>ENA-UOUL01005231-UOUL01005231.1-bioreactor-metagenome-genome-assembly--contig:-NODE-5231-length-11368-cov-3.704632_pt1 | contig 11368 bp, 10 predicted proteins | sample MGYA00249838_ERZ747220 | MGnify/ENA primary metagenome ERZ747220 (study PRJEB28778, sample SAMN05720191) | bioreactor metagenome | isolation source: Anaerobic biogas reactor | place: USA:Washington...
TCGGAATGGAATGATGACATGGCCGAATTCGAGCTGACATCGGCTGACGAGCCGCGCCACGTCCTCGCCATCGTCAACCCGGCATCGGGCTCAAAACGCGGCGCCCTCGTGATCGAACGGCTGCGGTCGATGACCAGGCCGCGCGTGACGCTGCAGTTGACCACGCCAGACTTCGACTTTGCCGAGGTGATCCGCGCCGGCATCGCCCACGGCGCCGACCGGATTCTGGTAGCCGGGGGCGACGGCACGCTGATGGAGGCCGTATCCGGCGCGCGGCGCGTGCTGGGCGATCACCTGCTGCCGTTTTCGTGGGTGCCGGTCGGGACGGGCAACGTCGTGTCCGGCTTCCTGGGCATTCCGCACCGCGTCGAACCCGCGCTCAAGCTGGCCCTGGGGCCGGGCGCCATCCGCCGGATCGATCTGGCCAAGGTTGGGGAGCGCTGCTCGGTGCTGCGCGTGTCGACCGGCTTCGAGGCCGAAGCGGCTCACAACGTCACGCGCGAAGACAAGGACCGGCTGGGGATTCTGGCGTATGGCATTTCGGGCCTGCGCTCGCTGCGCCAGACCCGCCCCGTGGAGTACATGATCTCGCTGGATGGGCAGCCGCCGATTCTGGTCGAGGGCATCATGGCGTTCGTCACCGCCACCGGCGCGCTGACCTGGATCAACAGCCTGTCGGTCATCAACGAGGCGATCCAACCCGACGATGGCCTGCTCTACGCGGGCGTGCTGCGCACGCTGAACCCCGGCCGCCTGCTGAACAGCTTCACCAACCTGTTCGCCGGCAGCGGTTTTCCCCCGGAGTCGATCATCTATTTTTCGGCGCGCAAGCGCATCGTGGTGGACTGCAAGACGCCCCAGCCTACCCAGATCGACGGCGATCCCCTCGGCACCACGCCGATCATCGCCGACCTGCTGCCGCGCGCGCTGCCGGTCGTCGTCGCGCGGGATGGCAAGCAGGGCGCCGCCGCGTATATGGAATGGTTGTCGCAGGTCAGGGAGTAGGCGCCACCGGCAGCCGGAACCAGAACACGCTGCCCGCGTTTGGCTGGCTCTGCACGTGAATATCGCCGCCGTGCTTTTCGATGATGGCCTGCGCGATCTCCAGGCCCAGGCCGGTGCCTTCGATGCGCTGCGTGCGGGGGGTGTGGATGCGGTAAAACCGCTGGAAGATGTGCGGCAGGTGTTCCGGCTCGATGCCCAGCCCGTTATCCTCCACGCGCACGATCACGTCGTCGTGCCGCCGCCTGACTGAGATATCCACCGGACCGCCCTCTGGCGAGTATTTGACCGCGTTGCTGATCAGGTTGTTGATCGCGCTCATCAGCCGCCGCTCGTCCGCCTGAATCGGGCAGCGTTCGGGCAGATCGAGGTTGAGCTGGACTCGCTGGCGCCGGGCGAACGGCTCCAGATCGGTCACTGTCTGGCGCACCAGGTCGACCAGATCGGTCGGCACCACCGCCAGCTCGCCGCCGGTTTCCAGCCACGCCATGTCGAGCAGCTCGTGCACGCGCGTCAGCATCGTGTCCAGGCTGCCCAGCGCGCGCTGCGCAAACTCGGCCTGTTTGTCATTGAGATCGCCCGCCGCGCCGACCAGGTCGACGAATCCCTTCGCCGACGCGATCGGGATTTTCAGATCGTGGACGATGTCGCGCATCAGGTTCATGAACTGGCTGGGGCTTTGGTGCAGCCGCTGCAAGACAGCCACCCGCCCCTGGCCGGGCAGCTCCACCACCCGCGCGTAGGCGGTCTTGCCGGAGGGCAGGACAATCGGCTCCGGCTCGAGGTCGCCGGAGGCGGCATCCTCCTCGAACAGCCGCACCAGGCAGCGGGTCGCGCGGTGGGCGCTGACCGGCTGATCCAGAATATCCCCCGCGCGGATGCCCAGAGTGTCTTCGGCGGCGGCATTGAACAGGCACACGCGACCGTGATGATCGATCGCTACCAGCGCATCGGACAGATGATCGCCGATCGTATCCAACATATCCGTATTCACGGTTTGCGTCATTCCCCATCCCCTACCAGCAGCGGCGGCAGATCGCGCAGCGCGAACGCCAGGCGCGTACCCTGCCAGGTGAGCAGCGTGTGATCCAGCCGGTAGAAACGATCATGCGCCGCTGCCGGGATGTCCAGGGCGCGGATGATATCGATGTCGGCCTCAGAGAACAGGACGGGATCGTCCGGCAGCAAAACGACGTCGGGTTGGGCGTCTTCGACCTCGGCCGACGTCACCGTTGGATAGCGCGCGGCACGGTCGCCGAACACATTGCGACCGCCACACACGCGCAGCACATCATGCGCATACGTCTCGCGGTTGAATGTCGTCCAATCTCCGCGCACCAGCGGTGCAAACACCCGGACCGGCGTTGTCCCTGCGGCGGCCGCCTCCGTGTATTCGGCAGCACGCTCTAATTCGCGCACGCGAGGGACCATGACGGCATGATCGAACACGCGCATGAGGTCCCACAACAGGTTCAGGGTGTCGAACACCGTTCGCGGGCCTATCACCCAGACGGAAAGGCCGGCGGACCGCAGCGCATCGACATCTTGCTGGCGATTTTCGTCCGCGCTGAGCAGCACCAGATCGGGGCCCTGCGCGACGATCGCGTCGATGTCCGGCTGCCGTGCCCCGCCGATCCTCACCCACGACTGTACACCCATTGCCGGGGCGGCGCAAGCGTCGGTCACGGCGATCAGGCGGTCGCCCAGGTCCAGATCGAGCAGCGTCTCGGTGAGATGAGGCGCCAGCGACGCCACTCGCCAGGGCGGAACATCGACGGAAAAGTGTTCCGTCGCGGCGTCCCAGGGTCCATGGCTGCTGCCCACCGGGTCCCCCTCCACCTACAAGATGATCGCCTGATCGCGTTCCGGCCCGACGCTGATCATGATGGCCGGCACGCCCGCGATCTGCTGGATGCGGTCGATATAGTGGCGCGCCTGGCTTGGCAGGTCTTCCAGGCGGCGCGCGCCGGAGATGTCGCCCTTCCAGCCGGGCAGCGTCTCGTAGACCGGCACGGCGCGCGCGGCGGCGGCGGTGTCGGGCGGCAGGGTGGCCAGCGGTTCCCCGTCCAGCGTGTAGGATGTGGCGATGTGCAGGGGATCGAGCCCGCTCAGCACGTCCAGCTTGGTGATCACGAGCTCGGTCAGGCCGTTGATCCGCGCCGCGTAGCGCAGCGCGACGCCGTCCAGCCAGCCGCAGCGCCGGGGCCGCCCGGTGGTGGTACCGAATTCGTGGCCGGCCTGGCGCATCTGCTCGCCGGTCGCGTCTTCCAACTCGGTGGGGAATGGGCCGTTGCCGACGCGCGTGCAGTAGGCCTTGGCGACGCCGACCACGCGCTCGACGGCGCGCGGGCCGAAGCCAAGTCCCGTCAGGGCGCCGCCCGCCGAGGGCGACGAGCTGGTGACGAACGGGTAATGCCCGTGGTCGATGTCCAGCAGGGTGCCCTGAGCCCCTTCGCACAGCAGGCGCCGGCCCGCTTCGAGTAGGGTGTGGATCAGGAAGGTGGTGTCGGCGATATACGGCGCCAGCCGGGCCGCTGCTGCCCGGTACTGGCCGGCCAGCCCCGCCGCGTCGACCGGCTCCAGCCCATAGCGTTCGGTCAGGAGCCAGTTGGCGCTCTCCACCGCCGCGCGGATCTGCTCCGCGAAGTCGTCTGGGTCGCGCATGGCGCCGGTCAGGATGCCGGTCCGGGCGGCCTTGTCCATGTAGGCCGGGCCGATGCCGCGCCGCGTGGTGCCGATCGAGCCCTTGCCCAGCGCGCGCTCGGATGCGCCATCCAGCGCCAGGTGCCCCGGCGTGATGACGTGCGCCCGCCCGCTGATGTGGAGGCGCTCCGGCGAGACATCCACGCCCTGCCCGGCGAGCATGTCCAACTCCTCGACCAGCCGGAGCGGGTTGATCACCATGCCGGCGCCCATGAAGCACTGCAGGTTGGGATGGATCACGCCCGACGGGATGAGGTGGAGCTTGAACTCGCGCTCGCCCACCATCACCGTATGCCCGGCGTTGTCGCCACCCGCACAGCGGGCCATGCCGTCTGCCTGGCGGGCCAGCCAGTCGGCGACGCGGCCTTTGCCTTCATCGCCCCATTGGGCACCGATGAGTATGGTTACCGACATGGTGTGCCTCCTCCTCTAGCCTGCGTGGTAATGCTGTCCCAGCGAAATCGTGATCGCGCCGTTGCCCCACACGTCCAGCTCGCCGTTGGGGCCTAACATCAACGCCGCGCCCGCGCCCAGGCCCAGCCCATAGCTGTCCGGGTGTTGGTGAACCCAGGCGCGCAGCCGCTCGGCGTCGTCGGGCGAATAGCCCGGTAGAATGATCGAGCCAGCCAGCCAGTTGAACCCATCGACCAGATCCGCGCCGCGCACGGCGTAGGTGCCCAGGGCGCCCGCGCTCGGTCCGATGGCGTAGAGCGTCGCCCCGCGCCGGTAGGCATCCTCGATGGCCTGCAGCGCCACGCCGACCAGGGCTTCCTGCAGCCGCTCGCCAGACGGACCTTCGCCCAGGATGATCACGCCCGCCTCGTTCAATTGGCGCGCGAGGGCGTCATCTTCTTCGGTGAGAATATCGACCAGATAGCCGGTACGCGCGCCAAGATCGCGCAGCAGGTCCATGTGCAGGTCGGCCTGCTCGATGTTGCTGGCGGCCCAGATGTACGCGATCGGCCCCTGCGACAGCGTGTGGCTGAGCAGATTGGCGGTGATGCTCAGGTTGTCTTCGGAGTTGGGGTCGCCGCCGCCGGCCAGCACGATCAGGCCGCGCCCTGTCCGCCAGCGGAAAATGTTATTTTGCAGCATGCTCCATCACGTTCCTTGTCTGCTCCGCGGCTCGGCCAGAAACAGCCAGGGAGCCTGGATCCCACCCGCCTCGTCGATCGCGTTGGCGTTGCGCATGTCGGGCAGCGTGTACATCAACAATTGTATCCTAAGACCGCCATCTGGCAGCGACTCGCTCAGCGGGATCTCGACCGGGTTGATGACCGTATCGCCGGCCCGCCACAGCCAGCCGCTGAGCGACGCCATATCGGCCTGCCCGTAGGTGTTGCCGTCCGCATCCACAGCGCGCACCGAAAACTGGAACTGCTCGTCGATGTCGGTGACTTCCGGCTGCCAGATCACGCGCAGCGACCACGGCTGGCCCGGCTGGGGCTCGCCCAGCACCTCGATGCCCAGGATCCGCGCGCCATTGTCGAACCGCGCGATCGTCTCGGGGACGTAGTCGAGCGCGGGCTGGTAGCCCGGCGGGATCTCGATCCAGCGGAAGATCGGCTCGCGGGTGCTCAGCTCGCCGGCCAGGTTGCCCTCGCCGAACAGCGCCGGGATGGTGGGGCCGCGCAGGGTGCCGACGATGATCTGCCCGCGAGGATCGATTGGGATGCCCTGCGGCATGCGCACCACGCGCGTATCGTGCGACTCGCCAATGACGTCCCACAACCACTCCTGCTCGGTCTTGTCATACTTGGCTTCCTTCGTTTCGGTCAGCAGGGTAACGGTGCCGTCCGTCGCCTGCGCCCACTCGTCGAGCAGGCTCATGTGCAGCGACATGGGCGCGCGGAACGGCTCCTGCACGCCATCGATCTGGAGCCAGCGCCACGTGGCGGCCAGCAGCCAGACCTGCAGCGCCAGCAGCACGAGCACCGCACCCGCCACCGGCCAGCGCGTCCACGGCTGGATCTCCGACAGGCGGGCGAAAAATGCCCCCTGCACCACCGCCGCACCGAACATGATCGGCATCAGGTAAAAATCGACGACGAAGATCGGGGACACGAGGAAGTTGACCAGCGGCCACAGTGTCAGCAGGACCAGCAGCAGCCGCGGGACGCCAACCCAGCGCCGCCGCCAGCCGGTCACTGCCAGCCAGCCCAGACCGGCCAGCGTGAACCAGGTCCGCGCCCACAGGATTTTCTCGGTCACCAGGGGCGGCCACCAGTTGCCCTCGCTCGACCCCGCGCGCGCGATGGACCAGTAATCCGTGCCGCTGGCCAGGCTCGAAAACACGATGCGCACGTACTGGAAGGTGTGGCCCGGCTCGTCCCCAGTGGGCGCGCTGTCCCCCTGGAACAGCCCGGCCTCGAGCAGCCCGATCACCCAGGGGATGCACGTCACCGCCGCCAGCGCTGCGCCCAGCGCCGTGTGTTGCATCAGCGCGCGGCGCTCCGCTGGCTGGTGAACCCACGCGAGCGCCACCAGCAGCAGCGACAGCGGGCCTAACTGCGACGCCAGCCCCAGGTGAGCCTGCACGGCGCCGCTCAGCGCCAACCAGTGCGCGATCCTGGCCCAGCGCCGCCCCTCGCTGTACCCCAGCAGGCCGGTGAGCATCCACAGCGCGATGAATGGCTGGGCGATGTTGGGATTCCAGACGAACCGGCTCCACTCTACGGCGAACGGCGACAGGGCGAACAGCAGCCCGGTGATCAGCGCCGCTCTCGGCCCGAAGGCTCGCCGGGTGAACGCGTACAGCACACCCGTCGCCGCCACGCCCAACAGCCCCACCAGCACGCGCGGCGCGCGTGGATCGGGCGTGATCAGGTAGGGCAACGCGACGATGTAGGTGTTCAGCGGCGAGTGGATCGGCAGGACGGACCAGTTCGTCTTGTTGGACAGCCAGGTCCATTCGCCGTGGCGCGCCAGCCGCAGCGAGCGGTCCATGAGCCAGAATTCGTCCATTTTGAACTGGTAGAGCGCGGGCCACAGCAGCCGCGCCACCGCGGCCACCATCAACACGGCCAGCAGCGCCGGGCTGGCCTCCCGCACCCGCCGGGCGACCATCGCCGCGCTTACCCTGGTATCACGTAGGATGCCACCGCGGCGGTCATCAGCCGGACCGCGAGCGGGATGGCGGCTTCGTCGAAGTCGAAGCGGGGATGGTGGTGGGGATAATCCAGCCCGCGCGCCGGGTTGGACGAGCCCACCAGGAAGAACGCCCCCGGCACCGCGTTCAGGAAAAAGGCCATGTCCTCGGCGGCCATCGTCACGTAGTCGTTGACCAGTTGGAGGTCCGGGGTGGCTTCTGCGAAGACGCGCCGCAGGTGGTCGTTGATCGCCTTGGCGTTGGTCACCGGCGGGGTCAGGTGCTGGATGTCGAAGTCGACGGTGCAGCCCATGCCTTCCGCGATGTTTTGGGCGACCTCGCCCATGCGCCGCTCGACCAGGTCGCGCACGGCGGTCGAGAGCGTGCGGACTGTGCCGCGCAGGGCGGCGCTGGGCGGGATCACGTTGAACGCCTCGCCCGCCTGAAAGGACGTCACCGAGATCACGGCCACGTCAGTCGGTTTGACGTTGCGGCTGACGATGCTCTGCAGCGCGGTCACGATCTGGCTGGCGGCCAGGATCGGGTCGCGCGTTTCGTGGGGCAGCCCGCCGTGGCCGCCCTGCCCGGTGACCGTCAGCGTGAAGTCGCTGGCCCCGGCCATGACTGCGCCGTCGGTGATGCCGACCGTCCCCAGCGGCAATTCGTTCCACAGGTGCAGGCCCAGCGCCACGTCCGGCGCGGGGTTCAGCAGCGCGCCGTCCTCGATCATGGCGCTGGCGCCCAGCGCGATCTCCTCGGCGGGCTGAAAGACGAACTTGACGCGCCCGTTCAACTGCGCGCGGTGCTCGCTCAGCACTTCGGCGACCGCCAGCGCGATGGTGGTGTGGCCGTCATGACCGCAGGCGTGCATCACGCCGGGGTGCTGCGAGATGTAATCCACCCCGTTCTCCTCGTGAACGGGCAGGGCGTCCATATCGGCGCGGACGAGCACGGTCGGCCCATCCCCGGCGCCTTCCAGGATGCCGACGACGCCCGTCCTCCCGATCCCGGTCTGGACTTCCAGGCCCAGGCGAGCCAGTTCGCTGGCGACGATGCCGGCGGTCCGGATCTCGTTGAACCCCAGCTCGGGGTGCTGGTGAAGCTCGCGGCGCCGCGCAATCCAGCCAGCCTGGCGCGCCTGAATGAGGCCTGAAACGTCGATCACAGTCGGGTGCTCCTCGGCGCGATTAGCGCAGGTGGAAAATGCGGTACGATTCGGTGTAACGCTGCCCATCCCCGGCAAACAGCGGATCGACGTTTTCGCGCTGGCGGCGGGCCATCTCTTCCATGTCGGCGATCTGGCTTTTGTGCTCGCGCAGCGCGGCGATCTTGGTTTCGAGATAGTCGGTCACATCGACCTTGGCCGTGGGTTCCTGCGCGCCGCACAGGTAGACCTGCGTGACCTTGTGCGGAGCCAGCCCTTCCTCGCGGTAAAGCTCGGGAAACGTCAGGTGATCGCGCGCCGAAGGGAACACCGCATCCAGCGCCGCATCGCCAATGGCGCGGTGATCGGGGTGGTTGAGATAGCCCACGCCGTACCAGCGCGCGGTCGGATCGTTGGTCACCACCACGTCGGGGCGCTTGAGGCGGATCAGGCGGGTGATCTGGCGGCGCAGATCGAGAGTGGGCTGAAGCTCGCCATCCGGGAAGCGCAGGAAGATCACCTCGCGCACGCCCAGCCGGGCTGCTGCGGCGCGTTCTTCATCCTCGCGCAGGGCGATCAACTGGTCGGATGTCATCGCCAGATCGTTCGAGCCTTTGTCGCCGCTGGTCGCCAGCACGAAGATGATCTCCTTGCCTTCGGCGGCCCACTTGGCAAAGGTTCCTCCACTGTAAAATTCGGGGTCGTCAGGATGGGCGAAGATGCCCATCACTCGCTGGAACGTGTTGTCGTGATTGTCACTCATGAACGATAGGTTCTCCGGGTTATTCAGGTTGGTTCCGTTTGTTCCGGCGCGGACGCCCGCGCCGGGCATGGCGCCGCCCTCGCCGCCGCGATTCGCTGCGAGCCTGGGCATCGGCCGTGTCGCCCGTGTCGCCCGGGGCGTCGCTGGCGCTGGCTGCTTCGACGGGCTCGCTAACCTCTTCCTCGTCTTCGATGGCGGCCTTTTGGCCACCACGCGCACCGCATTCGCACGGCTCATCGTCCGATTTCGAGCAGGGCGTCTCCGCTTTCGCCTTGAGCGCTTCCCACTCTTCGATCGGGACCAGGTCCTCGCGCTCGACCAGGTAACGCGTCTCTTCGACCATCACGCTCACCGCATCGCGCAGCGGGTGCACGTCGATCACGCGGCCTTCGCCGTGCGGCGTGCCGACGCGCTTGTTGCGCTTGGGGAGCTGTTTGCGGGCCTCGACATATTGCTCGTATTCGTAGATCAGGCAGCAGCGCAGGCGCCCGCACATCCCGGTGATCTCGGACGGGTTGAGCGAGATGCCCTGCGCTTTCGCCATCTTGATCGAGATCGGACTGAAGTCGGTCAGGTGCGTGCTGCAGCAGCGCGGGATCCCACAGGCGCCCATGCCGCCGATCAGCTTGGCGACGTCGCGCGGGCCGATCTGGCGCAGCTCGACTTTGGCTTTGTAACTCCGCTGGAGCACGGATCGCAGCTTGTTGGTGTTGAGCTTGTCCTCGGCGGTGAAGAGGAACGTGAGCAGCGTGCCGTCGAAGTTGTACTGGGCGGCGATGAACTTGGCATCTTTGAACCCGCCCAGCTCGGCGGCTTTTTCGCGGCAGTTGATCAGCGCCTCGACCTCGCGCGCCTGCCACAGCTTCTGGCTCAGCGTATCGGTGGGCGTGGCTTTGCGCAGGATGGGCTTATAATCGCGCTCTTTGTGGCTCTCGTCGAGCGGCAGCAGGCTCATGACCTGGCCCATCTGCCGCCCGCGCGCGGTCTCGACGATCACCCAGTCGCCGACCATTAGGTCGGGGAGATGCTCGCAGCCAAAGTGATAGAGCTTGCCCACTTCGAAGAACCGGACGCCGGCGATGTGGCCGGTTGCGGTCCGGGAGGTGTCTTCGTTGATTGCTGTCATGTTTGGAGTGCCTTTCCGAACAGTCGGATGGTTTGACCCCGACAACTATAGAAGATGTGCAGGGTGTTTGCAATAGATCGACGTTAAAATTGTACAAACAGGGGGTTCGGTGTATGCTGGTACACAAAGCGATCATCTCCCTGGCGGTGCTGAGGAGTTCAAATGTCATGGTGAGCTTGCGCGAATACACTCGAATCCGTCTGGTGGTCCTGTTGGCCCTCGTCGTGCTGGCGGTCTCCGCGTGCTATAAAGATGCGGGCGAAAACGTGCAGCCCACCTCGAACCGGGTGGACCTGAGCGACATCCAGCCGACTGTGGACATCCTCCCCACCGATCTGCCGACCGCGACCAGCGCGCTGGAGGAGACCGCGGAGCCGGACGAAAGCGCCGAACCCGGCGCCACGGCCACGCGGACGTTGCTGCCGACCATCACGCCGGCGGGCGAAACGGGCGATGCAGATACGCCGAGCAGTTCATCGCTGCAAGTCGCGCCGAGCTTCACCCCCGCGCCGGTGACTCCAACGCTGGCCTCGCTGGGGATCACGACGCCGGGCATGAGCGATATCATCCCCACCGCGACGATCACACCGACGATCGATCCCGCGTTGCTGCCGACCAGCACGCCGTATCCGCCGGGCTTCAACCCGTGCATTCACGTGGTGCAGCCGGGCGACACGCTCTATTCGATTGCGCGCGATGAGGAAGTCGAGCTGGGGGCACTGGTGGCGGCGAACGCGGCCCTGCTGGGGGGCAGCGAGTTCACGATGCTGCAGCTCGGCTGGGAGCTCAACATTCCGGGCTGCGTCCCGCCGGGTGCAGAACCGCCGCCGGCTGAGACCGGGTCCGAACCGGCGACAGCGGCGCCAGGGCAGCAAACGACGCACATCGTCCAGGCGGGGGACACCATCTATTCAATTGGCCGGCAGTACGGCGTGAGTCCGGATGCGATCATCGCCGCGAACAATCTCGCCAATCCTAACCGGCTCGATATCGGCCAGACGCTGATCATCCCCGCGCCCTGAACGGGCGGGCGAACGATATCAGACTAGACGAGCATAACGTCGCGTTGTGCTCGTCTTTGGATCTTACGAGCCGCCGTATTTTTTGGTCAGCAGGTCGAGGATCGTGCTGGCGTCGACGGCATCCTTGCCGCCCATTAGCGAGATGCCGCCCAGGAAGCCGCTCATGGACTGGCGATCTTCCAGATCCATGGTCAACTGGTCGAACGCATCAGGGCTGAGATTGTCGATAACTTTCCGTTCGGATTCCGACAGATCGTACCCTTCGAGGGCGGCCTCGACGTCGGATAGCAGCTTGCGACGAAAGTCTTCGTCGGTGAGTGCGCGGCTGACGATGGTGGTGAGATCTTCGCGAGACATGTGATTTCCTCTCAATCGGTGATAGACGGATGCCACCGTTTATCTTATAGTAAGGTGTGGATGGTGCCTCACCATCTGATACCAGTCTGGCAGGCCAGCGTGACCGGAACGTGACCGGCGAACAACCTCATCCATTGTTCAGGACATTATAGCGTGTTTGGGG
>ENA-UOUL01005232-UOUL01005232.1-bioreactor-metagenome-genome-assembly--contig:-NODE-5232-length-11367-cov-2.811426_pt1 | contig 11367 bp, 13 predicted proteins | sample MGYA00249838_ERZ747220 | MGnify/ENA primary metagenome ERZ747220 (study PRJEB28778, sample SAMN05720191) | bioreactor metagenome | isolation source: Anaerobic biogas reactor | place: USA:Washington...
TCGAGTCGAGCGAGCGGCAGGCCTCGCTCACCGCGGACGCGATGACGGACGCGGGGCTCGAGACCTCCGTCGTGCGCGACGAGTCCCTCGAGGCGACCGTCGTCGTCGGCGTGCGGCGCTGAGCGTTCGGTCCGGCTCTTGCGAGCGTTGCTGAACGCTCGGGTCAGCGCACCCCGGTGCGGCGCGAGGAGATCGTCCCCGTGTCGAAGCCCGCGAGGTGCAGGCCACCGTGGAAGCGCGCGTGCTCGATCTTGATGCACCGGTCCATGACGACCTCGAGGCCCGCAGCCTCCCCGTCCCGCGCGACCTGCTCGTGCCACGACCCGAGCTGGAGCCACAGGGTCCTCGCGCCGACGGCGATCGTGTCGGCGAGGACGCTCGGCAGGTCGTCGTGGCGTCGGAACACGTCGACGAGGTCGGGCACCACGGGCAGCGCCTCGAGCGAGGGGTAGGCCCGGCGGCCGAGGATCTCGCTCGCGTTCGGGTTGACGAAGAAGACGTCGAGATCCGAGCTCGACAGCAGGTAGGTGCCCACGAAGTAGCTCGCGCGCGCGGGGTTGTTCGACGCCCCCACGATCGCGACCGAGCGCGTGCGGCGCAGGATCGCGAGACGCTCCGAGGCACTCGGGCCGGTCCAGGTGCGCCCCTCGCGCGGCGCTCCCTCGGCCGAGCACGCGATCCCCGGCGCGCCGAGGTCGATCCCGAGGTGGTTCGTGCTCATCGGGTCCTCCCCGTCGCGGCGGTGAGCGCCTGGTCGAGGTCCCACAAGATGTCCTCGACGTCCTCGAGACCCACCGAGATGCGTACGAGGTCCTCGGGGACCCCCGCGGCCTCGAGCTGCTCCGAGCTCAGCTGCTGGTGCGTGGTCGAGGCCGGGTGGATCACGAGGGTGCGCGCGTCGCCGATGTTCGCGAGGTGGCTCGCGAGCACGAGCGACTCGATGAACACCCGCCCGACGTCGCGCGCGGGACGGTCCTCGGTGCCCGCGACCCCGAAGGAGAAGACCGCACCGGGACCCTGCGGCAGGTAGCGCGCGGCTCGTGCGTGGTGCGGGTGGGACTCGAGGCCCGCCCAGCTCACGTACGACACGCGCGGGTCCTCCTCGAGCCAGCGGGCGACCGCGTGCGCGCCCGCGAGGTGGGCGTCCATGCGCTGGGGGAGCGTCTCGACGCCCTGGAGCAGCAGGAACGCCGAGTGCGGGGACAGCGCGGGGCCGATGTCGCGCAGCTGTTCCGAGCGGAGCTTGGTGAGGAAGCCGTACTCGCCGAAGTTCTCCCACCAGCGCAGCCCGCCGTACGAGGCGACCGGCTCGGTCATGGTCGGGAAGCGGCCGTTGCCCCAGTCGAAGGTCCCCGCCTCGACGACCACACCGCCGAGCGTCGTGCCGTGGCCGCCGAGGAACTTCGTCGCGGAGTGGATCACGATGTCCGCGCCGTGCTCGATCGGCCGCAGGAGATAGGGCGTCGCGAGCGTCGAGTCGACCACGAGGGGGACGCCCGCCGCGTGCGCGACCTCGGCGAGGCCAGCGAGGTCCGCGATCTCGCCCGAGGGGTTGCCGATCGCCTCGGTGTAGACCGCCTTGGTCTCGGGCCGGATCGCCGCGGCGAAGTCGGCCGGGTCGGTCCCGGGCACGAAGGTCGTCTCGACGCCGAAGCGGCGCAGCGTGACGTCGAGCTGGGTCACTGTCCCGCCGTACAGCTGGGCCGAGGCGACGATGTGGTCGCCCGCCCCGGCGAGGGCCGCGAACACGAGGAACTCGGCAGACATGCCCGAGGCCGTCGCGAGTGCGCCGATGCCGCCCTCGAGCGAGGCGATGCGCTCCTCAAAAGCCGCGACGGTGGGGTTTGCGATGCGCGAGTAGATGTTGCCGTACTTCTGCAGCGCGAACAGGTTTGCGGCGTCGGCGGTGTCCTCGAAGACGAACGACGTCGTCTGGTAGATCGGGACGGCGCGTGCGCCCGTCGCCGAGTCGGGGATGCCGCCCGCGTGCAGCGCGCGGGTGCGGAAGCCAAAGGTGCGGTCGGTCATGGCTGAGGGGCCTCCTGGGGCCGCGGGTGGGGCGTGGGGCTCGCCGTGACGCTAGTGCGCGCGGCGGCGGGGGAGCAGGTCAGGTCCATCGCTTGAGCAGGTGCTTCTCCCCGAGCCCGATGAGGGAGTCGGTGAGCTTGCCGAGGATCGCGAAGGACACGATCGCGAGGAGCATGCGGTCGACGCGACCGTTGTTCGCCGAGTCGATGATGAGGAAGCCCAGGCCCATCGAGGACGCGATGAGCTCGGCCGCGACGACGAACAGCCACGCCTGTGCCAGGGCGAGGCGCAGTCCCGACACGACGGTCGGCACGACCGCGGGCAGCTGGACCGTGCGCAAGAGCTGCAGGCCCCGCAGGCCGAACGCTCGGCCGGCCTCGACGAGGTGCGGGTCGACGTGGCGCAGTGCACCGGCGACCGTGGTGAAGACGGGGAAGAACGCGCCGATCGTCACGAGCGTGACCTTCGAGTCCTCGTTGATGCCGATCCACAGGATGAGCAGTGGGACCCACGCGAGCGAGGGGACAGCGCGGATCGCGCCGATCGTCGGGGCGAAGGCTGCGGCGAACCAGCGCGAGAGCCCCACGAGCGAGCCGAGCGCGAGGCCGAGGAGCGACCCGATCGCGAAGCCCGCGAGGACGCGCTGTGCCGAGATCGCGACGTGCACCTGAAACTGCCCGCGCTGCCACAGGTCGACCCCCGCGTCGACGACCGAGCCCGGCGAGGGCAGCTGGTGCGCCGGCACGAGCCCGCCCGTGGTCACGAGGTGCCACACGACGACGATCGCGAGCGGGACGACGACGCCGAGCGCGACGAGCGCCGCCCGCGCCAGGCGCGAGCGACGGCGTCGGCCGTGCCCCCTCGGGGAGGCACTGTCGGGCTCGGGGGCCCAGCCGTCCGCGGTGCCCGCAGTGCCGTCGCTGATCGCGCGCGGGCCCCCGTCCGTCCGGACGGGTCCGTCGCCCGCGGTGCGGCGGTCACCGTGGGCGGGTGTGAGGTGGTTGAGGCCGACGAGGGGTCGACCCTGGGCGTCGGTCACGGGTCCTGTCCCGGTGCCGGTAGCGATCTCGCTCATGGTGTCCCTCGCTCGTGGTGCGTGTCGGTGCTGTGGCGGGCGTGCGGTGCGCCGGGCGGGAGGTGCTCGCTCCCGCCCGGCGCGGACCTCACTCGGCGATCGTCGAGGGGTCGGCCTTCTCGGCGAAGCTCGGGTCGAGCAGCTCGTCGAGCGCGGTGTCGATGTCCGACTGGCTCGCGACGTCGCCGGACTCGACGAAGATCGGCCCGACGACCTCGAGCACCGCGATCTGCTTGTCGCCCGGGACGAGCGCGAGGTCGAGATTCGTGCGCTCCTTGATGACCTTCTCGGCGACCTCGATCGACACGCCCGAGGCCTCGGCAAGGAGCTCGGCCGTCTCGTCGAGGTTCTCGAGGGCGTACTGGCGGGCCTTCTCGTAGGCGTCGACGACGACCTGCGCGAGGTCAGGGTGCTTCGTCACGAAGTCCTCGGTCGCGTTGAGGAAGCCGTAGGTGTTGAAGTCGATGTTGCGGTAGAAGAGCGTCGAGCCCGCCTCGAGCTCGGAGACCGCCATCATCGGGTCGAGGCCCGACCACGCGTCGACGGCGTCGGTCTCGAGGGCCGTGCGCCCGTCCGCGTGCTGGAGGTTCTCGACCGTGATCTCGTCGAGGCCCACGCCGTGCTCCTGGAGGGCCTGGAGGAGGAAGAAGTACGGGTCGGTGCCCTTCGTCGCAGCGACCTGCTTGCCGCGCAGGTCCTCGACCGAGGTGATGTCCGAGCCCGCAGGGGCGACGAGCGCAGCCCACTCGGGCTGGGAGTACAGCGCGATCGTCTTGATCGGCGAGCCGTTCGCGCGGGCGAGCAGCGCGGCCGAGCCCGCGGTCGAGCCGACGTCGACCGCGTTCGCACGCAGGGCCTCGTTGGCCTTGTTCGAGCCCGCCGACTGCAACCAGTTCACGGTCACGCCGTCGAGGGTCTCCTCGAGCCAGCCCTTCTCCTTGATGATGATCGACAAGGGCGAGTAGGTCGCCCAGTCGATGTTGAGGGTGTCCTTGCTCCAGCCCGAGTCGGCCGCGCCCTGGGCCTCGGTCTGGGTGGTCTGCGACCCTTCGCCGGCGACGCACGCGCTCAGCACGAGGGCGGCCGCGGTGGCCGCGGCGGCGAGGGACAGCGAGCGGCGGATCTTCATGATTTCTCCTGGGTGGGTGCGGTCGGGGGTCAGATCGAGTGGTGCGCGTCGGGGTCGGGCGCGGGGGTGTGGTTCGTCGTGACGCCGAGCCCTTCGAGGAGCTCGGCGCGCAGCGCGGCGAGCTCGGCCGAGGCGCGGTCGCGCGGGCGGCTGCCCGGGACGCGCGTGACGGACTGCACGGACCGCTCGGCGCCGTGCGCGAGGTTGCCGAGCAGGACGACGCGGTCCGCGAGGTAGAGCGCCTCCTCGACGTCGTGCGTCACGAGGATCACGGTCGTGGGCTCGGCCGCGTGCACCTCGAGCAGCAGGTCCTGCATCTTGAGGCGCGTGAGGGCGTCGAGCGCCCCGAACGGCTCGTCGAGGAGCAGCACCCCGGGGTTGCGAGCAAGGGCCCGGGCGAGGGAGGCCCGCTGGGCCATGCCGCCCGAGACCTGGCGCGGGCGCAGCCCCGCCGAAGCCTCGAGACCCACGAGGGCGAGCAGCTCGGCGACGCGGGCGCGGCCGACGTCGTCGGGGGTGCCCCGGGGCAGCCCGAGCGCGACGTTCTGGGCGAGCGTGCGCCACGGCAGGAGGCGGGGCTCCTGGAAGCCGATCGCGACGCGCGGGTCGATGTCGTGGGTCGGGGCGTCGGCGATGAGGATCGAGCCCGCGTCGGGGCGGTCGAGGCCGATCACCTGGCGCAGGAGCGTCGACTTGCCGCAGCCCGAGGCGCCGATGATCGCGACGATCTCGCCCGGCGTGATCTCGAGGTCGACCTCGCGCAGCACGGTGCGCGGGCCCTGCGGGGTGTCGAAGGTGCGTCCGACGGAATCGAGCCGGACGGGCTGGGCGGTGCTCAGGTGCTCGCGCACCTCGGTCGTGGTGGCCATGGTTCCTCGTTCGTCGTGGCCACGCGCGCACGGACCTCTCGGGGTCCACGTCGCAGCGGCGGCGGGATCGTGGGCTGCCTGACGCGCCGGCGCTCAGGCCGGGCAGGCGGGGGCGGCGTCAGCGCGCGCTGCGACAACACTCCGGGAGGAGGGGGAGCGCGCGGGACGCGCACAGCATCGGCAGGGCCATGCGGAGCTCGGTCCGTGCCATGGCGCTGCCTCCTCCCGGGTCGTGGCCGGTGGACCGGCCGAGATGTCGAACGTGGAGAAGGTAGGTGCGCGGGACCCCGAGCGGCAAAGATACTGCCGCGTACGTCTCGGATCGTGGACCACGTCCGTGCAGTTGTGACGTCTCAGCGGCCTCAGCGTGCTCACATCATGAGACGGCTGTCGCGCGGCTCAGTCAGATCCGCCTGGTGTCGCTGGCCCAGGCTTCGCCGTCGTCGGCCCTGATCCCGGCGTGAGCCACGCCGCGATCCCCGCCCCCGCGATGGCCGCGAAGAGGCTCAGTACCGTGGGCCCACCCACGTCACCCGTGAGCGCCGCGTCCTCGACCACCGCCCCCGCCTCGTCCGAGATCGGCGGCGCCGCGCTGATGGTGGTGCATTCCAGGTTCGAACCTGCTGCCACCGCCTTCATGGCCCTCGCGGCGATCTATCTGCCGATGATCTGGCCGGTCATCCGATCCGGCGGCCCCAAACCCCTTGACCCGGAAACTTTGCACAACGCCAAACCAAGAGACAATAACACAGAACTGAAGGCACTGTAGGATAAGGCGCGGGAACTAAAAGTCCGCAAGGTGCAGCAACTCGGCGACCTGGTCATCGCCACCGGAGCCGACAGCCTCTCGCCAGAGGAACTGGCCGGTGCGTTGGTCTCTCTGACGGAGATCACCGATGCTGCAAAGAAGGAGTCGTGGGCCAAGCGCTGGCAAGCGTTCTTTCGCGGGAAATCGCGCCGATCTGCATCAACGTCTGACCGTGACAACGGCGGCGCTCAAACGCAACCGGGCGGCACGCAACCGGCACCAGACGCAACGGGCGCGGCATGGCATGCGGACATGGCAGGTCGAGTGCCGCAAGCGCACACGACACCTGATGGAACTCGGCGGCCTCGTCGTCAAGGCCAGGGTCGTGGACCTGACCGGCGACGACCGCGCCATGATCTACGGTGCGCTGATCTGGGTGGCCGAAAAGCTTAGCAGCGAGCAGAGCGAACAGGCGCGAAAGTTATGGGCCGGAAAGGGAAAGTGCGCGTTCGAAGCGGAGCATTCAGCAGACGCACGCAACAAGCCGCAACCTCCGCAGGATCAAGTGTGACCGATGGTGGACGGCGCGAAGACCTTACATATCGCAGCGCTGCGCCAATGGAACCGACAGAATCAATGCCACCAGTTCCGCCTGCCTTTGCACGCCGGTCTTGGAGAAGATGTTTCGCAGATGGAATGCGACGGTCGTGCCCGAGATCGCCAACCGGTCTGCAATCTGGCTGCGGCGCAGCCCTTCTGCCAACAAACACGCGACCTGGGCTTCCATCGGCGTCAGGCCGAACAACTGGCCAAGCGTCGCAGTGTCCATAGGAGGTTTGCTGTCTGTGCCGCTCAGTATCAGCATGGCGACCGCCTCATCATGGTGCGAGTGCGCTGGCAGCGACATCCCGATAATCATGAGCTGGCACCCATCGTCCAAGCGCAACCCCGTCGGCGCCATCCCTTTACCCGGGGCCAACCCTGCGATCAACGCGGACAGCTTCCGGCCATTTTCGCCGCTGGCGGCAAAACGCCCACTCAGCGAGATTCCGGCCGCGCCCGACAAGTTTTGGGCGAGAGGGTTGGCATGGACCACGCCGCCATTGGCATCGAGCAGCACCACGCCAAGAGCCAGGCGGTCGAGGGCGGCCAGGCCAGATCGATCTCCCGGCATTGCGCGCAACCTTTGCATCCGGTTCAGGCGCGCTTCAACGGTGGCACGAAGCAGGTCGTAATCAATGGGCTTGGTCACATAATCGTCGGCCCCCGCCATGCGCCCATCGATTACCTGCTGGCGCGAGGACAGGGCAGTCAGAAAGACAAAGGGCACGTCATCAAGATCGGGTCTCGTCTGACGCAAATAGGACATGAACCTCTTGCCGTCCATGCCGGGCATCAGGATGTCACAGAGGATCAGATCGGGGCGCTGCCTTTCCAGACAGGCCAGCGCCTCGCGCGCATCTCCGGCGGCGCTCACGATGTAACCGGCCTCGTGCAGTTCGAAGGCGATGTCGTCGCGCAGGGATGGTTCATCCTCGACACACAGGATCAGTGGCGCGGTCATGCGACGTCATCCTTCGGCAGGTAAAGCGCGGCTGTCAGGCCTCCCCCGTCACGCTGCGTCAAGGTCACGTCTCCTCCCTGTATTCGCGCCAGATCGCGCGCAAGCGTCAGCCCCAATCCGTAGCCGGGCAAAGTCTCGTGCCCGCTGCCTCGGTAGAACCTGTCAAAAGCACACTCAATCTCTTCGGATGACATACCCTTCCCCCGGTCTTCAATCTGACAGACGATGTAGTCCCGTGACTGAGAGACACTCACATCGACGCGGCAATCGGGCGGCGAGTACAAGAGCGCATTGCGCAGGAGGTTGGACAGAATTTCGGCGGTCAACATCGGATCGCACAGCGCGACAATTGCTTCTGGTTGCACCGACTGCCGGATACGGGCCGGGTTGCGGTCTCGCGCCGTCGCCATCAGGTCATCAATGACTGAAGATACAAGATCGTTTAGGTCATGGGCGCGCAGGCTAGGAAGAACCGCATCGCGTTCCAGCCGGGACATCATCAATGCGGTATCTGTCAACTTCACGAGCCGCGCGACCGCCTCACGGGACACAGCCGCCTTTTCCGAGATCAGTTCTGGTGGAACCGGGCCGCCGCTGCGCCGCGTCAGGCGGTGCATCGCGCTGTCGATTACGGCTAGCGGCGTGCGGAACTGATGGGCAATCAGGTCGGCGAACCGGCGGTGGTTCTCGGAGGTTTCGCGTTCGCGTTCCAGATCGCTGGCGAGCTTCTCAGCCCGCAGGTGGTCCAGCTGTCCGCTCATCAGCCGCCTCTCACGATCGATCAGGATTGCCACCAGCCCCAATCCCGCTACAGCAGCCCCCAGCACTGACATCAGCGCAAGCAAATGCAGGTGCCTCAGGCTGTCCAGGCGCGTGGCCTGACTCTGCCATTCATGGGACATCACCAGACTCGCCTTGGTCCTTAGTGCAGCGACCAGCGCCGTGACATGTGCCCGCAGCGCGGCCGGATCGGCACCTTGCGCGGGGTCAAGCGCCAGAAGCCCACTGCGCCAGCGTGCAAGTGTTTCGGACACTCCCGCATTCTCGAGAAAGCGACGTTGCGGCCCATCTTCCAACAGCGTCAGCCGCGAAACCAATATATCAAAACGGGTCTGGATCTGTTGTGGCGCTGCCTCATCCGAGAGCGCCAGCGCAAGGTTCAAGGCCTCGATCTGCGTCTGGCCAAAGACCCAGATCATGTTCTCGGTTGCGGCAATGCGCATCTGGCGTTCCAGCACCACAAGCTGCCACGCAGCCAGCGCCAACAGGCCCAGGCAGATCGCCACCAGCCCACCAAGCCACAGATAGCGGGCCCGCCCGCCTGTGCCGGTCATTGCACATGCAGCGCGACAAGCTGCCAGACCCATCGCATGTCATACCGTATATCGGCCAGAACGCCGTGATTGTCGCGCGGATAGACGATCCAGACTGGACCCTTGTCACGCGGGGTCAGAGGCACGTCATCCATGTAAAGCGCGGCTAGAACATCAAACCGGTGAAAATCCTCGACAGGGATATCGACGACATAGTCGTTCAACGCTGTCGCGCGCACACTACTTCCCTCGGCTCCGGCATGGGCGAGGACGTCTCGCATCAGCACACCGCGGAACTCCGGCCTGCCATCTGTGACGCTGGTCGATGTCGAAAACTCATGCCAGTCCATCGTATCGAAATCCGCGCGCGTCATCTCCACTCTGCCGTCCGTGACCGCGCCGGTCAGGGTCAGCAGGACGTCCTCGGCAGCCGCTGGTACGGCCATGAACACAAGTGCCGTCATCAACGCGGTCTGAACGATGTGATACCGCAAGCTCATCACCACAACCCAAAATGAAAACCAGGTTCCGGACTGAACTCTATCACAGGAGACTACATGTTCCCCGTTCAAACGAACGGGGCGGCCAGTCTTGAGCAGAACTAAACTCGGAATCAAACAGCAGGAGGATCTACGCTTGACCATCTTCTCGACCATGCGAAGAGCGGGCATACCTGTTCTGGCCTGTCTTCTGGCGCTGCCGGCGCTGGCCGACGAGCCTGGAGGGCTGGTTACCGGCAGTTTTGGCGATCAGCCGCTGGAGCTGACTGTTGCCCCCGAATTGTCCGGCGCGACGATCATCGGCAACTATGCCGATGCCTCCTTGCTTGCCTCACAGATGGAGGGCGATCAGGGGCCGGTCAATCTGGAACTGACGATCAATGGCGAATTGCCCGCGCCCGGCGAAATGGCGCTGACGATCACCTTTGCGCGCGACATGGGACGGAATTGGACCGGCGATCAGGACAGCCTGACACTGACCCTGGAGGAATTCACGCCGGGCGACGGGATTGTCGCCTTGAAGGGCACGCTCACCGGGCAAGTCAGTGGCGGCCCCTCATCCGAAACCCGGCCCGTCACCTTCAGCTTCGACACCCGGCTTGAAGAGCTTGACTGAGATGGCTGGACCCGCCTTTGCCCGAACTGCGGCCCTGCTGCTGATCGCTACGGCAACCTCAGCACTGGCCGGTGAACCGTCCAACCCGGTCTGCCACGCGGACGTCCATCGCGCCGGTAATTTTGACCTGCGACAGATTGGTCCGCTGATCGCGGGAACGTGGACCGAAGCCGCCATCGGAACGAGTGTGGCAATAGGCGTTCAGGAGAGCACCTTCGAGATCATTTATGATCGGAACCGCAACCGATTGTATCTGGGTTCGGACGGCATTCAGACCGAACTGGTGCCGGTTCGAGGTGGCAACAAGCCGCTGCGCTTTGACTTTGTGCGTGGCGAGCCAATGGACCCGCAGTTTTATATGTTGACTTCAACGGGTTCCGAGCCCGGCGCGGAGCCTTGGGAATGGGCGTTGGTTCAGGATTGCCAGATTGCCTCGGCGCCGCAATTCGAATGGCAATTCGGCACCGGTGCGCGGCGCTCGGACGGGATCATCAGTTTCTTCTCGGCCAATGAGGCGATGGGAACAAAACGCAATTCGGCGCGGGGCGTCCGCGAACAGCTGATCAGCCGATAGGAATGCCAATGAAGGTGCTTGTCCCGCTTGTCCTGGCCCTCGGAATCGCAACCCCCGCTGGTGCATTGGACGCCATCGGCGAGATCGGGGCAAACTTGGACGGTGAAGAACTGAACTGGCAGGTGATGCGTCAGGATGATGGCTCGGCGATGGTGCAGATCACCGATATCGGCCCGCTGACCATGATCGAACTGCATGCACTTGGTGACGGCAGCATTTCTATCGGCCTGATCTTTCACGGCAAGCCTTCCGGAGATACGCCGCCCGCCGGTCTGACCATCGACATGCGGCCCGATCGCGGGGCGATGGCGGGCGCGGTCTGGGAAAGCGAGGAAGAGCCGCCGCAGATGTCGATCGACCTGCTGGATCTTGAGGATGAAGGCCGCATCCAGGCCAGCTTTGCGGCAACCCTATGCCGCCGGGATGCCCCGGACGACTGTCGCGACGTCGAGGGGCGGATCGACACGTCGTTGGGTGCAGGCCCATGACACTGGCCGAGTTTCTGGCTGATCCGCTGCGCGTGACGCAAATCTCCGACAGCGTGCTGGAGATCGAGAATCGTCCGGTCCGGCGGGCGGTGATTCCTGCGGCGGTGATATTGGTGGCGATCGCGGCGGGCCTGGCAGCCATCGGGGATGGTGCGACCGGAACGGGGATCATCGTGCTTGCCGTGGTGGGCCTGATCGGTTGGCTCTACATGCACGAGTTGGTGCAGCTGACTCAACTGAGCCTGGACAGGCATGCCGGTCTTGTCCGGCTGCGTGTGACCACATTGCGCGGGCGGCGTGAAGAGACATTCGCACTCTCGGACCTGCACAAGCTGGAAAGCATCGCGCACTATGGCACGGCGGCAGGAAACGATGAGACCCGGCTGGTGCTGATTTGCGGATCGGGACCAGAGCGGCGCGAGATCATGGTGCCCATGTTCCGCCCGGATCCCGAAGAGGTGGC
>ENA-UOUL01005238-UOUL01005238.1-bioreactor-metagenome-genome-assembly--contig:-NODE-5238-length-11363-cov-4.242867_pt1 | contig 11363 bp, 13 predicted proteins | sample MGYA00249838_ERZ747220 | MGnify/ENA primary metagenome ERZ747220 (study PRJEB28778, sample SAMN05720191) | bioreactor metagenome | isolation source: Anaerobic biogas reactor | place: USA:Washington...
GATGTGGTGTCGCAGAATATCGCATCGGGTAGTGTGCCGGGCTTCAAAAAGAACGAAGTCAGTTTTGAAGCGATATCGGCAGGCATCATGGGTGTGCGGCAGGACGGCAGGGTGATGTCCACTCCAGCTACGATGGCTATTGCCACCACGTCGGTGAACTATCAGCAGGGGCAGGTCCAGCAGACTGAGGAGTCAACCCACATGGCACTGGCCTCGGAGGGTTTTTTTCGGGTTCAGGGGCAGGGATACGAGTATTATACCCGCGATGGCGAATTTCATTTTGATCCGCAGGGGCAATTGGTGAACAAATCCGGTCATGTCGTGATGGGCCAGGGTGGTCCTATCCAGCGGATGCCGGATGAAGGGGATATCACGGTGCTGCGCAATGGGATGGTCCTTCAAGGGGACAATACCATTGGAGTGATGGATGTGGTTGATGTTCCGGACCGTTCAGCTTTGCTGCGGGTGCCGGGAGGATTCCGGATTGATCCGGAGTCGGCGGTTATGCCCGTGCAGGTGGAGGATCCGGGCTTGCTTCAGGGAAACCTCGAGATCAGCAACGTATCCCCGCTCACCGAGATGGTGAATCTGATCAGTATTTCGCGCGCATTTGAGGCAAACCAGAAGGTGATCCAAAGCCTGGATACACTGGAGGGCCGTTCGATCGAAGTTTTGGGCGCCGTGAACTGAAGCCGGATGGAGTAAACCTTAAACCAATGCAACTATGAACCTTTCCCTATACGCAGCCGCTTCCGGGATGGATGCTCAGCAATACAACCTGAACACCATCTCGAACAACATCGCGAATGTGAACACCACGGGCTACAAGCGCAGCAAGGCCGAGTTTCAGGATTTGCTGTATCAGAGCAGCACACCCGCGGGTGGGGATGTCGGTGGTGGGAATGTTTTGCCTACCAGCGTGGAGCTGGGAAATGGCGCCCAGGTGGTGTCCACTTCCAAGGTATTCTCGCAGGGGCAGCTCTCCGCAACGGATCAAAAACTTGACGTGGCGGTGCAGGGAGAAGGCTTTTTCGAGGTGCTTCGGCCCGATGGGACCAGTGCATATACACGTGATGGAGCATTCAAGCTCGATGCAAATGGGCAGGTGACCACGAGTTCCGGTCTGAGCGTGCAGAATTTTCCCGCGATTCCGGCGAACTCGACCGACATCTTCATTTCGTCCGGCGGAGAGGTGAGTGTGATCAACGGCGGCGTCCAAAGTGCGGTCGGTAAGATCCAGTTGGTGCGCTTTGTGAACCCCGGCGGATTGGAAAGCCTGGGTGGAAATCTTTTCGCGGAAACCAACGCCAGTGGCACCCCTGAGTCTGGTAGTGCGGCTATGAATGGTTTTGGGTCGCTCCGTCAGGGATACCTGGAGCTTTCGAACGTCAATGTGGTCCAGGAGATGGTTAACATGATCGTCGCTCAGCGTGCCTACGAAGTGAATTCGAAGGCGATCCAGACCTCCGACGATATCCTCAAACAGGTCGTGCAGCTCAAGCGCTGAATTGGGATGGGAATGAACATGCATATCCGGATAACCAGTTACTTAAAACCCGGGGCGTGGTCGGGAGGCCGGCGGTCATTGTTCCTCCGTGTGCTCATCACCTGTGTCGTGGGTTTCGCGGGAGCCGCCGCACTTGCAGGGGCGGATGACGCGTCGCTTGCTCCGGTGAGTGATAGCATCCTCAAGGGGGTTGAGTTGGGCGATCTTCAGGGATTCAAGATCCGTGGCGCAATTTCGGACGATGCCACCGCCAATGATGTAGCCGGGTCGAAAACCCGCACGGATCAAGGGGGCGAGTTTGTGCTGGAGGGCGATGAGATCCTTACGGCCGTTCGGGAGTCTTTGGTGAAACGCTTCGACCTGGAAGGCGACCTCCGGCTTTTCTCCGATAAGCCGATCGGTGATGTACGCATTGGGCACCCGGACTGGGAGGTCGTGTTGTCCGCAGTGCCAGCTCAGGGGATCCGTAGCCGTTTTCTGTTAGGATGCGAGTTGAGGGTGCAAGGGCAAAAGGTTGCTGAGTGGCACCTGAACCTTCGGGCTGAGCTCTGGCGTCGGGTGGTTGTGGCGACACGGCGGATCGAACGACAGTCTTCACTGGCCCGTGATCTCGTGGAATGGCGCGATGTCGATGTGCTCGCCCTTGGATCGAGCCCTCTTGAAAGCATGGAAGCGGTTTCGATGTATCAGCTCGTGCGGACGGCCGAAGCCGGAAAGGTTATTCTTTGGAAGGATATCAAGGACCGTCCTCTCGTTTTGCGAAACAGCGTCGTGGAGGTGTTGGCCGAGGAGGGCTGCATGCGGATTTCCATGAAGGGGAAAGCTTTGGAGGAAGGGGTCATGGGGCAGGTGATCCGCATCCGGAACATGCAGACGCGGAATGATTTTCAAGCCGAGGTGATCGGTGAAAACCAGGCAAGGGTACATTTCTAATGAGGAGCAAAATCATGAGAGCAACACATTTGATCCTTTGTGGAGGAGCGGTTCTTTGGTTAAGCGCGGGAATAATGATCCCCGAGGCCCATGGAGACTCGCTGTGGAATCGCGCCGACAGCCCGAAAAGTATGTTTGCGTCGAAGACAGCCTACGCTGTCGGGGATCTGCTCACCGTGACGATCGAGGAGATGGTGGATTTCAATGCGAGCCAGTCGATCAACACCGGGCAGAAGAGCTCACCCGTGATCGATTTGGCCGGGGTTCTGGTGGACTCAATCAACTGGAAGGAGCTGGAAGGTAAGGAGGTGAAGCTTTCGGACCTTCTCAAGGGGCAGTATAGCACCTCCCCAAGTTCGATCACGGACACCATGAATGTGCTTCAGGCGCAGATTCCGGTAGCCGTCATTGATGTGTTGCCCAATGGAAATCTGGTGCTGGAAGGGATGCGTGTGGTCTCTTTCTCGGGTGAACATCGTCATGCGGTGTTCCAGGGCGTCGTGCGGCCATTGGATGTTGATCCGATCACGAACACGGTTTCTTCGACCCGGGTCGCTGACGCACGCATTGAGTTTATTTCGCAGGGAACAGTGGGAGACGTCCAGCGCAAGGGCTGGTTCACCCGCTTCGTGGACAAGGTCAATCCATTCTGATGGAGGCAAGGATGAAACTACGCATTGCAAGTTGGATGGGGATGTTCCTGCTCATGGTGGCGCTGTCTCCTGCGGTTTCCGCATCCAGGGTGAAGGACCTGACGCAGGTGGAAGGGGCGCGGGATAACCAATTGACCGGATACGGTATCGTGGTCGGCTTGGCCGGAGATGGTGACAGTCAGTTGTCCTACACCGTGCAGAGTGTGTCCAATTTTCTGAAACGCTTCGGGATCGTGGTCGATCCGGGAACGATCCAGGGCGGGAATATGGCCGCGGTCATGGTTACGGCTGACATCGGAGCCTTTGCGAAGCCGGGAAGTCGCATCGATGTGACCGTTTCATCGATCGGGGATGCCAAGTCGATCAACGGTGGCGTGCTCCTCCAGACTCCGCTGGTGGGTGCGGATGATGTGGCCTACGCGGTGGCTCAGGGTCCGATCGCAGTGGGCGGATTTCTCGAGGGAACGGGTGGTGCCGGTGGCGCCACTGTGCAGAAGAACCATCCGACCGTTGGCCGGATCAGCGGAGGCGCTATTGTTGAACTCGAAATCGGAACCGAGATCGTGGCACAGGACATGATCCGCCTGATCCTGCAGCATCCTGATTTCACGACTGCCGCCCGAATTTCGAAGGCGGTGAATGATGTGTTTCCATCCAGTTGTCACCCCATCGATAGCGCAACAGTGTCGGTGAGGGTTCCTCCGACCTTCAAGGGTCAGGAAACCTACTTTATCGCCGCCATGGGAAGCCTCGAGGTGACGCCTGATACGAAAGCACGTGTGGTGATCAATGAACGGACCGGAACGGTCGTCGCTACCTCCGAGGTGCGGATTTCGCGGGTGGCGATCAGCCACGGCGCGATCACGATCACGATTGCTTCGAATGTCGATGCGGTACAGCCCAACCCTTTCTCTCCCGGTGGCGAAACCGTGGTGTTACCCGATACCAATGTGCAGGTGACGGAAATGCAGGGCGGTTTCGAGGTGCTGGATGACTATCCGTCGATCGAGCGCCTGACCAATGCTCTCAATGCCCTTGGGGTGACCACCCGCGAGATGATGTCGATCTTCCAAACCTTGAAGCAGGCAGGCGCCCTACAGGCCGAGCTGATCCTGCAATAACGACGGAAATACAACCAATGGACAGCATATCCAATCTGAATACTTCGATGATGCTGAGTGCGGCTGACTGGCAGTCGGTCGCTCAGTCCGGGAGGTTTTCCGAAAGTCAGAAACTGGAGGTTTCAGCGGATGAATTTGAGGCAACGCTGGTTCGCCAATACCTGAAGGATGCATTGAAACCGCACATTCAGGGGATCTTTAACGAAAACGGTACTGCTCAGGAAATCTACCGTGGATTTCTGACCGATGCGCTCGCAGGAAATATTGTGCGAAGCGGACCGGGATTAGGCATATCGAGTGCTTTGCAAACCCAATTATCAACCACTAACACAACGAAGGAAACCGATGCGTCATGAATGAAACGCAATCCAACACTTTCTGGGCACCTTTGGCAGATGCTCTGCGCATGGAGCTTCAGGAATACGGAGCCTTGTCGGTGTTGATCGACGAGCAGCAGAAAGCTATCCTCCATCGGGAGATGATGCACTACATGGATCTGAGCACTCAGATTGAGGAGCAGATCGCATCAACTTCCGGCTTGCGCGCTGAGCGTGAGCAGATGGTGCGGGACATCGGCAATACGCTGGGTTTCCCGGCACCGAAGGACCTCAAGTCCATGCTGGTGCACTTTCCGGAAGAGGCCCGGCCGCTGTTGGCCGCTTTGATCGACGAGATCAACAGCCTGATCCACAAGACGCGCCGCAAAGCGAGTCAGAATCAGATGCTCCTGGCCCGTGCCCTCCAATACACCCATGAGCTCTTGCTCAAGACGGTGCCTCAGGGGGTCACCCAGACCTATGGAGCCAGAGGAGACGCCAGCGTCCGCACCCACGTGGCCGCGGGTTCCGTCAACTTCTCGGCCTGAATAGAGGCTCACTTCCTAATTCGACTGACATGTCCGGACTCATAGGCAGCATCCTGAACTCAACCACCGCTCTGAAATCCAATCAGAAGGCGGTCGAGATTGCCGGCAAGAACCTCGCCAACGTCAATAGCACGAACTACGCACGCCAGCGGGTGGAGTTCGGGATCTCGGGAGGTTACTCGCAAACCCAGATCAACCAGATCCGGGATACGATACTGGACGACAAGATCGTGCGTGAGGCTGCTGTGACTGGATCCCTCGAGGCCCAGAAACGCATCTACAGTCAGTTGCAGGCAATATTGGGTGAACAGATCACAGCGGATGTCGATTCCCCGGAAACCCTCACGGGAACAACCACTTCCGCAAACGAGGGGAGCGGTGTTTCCGCCGCGATAGACCGGTTTTTCAACGCTTTTCATTCACTTGCGACTAATCCCACCGACGCCAGTGCGAGAGCTCTTGTGGTGTCGAGTGCGGAGGATATGGTCGCACAGTTCAACAAACTTTCGGCCGAACTCGTCACGCTGGACGAGGATGTGGTCCGGGCGGTTGAAGCGGATGTGACCCGCGCCAATAGCCTGATTAACGACATCGCCTCATTGAACGGGCAGATTTCCAAGCTCGAGATCTCCAAGCCGGGCAGCGCAATGGAGCTGCGCGACCTGCGTCAGCAGAAACTCGAGGAGCTTGCGAAATACATCGATTTCGAAACCCACGATTCAAACAATGGTCAGGTGCTGGTGGTCGCCAGGGATAAGTCGCCCGGTGCGGGGGCTGAAGTTCTTCTGGTTCGCAACACGATGGTGGATAATGAGATCCGCTTTAATGCAGAGACCAACGAGTTGTATTTTACCCACGACACCACGATGCCCTTGGGTCCGTCCCCGAATCTCACCGCCATGGATCCGCAGGGTGGAAGTTTGCACGGGCTGCTTCACGTCCGGTCCACCACCGATCCGTTTGGTGGAGCCGGAGCGTCCGCCATTGGTCCACTCGCGAGAATGCGGGAGGAGCTCGACGTGCTGGCCCGCGAGGTCGCCACGGCTGTGAGCGGGATACATGACGACGGGACCGTGCCCGTTCAGTTCTTTGACGACGATGACAATCCCGACCTGATCGATCTGGGGGCAATCACCGCCGCTAACATCCAATTGTGGAGTAACCTGACTCCCGCGGCGATCCGCACCTCCTCGTCGGGGAACGCCGGCGCAAATGACGTGGCGCAGGGCATTGCCGAACTATCCGCAACCAAGCTGGCGGGGTTGGGTGACCGGACCTTCTCGGAGTACACCTCCGACATGGCATACCGGATCGGGAACGACGTCAGCAACACCACTTTGCTCATCCAGAATCAGGCCTTGATCGAGACTCAGCTCAAGGACAACCGTTCTTCGTTGATGGGAGTCTCCATCGATGAGGAGATGGCGAATATTCTGGTCTATCAGCGTTCATTCCAGGCGTCGGCCCGGGTGATCGAGGTCCTTAATACCCTCCTTGGGATAGTGGTCGATCGCTTCGGCTCATAGGCGCGTGGGATGAGAAAGGAATCCGGAAATGAGTGATATCAGAGTAAGTACCAGTGCCTATCAGCAAAGCCTGATCCGTCAGATTGCCACAAATCAGTCGACTGTGGTCGATCTGAGCAAGCAGTTGGCCAGCCGGCGCAAGGTGACCTTGCCGGAGGATGATCCGATCGTGATGGCGCGTACCATGCGCCGAACCACTGAGAAGCGGGAACTCCTGCAGTTCAATACTAACAACATTCTGGCGGAGAACCTGATCAAGAGCTCGGAATTGAAGCTTTCGGAGATGCGGGCGTTGGGCGACCTCGCGATCGCGATCGGGGAGTCCACCGATGCTCAGGCCAGCGCCACGGAGCGCGAGTCGGCATGGGGTCGCCTGAATGATCTGGTGAATCAGGCCCTCGACCTCGCGAATGCGAAGTCAGAGGACAATTACCTGTTTGCAGGAACCGATTTTGCTCAGGATCCTTACCGGATCGATGACAATGGAACACCGGCTGATTTGTCGGACGATTTTGTGGTGTATGAGGGGAGTCCGACGGACCCTTCCGATCCGAATTTTGAGGAGGCGGAGTATTATGTGGGCAGTAACACCAAGATCGCGCCTCGCCTGAGCCCCCAATACAACGAGGATATCCAGAGCTACATCCAGCACATCCTCGATCTGCGCAATGCATTCGGAGGTCCGACCTATGATGATGTGGCGGTAAAAGCGGCGATCGCTGATATCGAGACCAGCGATGACCGGCTGGTGGTGGCCACTACGGATCTGGCACTCAAGCAGCTGCGCCTGGAGACTGCCAAGAAGGCCGATACCGCTTTATTCAATCAATTGGATGGCTCAATCGCCGGAGAAGTCGGAATCGATCTCGCTGAGGTCGCCGTGCGGCTGAATCAGGCCCAGTTGGGCTACGAGGCCGCCCTGTCGAGTTCGAGCCGGATCCTGCAGGTTTCCCTGCTCGACTACATCTGAGTGAGCTGCGCTGGGGTTTCTCCGATTGAGGGTGAAGCGAGAAGAGGGCAGGGGCCCTTGTTGGACCGCCCGCCCTCCGGGGTGATACCCATAATCGACTGCCCTGATGGCGACTATTGCCAGTCGCGGTAGTATTCCATTCTGGCCCGGACCCACCGCATGATTGCGGTGCCCCGGTTCTCCAGATAGCTTACTCCCATTACCAGCATGAGTCCGGCAGCCGCCAATACCATCCAACTCACCCCTTCCACCTGTTCGAATCCAAGGATGGTGAAAGACACAATTCCAATGGCTGCCGTCGCCACTCCGACCCGCAGCATCCATTTCTCGGACGTTACAAATGCCCCCATCAGTGCCAGTGCCCCCACTGCGAGACTCACCCCTGCCTGAAACAGGCAGAGCGCAAAGAGCATCCCAATGGCAATCACCGCCACCCCGATCCATCCGAGTATCCGGCGCAGAACTCTGGTTTCGGATGGGTTGCTGAAGAGCAGCATCGTGCTTGCCGCGATGATCGGAGGAATACACAGCACCAGCGATAGGCCGTCCGAATCGATGGGAAGAATGAAGCGGTTATGGACCCAGAGCTGTTCCCACATCCAAACAAACCAGCCGAGGCTCATCAGTGTGATGCCGCCGCCGCGCATCCAGTTCCGCAATAGCGGGCGGCGCAGTTCGCGGGTTACCGGGTAGAAGAGGGTGATCCCAACCAATCCCAGGGCGAACGCCACCAGGCTGAGCGTGGGGCTTCCGTTCATCACGCACCTGCCAATCAGTAGCGCAAACGACGATCCGAATGCGACCCGTGCGATGATCCCCTCTGCGCTTCCCATGACCTCATTGCGCGCCCTCAGCCAGCCCAGAACCATGAAACAGGGGATCGCCATTCCCATGCCCACCCACACGACCGAAGGTCCTTCGCGGACAGGAATCAGCAGCGCCATGTTCGTCAGAAGGTAGAGCGGTACGAGTATCCGGGCTTGTTTTCGCAGCCAGGCGGAGTATCCCAGCCATGTCGTGATCAGCAGGATGGGCGCACTAAGCGCCATCAGGAGGGTGAGTTCCCCTCCGCTCGCATACCACGGACTGGACACATCTCCCCGGATGTTCCCGATGAGGAAGCCTCCGTGTTGTGTCATGTGGACCGGAAGCAGGGCGGCTCCCATCCCGAGAAGCGCCCGCCCGCCCGCACTGTCCTTCCATTTGCGCGCGGCGATCCAGCCGCCGATTGCAACCAGTGTGGTGAATCCAAGGAACGTGTAGTATCCCCTGAGTAAGCCCGCATCCGCTGCATCCCGCATGACGTACAGAAATGCCGCGATCACCAATACCACCACGCCGAGTGCGCGCATCAAACGCAGCGCCTTCCTGAATACCTTGGGGGAGTCTTCGGATTCGATCCCGTTCTGCCACTCCTCCCCATCGGGCGGGATGCTTTCATTGCGCGGGTTCATGATGCCTTCTCCTCTCCTCCGGAAGCGATCAACGCATCCAGTTCGGCTTCGAGCGCTGCCTCGTTTTCCTTCTGGTCCAGCTCCCGGGCCAGGTTATCGCCGCTGGTCTGTTCCCGCTCCGAGATGACCTCCCGCGTGAGTATCCTTTCCTCCCAGCGCTCAAAGATCGCACCGAGCTCGGGGTCCTCCCGGCCAGAGTTCGAAGCCGCGACCAGGGTGCGGGTCCGGTAGTCCCGCACGGACAATTGATCGCGCTTGCGCTTGATCTCCTCGATGCGGCATCGCATGGCGTCGACCGTTTGCTCCACCTCCGATACCGTCTGCCGCATGTTTTCGAGATCGGTCTCCAGGATTTGTGCCTGCGCCTCCGCGTCCTTGGCTCTTTTCATGCATGCCAATGCCTTCGTGCGGTCCTGCCCGGCGATTGAGGTGGCCCGGCCTTTCCACAGACCTTCGTCCTTCCGTGCCTTTTCCGCCTTTTCGCGTAGTCCAACCTCCCTCGCCTTGATCCGGTCCAGTTTCACCCGGGCCTTCGCATAATACTCCTGGTATTCGCGTATGGCAGCCTCCGTGACCGCTTCATGGTTTTCAACACTGTTGAGAAGTTCCTCAATACCGGAACGGATTTGAATATGGATTTTTTTGAACAGGTTCATAATGATGATTAGGTTAATGGCCTGTTCATTCGCAGTATCCATGCCATTCCGTTTGCTAACTGCTTATGACGCTTGCGATCAACAGCTTGTGGAATATTGCTTTATTAGATTAAGATCGAAACCGCCTGTCTACGACAGCACGATGTGTATCTATAGAAGCATAATTTGCACTTGCGCGTTGCGCTTGCCTTGAAGCGGAAACAATATCCTCTCACAAAGGCACGGAGCTCACAAAGGGAAGAACAACATGGAAATGAGCTTTCCTTCACTGTCTATCAGTGTGCATTCCCCCGTCGCTCTTCGAGCTATGGAGGACACGCAAGTGTTGAAGACCCCAAGGAAAATGGACTGGAAGCATTCTTCCCGTAGCGGAAATCGTGAGATTTCCTTCTTCCGGAATGTCGGAGAGAAGAAAATAGCTCGTGTGGAGCCGCGGAGGGAAAATGAATGGGAACTGGATGAAAGGCCGCAGGCGGGGATACGAGTTGGCTGCGTCGACTATTTGATGGCCCCGAAGGCAGCGAAGCACGAGTTTTTGTGGAGGATGTCTACCGTCCGGAAACCGACTCTTCGCATCAGTTCAAGTTGGAAGGTGAGGGAGCGTGGAGAGTCCTCATTGTCGATATAGTCGAATACTGTCCGCCGGTACTCCGGGCCGCCGATTCCCTTGAGGTAATCTCCATACCGTTTCCACATGAGGGTGTGAACCGATGAATGCTCATGCGTGACAAGGTCTGTTATCCAAAAGCTTCCTCCTTGCCTGAGGAGGGTATGGATTTTCCGGAAAGCATCCTCCCAGTCCTCCTCGTCGCGCAAATGATGCAGCACTGCGGCTGCGAGGATCACGTCATAGGAGGATTCTTCCAATGGGATACTCCTGAAATCTCCTTCAAACAGGCGTATGATACCCTTGGTTTCGTCTGATACGCGAAGCAGGGCGCGATCGAGCATCGGGCGGCTGAGGTCGCAAAGGTCACAGTCGATGTCGCGCTTGCATGTGCGGAGCAGGCGGATGGTGTTGTTGCCCGCACCGCAACCGATGTCGAGGATCCGGTTGATCTCCGGTGTGGCTGCATGGGCCGCATGGGTTATCAACTCCATCGCCAGAGGTGCATCGATTGTCGCAGATTGGCCTGTTTCGAGGTTGGAAAACCGTTCCACGTCGGCATCGAAGCGCTGCCGGATTTCCTCTGTACTGGATTTTTCGGAATGCGGGGTGGTCATGAAAGGAATGAGTCGAAGGGATGGGTGAGGTCTTTGCCGACCGTGTTTATGGGGCGGTATTCCGTAGCCTGCGCTGTGGTTTGTGCAAGAGAATTCGGCGGCCCAATCTGGAGGTGGGCTGATGGAGATCAAAGGTGGAAGCGCTTATGCGCATTCGCGTTGACGGGTTGGGTGGCGAACTGAAAGGATTATCCTCATGCGTTTGGGGCGTTTCAAGGTCGTTCAGTTCAGTGTGGTGATCGCATCGTTTTTGGCCGGCACTATGCTCATGGCTGTTTCGATACCGACGCACGTTCAGCGGAATCTTGAGGCAATTGAAGAACCGTTGAGTATTAGAATCCTCATGATGTGAAGAGCTCAACTTTCGTGGAAAACTGAGGTCTTTCCGGACGATCCACAGGCTTTTGTTGATGCTCTACGGGAAACATCCCGAGGTGTTTGCAAGGACTAGGAA
>ENA-UOUL01005242-UOUL01005242.1-bioreactor-metagenome-genome-assembly--contig:-NODE-5242-length-11362-cov-4.675321_pt1 | contig 11362 bp, 7 predicted proteins | sample MGYA00249838_ERZ747220 | MGnify/ENA primary metagenome ERZ747220 (study PRJEB28778, sample SAMN05720191) | bioreactor metagenome | isolation source: Anaerobic biogas reactor | place: USA:Washington...
GCCGAGCTCACCGAGGGGACGCCGGGCTGGGACTGGGCGGCGTATGCCGAGGGGCTGGCTCTGCCCGACGGCGCCCTCGACCACGTGATCGCCCGGCAGCCGGACTTCCTCGCCGCCGCTGCGGAGGCGCTGCGCGAGGTGCCGGTCGCCGACTGGCGCGCCTGGCTCACCGTGCGCCTGCTGGACAGCAGCGCGCCCTACCTGACCGACGACTTCGTCGAGGCATCCTTCGACTTCCACGGCCGCACCCTCACCGGCACCCCGGAGAACAAGGACCGCTGGCGGCGCGGCGTGGCGCTCGTGGAGGGCCTCATCGGCGAGGAGGTCGGCAAGCTCTACGTCGAGCGGCACTACCCGCCGGAGGCCGGTGAGCGGATGGCCGAGCTCATCGACAACCTGATGGCAGCCTTCCGGGCCCGCATCTCCGAGCTGGAGTGGATGGGCGAGGAGACCCGCGCCAAGGCGCTGGAGAAGCTCGCCGCCTTCCGCCCCAAGATCGGGCACCCGTCCCGCTGGCGGGACTACTCGGCATACTCCGTGGACGCGACAGACCTGCTGGGCAACATCCGGCGCGGCAGCGCCGTCGAGCTCGACTACCAGGTCGGGCGGATCGGCGGTCCCATCGACCGGGAGGAGTGGATGATGACGCCGCAGACGGTCAACGCCTACTACCACCCGATGCTCAACGAGATCGTCTTCCCCGCGGCCATCCTGCAGCCGCCGTTCTTCGACGTCGAGGCCGACGACGCCGTCAACTACGGCGGCATCGGGGCGGTCATCGCCCACGAGGTGGGTCACGGCTTCGACGACCAGGGCTCGCGCTACGCCGGCGACGGCTCGCTGCGCGACTGGTGGACCGAGCAGGACCGCGCCGCCTTCGACGAGCGCGCGCAGCGGCTCATCGCCCAGTTCGACGGGCTGGAGTCGCGCAACGCACCGGGGGCCACGGTCAACGGAGGCCTCACCGTCGGGGAGAACATCGGCGACCTGTGCGGTCTGGCCGTCTCCCTGCACGCCTACCGGCTGGCCAGCGACGGAACCGCCCCGGAGATCGACGGGTGGACCGGTGACCAGCGGTTCTTCCTCGGCTACGCCCAGGTCTGGCAGGGCAAGGCGCGCGAGGAGGAGGCCAGGCGGCTGCTGGCCATCGACCCGCACGCCCCGTCGGACCTGCGCGCCAACCTGGCCCGCAACGCCGACGCCTTCCACGAGGCGTTCGAGGTGCAGGAGGGCGACGGCATGTGGCTGGCGCCCCAGGATCGCGTGCGGATCTTCTGAGACGCCGGTGAACCCCTCGACCGCGCTGGCGACCGTCCTGGTCGACGAGCTGGTCCGGTGCGGGGTGCGCGAGGTGGTCCTCGCCCCCGGCTCCCGGTCGGCACCCCTGGCGTATGCCGTGCTCCGCGCCGAGCGGGCCGGTCGCCTTCGCCTTCACGTGAGGGTGGACGAGCGCTCGGCCGGGTTCCTGGCGCTGGGGCTGGCCAAGCTCAGCCGCCGTCCGGCGGTGGTCGTCACCACGTCCGGCACGGCGGTGGCCAACCTCCACCCGGCGGTGCTGGAGGCGCACCACGCAGCCGTGCCGTTGATCGTGCTGAGCGCCGACCGGCCCGACGAGCTGCGGGGCACCGGCGCCAACCAGACGACCGCGCAGCCGGGGATCTTCGGGGCCGCGGTGCGCTGGGAGCACGACCTGACGGCGCCGGGTTCCGTGGACCTCGCCGGTGGGCCGGCCGCGCCCCCCGGTCCCGCCGCCGCCCTGAACCGGTCCTGGCGCAGCCGTGTCGGCCGGGCGTGGGCCGCGGCCGCCGGGTCGCTGGGCGGCGACCCCGGACCGGTGCACCTGAACGTGGCCTTCCGGGACCCGCTCGCTCCGGACCTGCCGGTCGAGGACGAGCTGCCCGCGGACCTGGCCGGCCGTGCGGACGGTGGGCCGTGGACGTCGGTGCCGGCCGGGCCGGCACGTGTTACAGCTCTCGACGGTGAGGACCCCACGGGGGGCGAGGACCCCGTCCCCACCACCCTCATGGTGCTCGGCGACCTGCCCGACCCGCGACTGGCCGAGCAGGCGCTCGCGCTCGCGGTCTCGAACGGCTGGCCCGTCGTCGCCGAGCCCTTCGGTGCCGGTGACCGGAGCACCGTGCTGCCGCACGGCTCGCTCCTGCTCACCGCCACCTCCTGGCTGGGTAGGCACCTGCCCGAGCGGGTCGTCGTGGTCGGTCGGTGCACCCTGAACCGCGAGACCGGGGCGCTGCTGCGTCGGCCGGGCGTGCGGGTGGAGGCGGTTGCCACCGGGGCGGAGTGGGCCGACCCCTCGGGCGTGGTGGCGCAGGTGCACCCGTGGGACGACCTCGCCTCCGGGGCGCTGGCGGCCGCGGACGAGCCGGAGCGGACCGCGTCCTGGGCCTGGTCGTGGCGTGAGGCCGGTGCGCGCGTGGCCGCCACGGTCCGGCCGCTCATCGAGAGGTCGTGGCCGTCCGGGCCGGGGGTGGCGAGCACCGTGCTGGACGCGCTGCGCGACGACGACCTGCTCGTGCTGGGCTCCTCCAACGCCGCACGCGACGTCGACCGGGTCGGGCTGACTGGTCGCTCCCTGCTGGTGACCGGCAACCGGGGCCTGGCCGGCATCGACGGCACCAACGCCACCGCGCTGGGCATCGCGCTGGCCGCGCCGGAGCGCCGGGTGGTCTCGCTCGTCGGTGACCTGACCTTCCTGCACGACGTCAACGGGCTGCTCCTGGGGCCGGACGAGCCCCGACCGGACCTGACGGTCGTCGTCCTCAACGACGACGGCGGCGGGATCTTCGGGACGCTGGAGTACGGCGAGCCCGAGCGCGCCGGCGACTTCGAGCGGGTCTTCGGCACCCCTACCGGAGCGGACCTCGCGGCGGTTGCCACGGCATACTCCCTGGGGTTTGCCCGAGCGGGCGACGCCGGTGAGCTGCGCACCGCCCTCGACCGACCGGCAGCAGGGATCCAGGTGGTCGAGGTCGTCGTGCCGCGGGAGGGGCACCGCGACCTGCGGGAGCAACTGACCCGGGCAGCGGCCGCCGCGCTCGGCTGAGGTCGCGGCTCGTGCTCCGCCTGGTCAGGGCAGTGCCAGGAAGTCGCGCAGCCAGCGGTCGACCTCGCGCATCGTCGTGGCATCCACGATGCCGATCTGCGTCACGAGGCGTTCGCGGGTGACGGTGCGCGGCTGTTCGGTCATCGCGAAGGTTGGTTGCGCGAGGCCGAGCCGGGGGCCGGCCAGGAGGACGTGGTTGGGCCAGCCACGGTCCGTCGTCGTGGCAGGCAGGACGATCGCGAGTGTGGCCTGCTCGAGATACAGGTCACTGGCGACGACGAGCACTGGCCGACGTCCGGATTGCTCGCGGCCCCGAACGGGGTCAAGCTCGGCCCAGGCGACCGAGCCACGCTGGAGGTCAGCCGGCTTCATCGGAGTCGGCGAGGGTCACGTCCCAGGAGTGGAACTCATCCCCGTACGTCGGGTCGGCAGCCTGCATCGCCCGACCGAAGGCATCGATGCGTTGTCGACGCTCGTACGCGTCGAGGAGCCCCTCGATGAGCGCAGCCGCCGACCCACAGGCCTCGCTCCCTAGTCCGCCGCAGCGACGCCGGAGATGCGGTGCAGCAGGAAGGTGCGGGGAACGTCCTGGTCCGCGACGGTGCCCCGGACCCGGCCCTGCTCGACCGCGACGGGCCGCAGCAGGAGCCGTTGCACGCCCCCGACCTCGTCGGCGTAGCCGATCCACACCGGCAGTCCCTCGGCGGCGGCCTCGCGCAGCAGCGCGGAGGTGACCACCGGCTCGGTCGGTGCCGGGAGCCGACTGTCGCCCCGGGGCCGGTTCGCCTCGCCGCTGACCATCGTGGCGACGATGCGGGAGGCGGTCTCCTCGTCGACCGTGCTCACCCGGGTGGGCGGCGAGGGCCGTCGGGCGGCGCGGTGGTCCTGGAGCGAGACGAGGGTGAGGGCCCCGTCCGCACCCTCGGGGACAGGGCCGTACTGTCCCTCCCGGAGCACGTCCAGGACCGTGCCGGCCGTCACCGGGCTGACCAGCACCGTCGGCGCGATGCGTCGCAGCTGGAGGACCGCGAGGGCGCGGTCGGCCAGGACGCGGTCGAGCAGGGCCGGGTCGTCGGAGCGGACATAGGACCCGACGGAGCCCACGCGGGCCACCCCGTGGCGGCGGGCCACATCGCGGACGAGGTACTCCAGCGGCTGCGGCACGCCCGTGCGGCTGATCGCGGACACCTCGGAGAGGACCCGGTCCGCCGACCACCCGAGGTCGAGGGCGCGCCGGATCCCGGCCTCGGTGATCCGGTGCACGGTGGCGCCGCCCCGGGACTCGACCTCCCCCAGCAGGCGCATGACGGACCGGGCCGGTCCGTCCAACCGGCCGGGGGCCACGGCGGTCAGGTCCGCCTGGACCAGGACGTGCTCCACCGCCTCGGGGATGTGGCCGTCCATGGCCCGGGCGGCGGCCGCCGGGTCGCCGGCGAGGACATGGTGCGCTGCGGTCGTCAGGGCCCCGCGCCCGGTGATGCCGGCCCACTCGGCCTCGCGCAGCACCGCCGTCACGCCCGGGTCGGTGGAGCGGCTCATCCTGATCGGGTGGCGCCAGCGCAGCAGGTCGGCCAACCGGTCGGGGCCAGGCGCGCTGCCGGCCGGCAGCGAGGCGAGGGCCGCGAGGACGTCGTGCCGGCGCTGCCGTCCCTGCGGCCAGGACGTCTGCAGGCTCAGCGCGTTGACCTTGGCGTTGCCGTCGGGGGAGCCCACGAGGGAGGCCCCGGCCGCCATGGTGCGCCAGGCCGAGGCCAGGACCGCCCAGCGGTCGCCGGCCGAGAGCTCGGCCCAGTCGTCGGACTCACCGGTGGGCATCCACGCCGGCTCGGTGGACTCGTCGGCGGCGACGAGCCCGGCCGCGTGGAGCACCTCGACCAGCCAGGCGGTCTCGGTCGGCGTGGACTCCAGGAGGGCCGCGGTCCGGGTGAGGTCCCGGACCGCGAGCCCGCCGGTGCGCAGCACCCGCGGGGGGCGGGTGCCCCAGGCGTCCAGCAGCTCGGCAGTCTGTTCCAGCAGCTGCGCGGCCCGGCCACCGGCCGTCGCGTCGACCAGGTCGGTGTCCAGGACGGTGTCCTCCGCCGTCGGCGGCACGAGCTCCGGGTGCCGGTGCACCCGTCCGCCCCGCAGCTCCAGCGCGACCTGTCGCGGGAGCAGCACGTGGCTCTCGTCGGTGCGGCGCAGCAGGTGGAGCGCCAGCAGCTGCTCCCCGGCCCGCCGCATCGTCGTGTCGCCCGTGCCGCCGCTGGGCAGCACCCCGACCGGGGGACCCCAGGTCAGGGCGTCCAGGATCGCCCGGGCCGGCGCGTCCAGCGAGGCCAGGGCCTGCGTCAACGCAGGGCCGGTCGGGGCGTCCTCGGTGTCCGGCCCGAGCCCGGCCGGAGCGCCGACGACCTCCTGGACGGTCCGCGCCGCACGGTATCCCTCCGGTCCGTGCCAGCACAGGGCCAGGGCGCACAGCTCCTCCACGAGCTGGCGCACGAGCGCCGACCGTTTGGCCTGCCCGAGCGCGGTGGCGACGTCGGCGGTCCGTGCCGGGCCGATCACGCAGATGACCTCGAGGGCCTGCAGGTGGGCCAGGTCGAGCCCGGCGAGAGCCCGCTGCACGCTGCTCCGCGTCGTGGCCCGCGCGGCCAGCGTCGTCAGGTCGGCAGGGGTCGGGCGCGCCAGGTCGGGTCGCTGCACGAGGAGGGCGACCAGCTCGTCGTGGGAGCGCCCACGCAGGTCGTCGGCGAGGCTCCGGGCACGGGTCGGCACCTGACTACGGTAACCGTGGGCGCCGCCACCGCCTCGGGAGCGGGAGGAGCTGCCCGCGCTCTGCAGCTGCCGTCGCCTCAGAAGCGGGAGGAGCTGCCCGCCCCGCTGAAGCTGCCGCCGCTGCTGTAGCCGGACGTGGATCCGGAGGACGAGGAGGATCGGGAGGCCTGCACCGCCTGGGTGCCGGTGGAGTAGCCGCTGGTGAAGGAGTTGATGCTGATCCACGTCCACGTGGGGTTGGTCGTGCTGAGGATGGTCGGCTCGGGACCGGCCCGCTCGTCACCCAGGGCGTCCTCCAGCGTCTCCTGCTCGGACTCGTCCTCGCTGTAGGCGCGCGCCACCGCACCCGCGAGGGTGTCCAGGTGGCCGCTCAGCTCGTCGCGTGTGGTCCGCAGACCGTCCAGTGCGTCGTCGGGGGTGACCGTGCGGTCCTCCAGCCCGCCGCGCAGCCGGTCCAGGTCGACGAGCGCCTGGGAGGCGAAGGTGCGCAGGGGTTGTGCCTCCTCCAGGCCACGGACCTCCTCGTCCAGGGTGGTGGTCAGCAGCGTCTCCACCCCCTCCAGGTCCTCACGCAGCGGCGCGACCTGGCGCTCCCAGGCCTCCGGCCAGGCACGGTCCAGGTTGAGCAGTGCCGCGGTGTCGGCGATCACGTCGTCGAGGGCGTCCAGCGCCTCACCGGCCTCCTGGTACTCCGTGAGGGTGGCCAGGCTCTCCTTGCTGTCGAACCTGCTCTCCGGGATCCCCTTGGCCCGGTTGCCGAGCTCGGTCAGGTCCGCGAAGGAGGCGGTGTACTCCTGGTAGCGGCCGAGCATCGCCCCGCCGTAGCGCGACTCCTCGGGGATCAGGTTGGCGTGCAGCTGGGTCTCGTCGTAGTCGCGCACCACGTTGGCCATGGCCCGGTCCCCGGCCGAGCGGGCGGCCCGGCTGCGCCCTGCCCTTCTGCTCCCCACGAGCAGGTAGGCACCGGACCCCGCGATCGTGGCCAGCGACAGCCCGGTCGCGGCGACCGTGCCACCCGTCGAGCGGATCACCGGTTGGTTCATCTCACCGGCGGCGGCGCTGATGCCGGCGATCGACCCGTCGGTCCAGCGTCCGCCGCGGAAGTCGTCCTTGGTGGCTTCCTGGATGTCGTCCTGGGCGCTCTGCGGAACGGCGCGGTTCTCCCCGAAGTAGGTGCCGACCAGCCGCCCCTCGGGGTCCACGCCCAGGAGGAACAGGTCATCGGCCCACTTCTGCCCGTCGGTGCTGAGCCAGTCCGGGCGGGCCTCGCGGGCGAAGGCGAGGGTCGCGTTGTTCAGGGCGTAGTCGTCCGTCAGTGCCTCTGTGCCGCCACGGTGGGTGAAGACCGCGACGGTGGTGGGCTCGTGGAAGCGCAGCTCCTCCACGGCGGACTGCAGGTCGGGGGCGTAGAGGATCTCGGCCGTGTCCTCGATCTGCAGCTCGGTCGCCCTCTGGTCCGGCGCCGAGACGAGGAACAACCCGATGCTGGTCCCGACCACTCCGAGGCTCGCAAGTCCCCCGATCAGCGCTCGCTGGCGGATCGACATACTGATTGCTCCTTTCTGGCCAGACCTCACGACGGCCGGCCCCCCACCCTCTCGACAGACACCCTGCCAGAAGTCCTCCCTCGGGTCCTCATCGCCTCCCTGCGGCGCTGCCGCCGTCAGAAGCCGATGGCGGCGACCGGCTCGACGTCGCCGCGCATCGCCCGGGACAGCTCCGCGGCGGCGCCTGGGCGCAGTTCGGTGACCTGGCCCGCGGCGGCCTGGGCGGCGATCGGCCGGGAGCCGAGGTAGGCCGCGCCGAGGGCCGCGACCGGCATCCGCAGGTCCGGGGCGTCCTCGGTCGGCAGGCAGCGACCGACGCCGTCGGACCCGACGGTCAGCCGCCACCGGCGCTCGTTCCACGGACAGACCGGGTCCACCACGTCGAGGACGACGTCGGCGGGGGCGGCGTAGCCGCGGGCGGTCAGCGCCTTGTCGACGTCGACCAGTCGGACCCACAGCGAGTCGCCGGCCCGCAGCGCGGCCGACCGGGGACCGCCGGCCCACCACAGGATCGGGTCGTCGAGGCCGCGTCCGTGGAGGGTGACCTTGCCGGTGAGGTCGAAGTCGACCACACGCCGGGCCAGCGCGAGGAGCGCGGCGGGGTCGGTCGCGCCGATCTCCCGCACGGTCACCTCGCCCTGGGGGACGTTGTGCTCCCACTGGGACGACCGGCGGACGAGGGCGTAGCCGTGGAGGTTGTCGCCGCGGGTGGCGAGGAGCACCTGCAGCGGCTCCTTGCTGCCGCGGGCGACCGGGAAGTCCCGGAACCACACCCGCGCCATCGCCTCGGTGCGGGTCACCGCGCCGAGGGTGTGCTCCGCCGCGAGCAGGTGGGCGCGCTGGATCGCCGCCATCGCCTCCGGAGTGCCGGCCGGCACCATATGGGTGGTGACCTCCTGGGCGGCGGCGTCGAGCGCGTCGTCCGCGGCGAGCTCCGTGCCACGGCCGAGCGTGAGCGTCACGTCCAGGGAGGCCGCGCCGTAGCCGAACCGCCCGTAGATGCCCGGCTCGGCCGCCTGCAGGCCCGCGACCGCCTCGCCGTGGTCGTGGGCGGTCGTCAGGTGCTCGGTCATCATCTGACGGAGGATGCCCCGGCGGCGCAGGTCGGGGTGAACCCCCACCCAGGTCAGCCCGTTCATCGGCAGGCGCACGAGGGAACCCAGCGGTCCCGGGGCCGTGACCGCCATCGCCCAGGAGGCGTACATCCCGGCCAGCGGCGTCGGCCCCTGCGCAGCGCCCAGCCGCGGGGCGGGGGAGACGAGCTCCGCCCCGCGCGTGCGCTCGAAGTCGAGCTCGGCCAGACTGTCCTCGGCGCTCACACCGGGAGCGACCTCGAACCAGACCAGGTGCTCCAGGGCCATGATCCGCTCGGCGTCGTCCGGGCCGAGGTCGACCGGGACCGTGGCCGGGGTGCGGGAGCCGCCGGTCTCCGCGGCGCCGGCGGGGGCGGGGTCAGGTGTCGTCTTCACGGGCACAGTGTGGCGTCCGCGGGCGGCCTCGGGCCAACCATTAACGCAACGGTCACCGACCTGTCGGTGACGGACAGGAGGCCGCAGTGGACTCAGCGGGCACGCGCCGCACGGGGGCGGGACTGCGCCACGGCTCCCCGGCGGCGGTCGCGGTGGTCTTCGCCACCGCGGGCTTCGTCATGGCCCAGACGCTGGCCCGCGTCCCGGCCCTGCGGGACAGCGTGGGTGCCTCCCAGGCCGAGCTCGGCCTGGCGCTCGTCGGCGGCGGGCTGGGGTCGCTGCTGGCGATGCCGCACACCGCCCGGCTGATCGAACGGTTCGGCAACCGCACGGTGACCACGGTGGCGCTGCTGCTCGGCGGGCTCGGCTGGGGCAGCGTCGCCTTCGCCCCCAACGTCTGGGTCCTGGGGGGCCTGCTCGTGCTGGCCGGTGCCCCGGTGGGCGTGTGGGACGTGTCGATGAACATTCAGGGCAGCCGGGTCGAGCAGCTGCGGTCGCGCACCCTGATGCCCTACCTGCACGCCGCCTTCTCCGCCGGTGCCGTGCTCGGGGCGAGCGTGGGGGCACTGGCCGCGTGGCAGGGTGTCGGCCTCGCGCAGGTGCCGGCCGGCGCGGTCGCCGGGGTGGTCGTGGGGTTGGTGGCGGCGCGCCGCTTCGTGCCCGCTGACCCGGTGCAGGAGGACGCCCCGCAGGCGGTGGACGCCCCCGCCCAGACCAGCAGCACGACGGAGCCAGCGAGCACGGAGTATGTCGACACCCACCTGGGCAGCGCCGCCCCGGTGACCGGGCCGGTCCCGCGGTCCATCACGCGCACGGAGCTGCTCATCGGCCTGGTCTGCCTGGCTGCCGCGCTGGCCGAGGGTGCGGCCAACGACTGGCTCGCGCTGCTGCTGGTGGACGTCCACCAGGCTCCCGCCGGCTTCGGCGCGCTGGCCTTCACCGCCTTCAACCTCACCATGATGGTCGGTCGGCTGCTGGGCGGCCCGGCGACCAGCCGGTGGGGACGGGCCGCGCTGGCCCGGGCCGGGGGGGCGCTCGCCGCGGTCGGCATCCTGGCGATCACGCTGGTCCCGTCGCTGGAGGTCGCCCTCGTCGCGGCGCTGCTGTGGGGGCTGGGCGTCTCGACCGTCTTCCCGGCGGCGATCTCGGCCGCAGGGGAGATCCCGGGCCGCGGCAACCGTGCCATCGGCGTGGTGAGCACCGTCGCCTACGGGGCCTTCCTGTTCGGCGCCCCGACGATCGGGCTGCTGGCCGAGGTCTTCGGCCTGGACCGCGCGCTGTGGCTGGTGGTCGGCTTCCTGGCCCTCATGGTGGCGCTGAGCGGCAACCTGCGCAGCGGCGCGGCGGACGGTCAGACCAGGTCGATCCAGTAGCGGCGGGTCAGCGCGCCGCCCTCGCGCGGGCGGGTGTCCTCGAGCACGCCGCCGCACCGCTCGATGGTGCCGATCGACCCGGGGTTGTCGTCGTCGCAGGTCACGAGCGCCCGGTCGACCCCGAGTGTCCGGACGACCTCCAGACCCTGCCGCAGCATCTCGGTCGCGTAGCCGCGCCGCCGGTGCGCGGGCCGGACGCCGTAGCCGAGGTGACCACCCTCCTCCAGCAGCGCGGGGGTCAGTTCGTGCCGGATGTGCACGCGCCCCACGATCTCCTCGCCGACCACGGCGAACAGCATCGTCGCCGGCACCCGGCCCGGGGCCAGGTCCAGACCGTCCCGGTCCCGCGCAACCCTGGCGAGGTACTGCTCCCAGGTGGCGCCCTCGGGCAGGAGCAGGAAGTCGAAGCCGTCCTCCTCGATCAGCTCCGACTCGAACCCCGGGATCATTTGAATGCCAACCGGAACGACCATCTGGCCGTCCAGCCCGAAGAACTCGCTGCCCGACCAGAAGGTCATGCTGCTCTCCTCGAGGCCGGTGCCGGTGGGCATCCCCTCCCGGAGCCAGCGGGGCACAGTCTGGCTCCAGCAGCCGACCTCGATATTCGGCACGCGGTCAACTGCCTGAAACCGCACTGTGCGGCGGAATCGCTCACGTGAGTTCAAGTCCTCTCCTCCCGTTGCTGCGTCCCGGCATTGGTTTCGCCCGAACAGCCCTTGTACAGAGCAATATCCTGGCGTGTTGGTGCTTGTTACGAGATGAGCCGGTGCAGATGGTGTGTTGAACGAGTTGGTGGCCCATCGGTACGAGTGCTCGCGCTGAGAACCAAGAACGCGATGCATAAGGTTATGCCGGCATGGCATTCTTCTGCGGAGCAATCGCTCCACATTATACCACCAAGCAGTCAGCGTGTCAACCATACTAGCGCGATATGGTACGAAGATTCCATGACCGCCCTTGACTTTCGGGTCATGTGGGTGTATACTGACGATAAGCTGCCATTTCGCATCATGCCAGGGCGCGATTCCCCCTGACAGGGGGGATGCCGATTGTGAGGCCGTGATGCTGGGTGCACTCAGAGGGAAGGCGAAGATGCTGGCTGAAGAACGTCTTGATGCGCTGTTAGAAGTCCTGAAGCGAAGCGACGTTGGCCAACTC
>ENA-UOUL01005244-UOUL01005244.1-bioreactor-metagenome-genome-assembly--contig:-NODE-5244-length-11359-cov-3.617798_pt1 | contig 11359 bp, 11 predicted proteins | sample MGYA00249838_ERZ747220 | MGnify/ENA primary metagenome ERZ747220 (study PRJEB28778, sample SAMN05720191) | bioreactor metagenome | isolation source: Anaerobic biogas reactor | place: USA:Washington...
GGGCCAGATGAGATTACCCTGATTATACGGGCAGCCCTCCCAAAAAGCAGAAAAATTGAGATTTTAGACTTCCCGATGCCCGAATGCCTCATCAAAGATGGTTTTTTCACTGGCAGAATAACTGCCACACTTGTCCATACGCCACTGATTGATACAAGCCAAGGTTTGGAATTTTGCCAATCTGAGATCGAATTACAATTCGGATCGTACAGTCAAAAAGTAAAGCGTGATATGAGTAAATCGAACATTTTGAACCCCGTTGGGAGGGAAAATAGTAAAAACGTTTTCACTAATGGGGTAATAAGCAAGCCTGCAATGCGGTCAAGTAGTCATCTTGCTTCTGAGAGGGCGTTGGTCTATCGGGGGAAATATCATCCTGTCAAAAAATATGTAGCAGATCTCGATACATTTACAAAAGTATCAAAAGAACGATACTTGAGCCAAGAACGTTCATGGTATCTCCATTTGCAAGGCCTGTATCGTGATCAGATCACAAGAAAATACCGAGACATGGAGAAAGAATTACCGCCGTTGGAGTATTGTTTGGTTCTGACCATCAAAGACCCATTAGAAAAGAACAGACTAAACGATGAGGCGATCCAAAAACTTGACTATTACAATTTTTGGCACCAGTCGTTGCAGCTATCTTCTGAGATTCAGATTTCTGTGTAGACTATTTGGCTCATAATTCCATGGTCGTATTGTACGCTTTCAGCAACAATCTTCTCCATTCTTTGTTATCGCTGTGGTACTATAACAAACCAAGCACAGAATTGAGGGGGCGTTGCATGCGTTTGACGATCGCAGGAACCGGGTATGTGGGATTGGTGGCAGGGGTCTGTTTTGCCAAGGTGGGTCATCAGGTGACCTGTGTCGACATCGATGAGCAGAAGGTCGAACGGTTGAACAGGGGCATCAGCCCCATCTACGAGCAGGACCTGGAAGAGTACCTCAACGATGGCCTTGCACAGGGCCGGCTCCACTTCACCACCGACTATGCGAGCGCCTACAAGGATCCTGATGTGATCTTCATCGGGGTGGGGACCCCCGAGCTGCCCGATGGGTCGGCCAACCTCGCCTACGTCGCCGCGGTTGCCCGCCAGATCGCCGAGAACGTCGAGCGCGACTGCCTCGTGGTAGTCAAGTCCACCGTCCCGGTGGGGACCAACGACAAGGTGGAGCAGTTCATCAAGGATTCGCTGGTCCGCCCGGTACGGGTGGAGGTCGCCTCCAACCCTGAGTTCCTCGCCCAGGGGAGTGCCATACGCGATATGATGCACGCCCCGCGGATCGTCATCGGGGTGGAGGATCGCCACAGTGAGGCGATCATGCGCGAGCTGTACGAGCCGTTCGACCAGCCGATGGTCGTCGTCAGCCGCCGCAGCGCCGAGATGACCAAGTACGCGGCCAATGACTTCTTGGCCCTCAAGATCTCCTATATGAACGACCTGGCCAACCTCTGTGAGCTCGTCGGAGCCGACATCGAGGATGTGGCCCTCGGCATGAGCTACGATGAGCGTATCGGCAGCAAGTTCCTGCGTGCCGGCATCGGGTACGGCGGCAGCTGCTTCCCCAAGGATACCAAGGCGCTCCAGTACCTCTCATCCCAGTACGGCTACGACCTGAGAACCGTCGCCGCCGCCGTCGATGTGAACAATGAACAGCGCTTCCGGCTCTTCAAGAAAGCCGCGAGCCGGATGATCACCTTCGACGGCATCAAGGTGGCGGTCCTCGGCCTCGCCTTCAAAGCCGGCACCGATGACCTGCGCGAGGCCCCCGCCATCTACAACATCCCCCGCCTCTTGGAGCAGGGAGCCCACATCACGGCCTTTGATCCGGTGGCCGAGGAGAACTGCAAGCGCCAGTATGCCTTCGACATGGCGTATGCCCGGAGCGTGGAGGAGGCCATCACCGGGGCGCAGGTCTGCTTCATCTTCACCGATTGGATGGAGATCAAGGCGTTGGAGTGCTCCGGCGTCAAGGCGTTGATGAGGACTCCGCTCGTCTACGATGGGCGCAACCTCTTCGATCCGAAGAAGATGCTGGCGGCGGGGGTGGAGTACTACAGCATCGGGAGATGAAAGAGGGGTCCCGAAGGACCCCGTTCACTGCTTTGGTGCCGCGCTCAGCGCAGCACGAACTCCACCATATGTTGCTTTGCGCCTGCGATGTTGCCCTGCCGCATGGCAAGCTTCACCCGGCTCAGAATTCGTTTGCCCTCATCTTCACTCAGCGTGTTTCCCTCAAGGGTTTGGCTCAAGCTGATCAAGAGATCCAGGACTCCGTACGCCTCGGCGATGTTGCCTCGCTGGAGGTTTTCGATCAAGGCGGAGTCAAGGACGTCCAGCAGGAATGGGGTAGTGACGACACTGTGCCCACTCTCGCTGATCATCGCATCATGTGGTCTATATCTCACCATGGCTCTCATCCTCATCGGGGATGGCCGGCCCACCGACTGTGTGCTCGCTGCCCCCTACTCATAATATCAACATACGGGGATGAATAAGCAAGAGGGGCCTGAGCCACTTTCGAGCAGTATTGATTCATTGCCCATCCCCCGCTTCTCATGATAGGGTTGTGTAACGGGAGACCAGGGATGTACACAATTGATACGACCACGCTCTTGATCGCGTTCGGATTGACGCTCTTTGCCGGACTGAGCACCGGCATCGGATCGTTGATGAGCTTCTTCTCCAAAGAGTTCAGCCCCAAGTTCCTTGCCGCTTCGCTGGGCTTCTCCGCCGGGGTGATGATCTATGTCTCGCTCATCGAGATCTTCGTCAAGGCCCGGATCGCGCTGGAAGGGGCCCTCGGGCCACGGCGCGGCTATATGATGACCACCGTCGCCTTCTTCGTCGGCATCGCCGTCATCGCCCTCATCGACAAGCTCATCCCCGATGCGGAGAACCCGCATGAGATTCCGGCCCACCACGAAGGAGGGGAGGATGCCCATACCCAGAAGCTGATGAGGATGGGGTTCTTCAGCGCCTTGGCCATCGCCATCCACAACTTCCCCGAGGGGCTTGCCACCTTTATGGCGGCCATCAGCGACCCGGCGCTGGGGGTGAGCATCGCCATCGCCATCGCACTGCACAACATCCCGGAGGGGGTGGCGGTCTCCGTGCCGATCTACTACGCGACCAAGAGCCGCAAGAAAGCCTTCCTCTACGGCACCCTCAGCGGGCTGGCCGAACCGGTGGGTGCCTTCGTCGGCTACTTCCTCTTGAGGCGCTGGTTCAACGATATGACCTTCGGCTTCGTCTTCGCCTCCATCGCCGGCATCATGGTCTACATCTCCCTCGATGAGCTCTTGCCCACCGCCGAGGAGTACGGGGAGCACCACATCGCCATCGGCGGGGTGATGGCCGGCATGATCGTGATGGCCATCAGCTTGGTCCTGCTCGCACCCGCCTGATAGACTGACTTTCTCGTCAAAATACCATACCATTACACTAGGCAATAGTGGGGCCAAGTCCTACACTGATGACAGAAGAGGGACTTGCCATGAAAGCGAAACACAGAGCATTGCTGGTTATCGTCCTGCTCACCCTGACTCTGGGGTGGGTATCCTCCTCACCGGTTGTCGAAGAGCGGCGCATCGAGGAGGTCGCAGCCTTCTCGACTGAAGTGGTCATCGCCCCACAGATGCGCACTATCAGGGCGCTGGGGCCACCGCGATGGGGCACCCATCTCACCCTGGTCAATGACAGCGGTTATACCGTTGAGGCCTTCGACCTGTACAACGAGACGATGCAGCGCCTCACCCCGGAGGCGGTGAACCTGCTCGCATCTCCGCTTGAGAGCGAAGAGCAGGTGGACATCGATCTGCGCTCCCATCTGCTGCTGCTCAACGCCATCGCCGAGCGCGATGGCCAGCTCTTCTTCTATACCGCCATCGACAGCGAGGGCGATTACTACTACGGGGAGTGGGACCCTGCCAAAGATAGCTGGAAGCTGCGCATCACCTTCGACTCCTATCGATCGGACTTCCTCCTCTCCCAGTTTCCCATCGGAGGGGAGACGCTGGCCGTGGTGAATCGAAGCGGCAAGAGCCTTGAGTACTTTGCGATGGGGGATGATGAGGTCAACCTGCTCGCCTCCGCTGTGCTGCCTACCGGTCACCGCGCCCTGATTCCCCGCTCGCTCATCAAGGATTTGGCCCCACGTGCGGAAAAGAGTGTCTTGCACTACACCGCATACGATACCGACGGGGGGTGGTATCGCGGCTACTTCTACCCTGATATTGAGGCGTGGGCCATCACGATCGATGAGCGGATGCTCGCAGGCCGCGGCGATGAGCGCTACACCCTCTACGTCGAGAACCAACTCGACGAGGCCATCTGGTTTCTGTACGCGATGACCGAGGAGGAGTACCTGAGGGGGGAGTGGGGCGACGACCTCTTGGGTATGCAGATCATCCAGAGCTGGGAGAAGGAGCCGGTCGATCTCTCTTTGGATGATCGCTGGGCCGAACGCCTGAGCGACGGATGGGAGGGGGCCATCTACCTCGTCGCCGAGACCAATCCCGGGGAGCAGTATATCTCCTACACCGAGCTCAGAGCCGACTCTGCCTCGATGTTCGCCACTATCTCCCCAGAGCGCCGCATCGAACCGTTCCAGCCACCTGAGAAGCGCGAGCTGATCCTCTACAACCGCACCGGAGGAGCGCTCTGGTACCTCTATGCCGCGACCTCCCTCGATAGCGACTTGGGCGAAGATCTCCTCGGCGATGGCGTGTGGGACTACGATGAGTATCTCACCCTCAGTGTCGATGACGTGGAGGAGGTCGCGCGCACCGGTGTGCTTCGCCTCTACGCCGTCGACCCCGATGGCACGGCCTATGCCCAAAGCTGGGCCATCGGAGGGGAGCGGCTCATCGTCTTCCGCCCGGGCGACCGAGTGGAGTGATCGATCGTCAACCGTTGCTTGTCTCTTGTTTTGATACGGTATATAAATGGGTATGGGCAAGAGACGAGCGACACTGACGGTGATGATCAAGCCTGCTTCGGCGGCGTGCAACCTTGCCTGCTCCTACTGCTTCTACCTCGATACCGCCGCCCACCGCAAAGAGGGAGCCTTTTCCTTGATGAGCGATGAGGTGGCCGACGCCATCATCGAAAAGAGCCTGGAGGCGGCCGACTCGGTGTATTTCGTCTTCCAAGGCGGCGAGCCCTCCTTGGCGGGCCTTCCTTTCTTCACCCGCTTTGTTAAGAGAGCCACGGAGCAAAAAAGCGACGGACAGCAGATCAGGTGGGCCTTCCAGACCAATGGGCTGCTCTTCGATGCGTCATGGGCCGCATTCTTCAAGGAGCACGGCTTTCTGGTGGGAATCTCCTTCGACGGCAGCCCCCGCCTGCACGACCTGCACCGCACGGACCGAACCGGAGGCGGCAGTGGGCGCGCGGTGGCAAAAGCCATCGAGGTGGCCAAGGCGGAGGGTGTGGAATTCAACATCCTCTCGGTGGTCACCGACCAGATGGCGGATAATACCGAGCGTGCTTGGCGCTATTTGGTGGACCATGGGGTACGCTACCACCAGTACATCGCCTGCATGGACCCCATCGGGGGAGAGACGCACTTCTTGAGCCCCTCCGCCTACGCCCGCTTTCTCAAAGAAGCCTTCGACCTCTGGTACGACTCCTTCAGGGCCGGTCAACAGATTTCGGTCCGCTTCTTCGACAACATCGTCGCTATGCTGCTTGGCCTCGAACCGGAGAGCTGTGATATGGGCGGCATCTGCTCAGCCAACTACGTGGTCGAGTCCAATGGGAACATCTACCCGTGTGACTTCTACTGCACCGATGACCAGCTCTTGGGCAACATCCTCACCGGCTCCTACGCCGCCTTTGATGAGCGGAGGCGCGCTCTGCGCTTCATCGAGGATTCGAAGAACACCATCGATGCGTGTGATCGCTGCCAGTGGCAGGCGCTCTGCCGCGGGGGATGCAAGCGCTACCGCAGTGAGGAGGGCTACCTGTTCTGCTCCTCGATGAAGGAGTTCTTTCCGTACGCCATCAGGCGGTTTGAACAGGTGGCCACCCTGGTGGCGGGAGGTGGACAGTGAGCACGCAGAAAGGACGACCGGAGGTCAATCTCCGCTTCTATCTCAAACTCTTCTGGACCACCTTCACCCTCTCCCTCTTCACCTTCGGGGGCGGCTTCGTCATCATCAGTCTGATGCGCAAGAAGATGGTGGTCGAATTGGGCTGGATCAACGATGAGGAGATGCTGGACTTCGTCACCATCGCGCAGTCGAGCCCCGGCCCGATCGCCGTCAACGGCTCCCTGATGGTCGGCTACCACCTCGCCGGGATCCCCGGGGCTCTGGTCGCCACCCTGGGCACGATCCTCCCCCCGATGATCGTCCTCTCCCTGATCAGCCTCGGCTACCAGGCGGTGGCCGACAACCCGATCATCGCGGCGGCCTTCAGCGGCATGCGGGCGGTGGTCGCCGCCATCGTGCTCCAGGTCAGCTGGGCGCTCTTCAAGCCCCTCTCAGAGAAGAAGGCGGTGTTGCCCATCGCCCTCTTCATCCTGAGCTTCGTCGCCCTCTTCATCTTCAAGATTAACATCATGCTGGTGATGATCGCGATCATCCTCTTCTCCGTCATCCACAGCCTCGCAGTGATGAGAAAGGAGGAGAGGAAGTGAATATCCTGGTCCGCCTCTTCTTCAGCTTCTTTCAGATCGGGCTCTTCTCCATCGGAGGCGGCTATGCAGCGATGCCGCTGATCAAGGCAGAGGTGGTGGACAGCCACGGGTGGCTGACCGCCGTCGAGTTCTCCGATCTGGTGACCATCGCCGAGATGACGCCCGGCCCGATCGCCATCAACAGCGCCACCTTCGTCGGCATGCGGGTGGCAGGCATCGCCGGTGTGGTGGTGGCCACGCTGGGCAATGTCCTGCCGAGCGTGATCATCATGTTGATCCTCGCCCGGCTCTACGAGAAGTATGCAAAGCAGACGCTGCTCAAGCGCATCCTGGAGGGGGTGCGCCCCGTGGTCGTCGCGGCGATCTTCACCGCGGGACTCGGCCTGTTGCAGCTTGCCTTGGGGAGCTTCACTGCCCCCGATCTCTTTGCCCTCGTCGTCTTCGTCCTCTCCTTCCTGCTCCTCAACAGTAAGCGCATCAAAATCGGAGCGATCGCCCTCTTGGCCCTCGGGGCGGGAGTCGGCATCGGACACGCTATTCTTCTGTAGCTGTCTGCCCAACAATACAGAGGACGCACGAGTGATGATACGACTTACAAAACGGGTATTCTCCGACCTTGCCATCTTCATGATGGGGTTCGGTATGCTGGTGGGGGTAGCGTTCCCCTTCTTCATGGTAATCTTGGGCATGAGCCCTGACATCGCCTACACCTGGTGGTTCTTCACCGTCTGTATCCTGGCCGGCCTCTTTGTCGGGGCGGTGAACATCGTCCTGGCCAAGTCAATCGTTGGCCGGCGCCTCATCATGATCGCGGAGAAGATGAAGCAGGTGGAGACCCACCTGATGAAGATCAGCGGCAAGGGGGAGGAGATGCAGTGCACCCCCGAGTCGTGCCATCTGCCGGTGGACAGCGCCGATGCCATCGGTGAGAGCTCACAGGCCTTCAACTCCCTCGTCGATACCCTCGGTGCCTCGCTTGCGCTGGAGAAGCGGATGCGCTCCTATACGAATATGCTGACCAGCCATCTGGAGACGAGCGCTCTCTGTGCGAGCGCGCTCTCCACGATGCTGGGGATGTTCGAACTCGACGGGGGTGCGATCCTCGTCGAGGAGGGTGGGGCGCTCAAGGAGCAGGCGATGGTGGGCCTGGTCAAGGACCGGGCGCTCGGAGAGAACGCCGTGGTGTTGAAGGCGCTCCAAACGCTCAAGAGGGTGGTCATCGAACTGGATGACGATCTGCTGGTCGACGGGGTGTTGGCCACCTTCCGCCCTCGCTTCGTGGTGGTGCAGCCCATCGTCTACAAGAGTGTGGGCCTCGGGGTCATCGTGCTGGCTTCCACGCATCTGGTGGCTGAGGAGATGGGTGAGACGCTCGATCTCTTCTCGGCGAGCTTCGCCTTGGCGCTCCACAACGCCGTCACCTATGCACAGATCCAGCAGTTGGCGGCAGTCGATCCACTGACGGGAATCTACAATCGCCGCTTCGGCCTCTCTCGCCTCCATGAGGAGTTTGTGCGGGCGGTGAAGCAGAACAGCTCCATCGGGCTCTTGATGATGGACGCGGATAAGTTCAAGGCCATCAACGACGCCTACGGACATACGGTCGGAGACCGGGTGTTGCAGTCCATCGCCTCCACCGCCCGACGCCAGTTGCGTGATGGAGATATCATCGCCCGTATCGGCGGTGATGAGTTCATGGTGGTCCTCATCGGGGCCAACAAGGGCGATACCCTCGCGTTGGCCGAGTCCATCAGGCGCTCCATCGAGGAGAAGCGCATCAGCTGGGGTGACCAGGAGATCCGCACGACCGTCTCCATCGGGGCCGCGTCCTTCCCCGAGCAGGATGTCACGGGAGAGGAGGAGCTCGTCGAAGCCGCCGACCGCGCCCTCTACCAGGTCAAGGAGAGTGGGCGCAATAGGGCGGCGCTCTGAGAAAGAGTAGGAGCGTGTGCATGCCAAGAGGTGACGATCATGCAAGTCTTGGGGTGCTGTCATCACCTCCCATCCCTGATGAAATTCTTGTGAGGATTTGCCATGTTGGTGAGATATACCAAGGATTTGATGACCTGGTTGCACTACGACTATGAGGAGCCGTGTGCCGTCTATGATGACCTCTATACATGGGGGGCAGCCTTCATACCATCTCAGGGGTTTCATTACCACCTCCTGCTGCGCAACAGTGCCACGGGCTTTGCCCTGCTCTTTGATACCGCAGACGGAGAGAAGCTGCCAATCATCAGTGAGGGGACGGTCACAGAGTATCTCAAGCGAGGGCTGATGGAGCACCACGGCTTCGACGCTGCGGATGTGGCGTTCTACCTGGAGGAAGGGGAGCGCTGCACCTTCACCAAACAGTTCGAGAGCGCCTACGAGCGCAAGAAGCTCAATGACCTCGCATCGTGGGTGTTGGAGACCGGCCTCAAGGAGGCACAGCAGCGTATCAGCACTCTGCCGGTGACGATCAACCGGCGCAAGGTCGATGCCAAGGCGCTCTTCGCCGACCTGCTCAAGGAGCGCCGCAAAGAGATTACCAAAGAGCTCCATTTAGCCTTCTCGATGAAGGTGCGTCTCAGGCTTGCCCCCGGCCACCATGTGTGGAGGCGCTTTCACTTGCCCAAGGAGCTCACCTATCGGGAACTGCACGAGATCATCCAGATCGCCTTCGGCTGGGATGGGTCGCATCTGCACGAGTTCAAACTCGGCACGTGGGTCCGCATCATGCCGCACGATGATATTGAACGTGACTTTGGATGGGATGAGAGCGAACTGCTTGATGAAGAGGAAGTGACCCTTGAGGATGCCATCATGAAGAAGATGACCTACATCTATGACTTTGGTGACAGTTGGATCCACGACATCACGTTGGAGAAAGTCATCACCGTCGAGGAAGAGCCAATTCCGATCTGCGTCGCCGGAGAAGGGAGCGCCCCCGTTGAGGATAGTGGAGGCATATGGGGATTCCTTAGGCTCTTGGATAGAGAATGGGATGATGATGAAGACGATGAAGTCGATGAAGATGGAGAAGAAGACGACGAAGGCGATGAAGAAGACGAAGGCGACGAAGAGTTCGAAGTCATTGAAGATGCCTTCGCCGTAGACGAAGAGTACGATGAAGAAGATGAAGACTACGACGAAGATGGCTTTGAACGGAAAGAAACTCCCTTCGACCAGGAGTACATCAACGCGCGCCTGAAGCGGATGTTCAGCTAGCCCATGTTGATCAGCATTCCCAATAACTTCCTCCTCTCCCGTGATGCCCAGGTCAGGGAGGCGTATGACCCGCTCTTTGTCTGGGAGGGGATGAGAATATCAACCTCCGACGACCAGGAGCTGGTGGTGCTGCGGAACGACCTGACCGCCTTCATCCTCATAGTACCGACCGTCTCGCCGTTGAACCTGATCCTTCCCGAGGTCTTTCGTGAGTCGCTGCGCACCGCCTTGGTGGAGATCGGGGTGCCCGATTTCCACAACGACCGCTACCTTGCAGCAGGCGAGGAGGTGTGCTTCTCCTGGATGGTCGCAGGCTACGAGCGGCGCAAGCTAGAAGAGTTGGTCGATCAAATCGGAGGGCGGACGATTCGCGAGCTGCTACGAACGCTCAACGATGAGGAGACGGTGGTTCACTCCAAGCCGATCATTCCCCGCCTTGCGATGATCGAGGCGCTCAAGAGGGTGCGCACACAGTTGGTCGATGCGCGTATCTTGGAAATAGAGGGAGCGGTGAGCCTCGACCTCACTCCCTCCAAGGCGGTGCGTCGCTCCTTCATCGCCCCAGCGACGTTTCCTTTCTCTCAGTTGCACCCGATCATCCAGCTCTTGTACGGGTGGAGTGGTGAGATGGAGTATGCCTTCAAACCCTACAAAGACATCCCACCGGAGGAAAGCGAGACGCTCCATGCGGTCTTCTTGAAGCACCGACGCCTCACCTATACCTATGGCCCGAATGAACGCTGGTCCTTTACCGTTGAGTTGGATGCCATCAGGCGAAGGGGAGAGGGTGCTCCGGTGCGCTGCAGCGGTGGTGCGTACGCCGCTCCCTGGGAGGAGGCGTTGGGCAAGAGGGGGTACGACAAGCAGCGCAAGGCCCTGGAGAACCAAGATCAAGGCACCTTCTCGTTCATGGAGGAGTATGAGCAGAAGCTTGTGGAGATTCCCTTTGACAGGGATGCCATCAACCGAGAGATGGAAGCGCGGTGGGGGAACTATTCATTGACTGAGGCGGAATGAATCGGCCATCAATGAAATCTCTGAGAGTGGAATCTCATACGAGCGAGCGATCTGATCCCAGGTACTAACGCCCTCAAGGACGTGCTGGAGGATTTGGTGTGCTTGGTGGCGGGAGAGGCCGTACTGCGGACTCTGGTCGAGGGCGAGGGAGAAATCGAGTGAGTGGTCTGTCTCATCGATGGCGAGACTGAGGGTGCGCACAGAAGGATCGGGATTGAGGTCATACGCCATCGACAGCCTCCACCCTCCTCGTGTGAGCATGAAACCGTGATTGCGAAGATGATCATCGGTGTTTGAGATGGCGATGCTGAAGAGAATTCTGCGAAATAGCTGCTCCAGATCTTGTTGTGGTTGGGAGGAGTTTGACTTGATGAACTCTACCAATTCAAGATAACTGCCATGCTCTCCATCGTGTTTCCCTAAAAGGGAAAGGGCTGAACAGAAGTGTATCCGCTGCCCATCTCCAGCGCGGTCGAAGCGT
>ENA-UOUL01005249-UOUL01005249.1-bioreactor-metagenome-genome-assembly--contig:-NODE-5249-length-11350-cov-11.478843_pt1 | contig 11350 bp, 9 predicted proteins | sample MGYA00249838_ERZ747220 | MGnify/ENA primary metagenome ERZ747220 (study PRJEB28778, sample SAMN05720191) | bioreactor metagenome | isolation source: Anaerobic biogas reactor | place: USA:Washington...
GTAGGATCCACCGCGGCCGTATCGCTGAACCAGGGTGCAATCTCCGTTCCGTCGGGCCAGAGGGCGGTCATTGGGGTATTCTGGCCGCTTCTGGTTTCCCGTGAACCGGACTGGCAGGACAAGAAGCATCCCGCGAGCACCATCATTGCGAAAAGGAAAAATCGTTTTGCCATGATACAGAACTTTTATGATTCATTTGGGGGACCACAGTCAAAATTATAAAAATTTTGGCTTGTGAAGTTCACCAACTATGAGGGGATTGTTCATCTGCGTCCCTGGGAACTTGGGGAAATTGTTTGACAGATTACATATCGTCGAGTGATAAGGCGACGAAATCAGCAGTGTACCCGGGCAAATGATTCATCACATTGGCGGATTTTTCCCGAAGTAATCTGATGCTGATATTTTTCTTGTTGCGCTTGACTTCAGCAAACAAAACTTTCTTGTCCTGATCGTTTACTGCAACAATGTCAATTTCATTATTATTTCCCTTTTCCCACCAGGACCCTATTGCCGAAAAGCTTTGTTTGATTGCGAATTCTTCCGAGAAGTAACGTTCCAGGATTTTACCGCTATAGGTGGGGTAATCACGCATGACGATGCTTCGTACATAGTCGAAATTCCCTATTTCGACCGCACTCTGGTATTTGAAGATGAAGCGGAACCAGAAATTCAGAAAGTTGTCCACAATGGTGTATTTCACATTTCTCCCATCCGCCCGGGAGAAGATGGGACGCACTTTCCGGATCAGGTTAAAATCTTTCTCCAATCGTTCCAGAAAACCCCCGGTACTGAACCCAAGTGTGGATTCTATATCGGAACGGGAAGTTTTTGAGGAGGCCAGAAGTGACAGAATCGAGAAGTAGGTGGCGTAATCCTTTCCGAATTCTTCAATTAAAACATTACGGCCTTCTTCCAGAAAAAGTGAATTCTCGCTGAAGATCTCATCCATTATTTTCTCCAGGGTAAAAGCTTTCCTGTTCACCAGCAATTCTACATATTTGGCTATTCCACCCGTTATGGCATAAAAGGCAAGCAAATCTTCCTTGCCATATTCCGGAAAGTAATCCGAAAGGATTTCTTTTAGTGTGTTAACCCGGAAAGGCTTGACGTGAATGCGACCGGTGGCTCGGGCAAAAAGCGGTTCTTTGGAGTTTTCGAAAATCTTTCTCATTAGGGAATAAACCGATCCGCAAAGAATCAGGTTTATTTTACTTTTCTCCTTGAAACTGTCCCAGATATTCTGTAATTCGCTGTAAATGGAGGGATTTATGGAATAGAACTGTTGGAATTCATCTAAAACCAGTGTAAAACTTCTGGTTTCGGACAATTCCATCAGGTATTGGAACAAATCCCTGAAGCGAATGACTGTGCCAAAGATCCGGACATGTAATATTCTTTCTATTTCCTGGGTGAACTCTTCACAAATCAGGACTTCATTTTTCCGGGCAATAAAATAGTAGATGGCATCATCTTCCTTTTCGATGGCTTTTTTCAGAAGCGTAGTTTTTCCTGTACGTCGGCGTCCGACCACCACCATCATTTGTGCATGATCCAGGGACTGCTTTTTTGCCTGGTGGATTAGTTCAAGTTCCTTTTCTCTGTCATAGAATTGCATAGTTGTGAAATTTGATTATTGCAACCCATGTTACTGTAATGGTCATTGCGATAATACAAATATATCATTTTTATTCTAATCGTCCTCATTTTTCTGTGTGGTGAGAGTGTCGCCATATAATGATCGACCGATCCTTTGAAGTTGTTTTGTGAGTTTGACGGGCCTATTGGTGAGTTGAAACGGTGTGCCTGTTGGTTTATCTGTGGGTTGGTGCGCATTCTCTGAAAATTCCGTAACTTAAATGGTCTGATTCTAAAGGGATCACCAGGCGGGACTATCCCGGTGCATAAGAGTCTATAAAGGTAACTCATTCAAACATAATAACTCACACCTATGAAACGGATTGCTTTATCTGAACTCCGGAAAAGGGGAATGCTCATCCCTATGTTGACGTTTTTTCTTTTTTGTGCAATGACTTTTCCTGCGGAAGCCCAGGCGATCCTCTGGAATGAGGACTGGGAAGACGGGAATTGGTCGGACTGGACGGTGACTGCCGGAACCTGGGAGGTAGGAGTACCCACCGGTAGCCGATGCCGGTCCGGACCAGGAGGCCGATGAGGGGACGCTGGTCCACCTCAACGGAAGCGCCTCCTCCGCCCCTGGTGGGGGAACCCTGACTTACACCTGGACCGCCCCCGCTGGCCTCGTCCTCTCAGATTCCCATTCCGCCATGCCTACCTTTGCGGCGCCCATGGTCACCCAGGACACCCCCTACACCTTCACCCTGGTGGTTAGCGACGGTCAGCAGACCTCGGCCCCCGACGCGGTGACAGTTACCGTCAGGAACCTTACCGGGGAGCGCCATTTCATTCCGGTGTGGACAGGCAACGGACTTGACCACATGAACATCAATGTTGTCAGGGCTACCCTTGATGGAGTCGACCTGGAGCCCTTTATTACGACACCAATCCCCAATGGTCGACAAGCGGACTGTATGAGCCATCGGCCACTGCCGTGGTGGAACTCACGGGCTACCAGGAGATCACCCAAGCGGTACCCCTGATCGCCGGCTGGAATCTCTTCTCCACCAACACCCTTCCCAATCCGGCCGATCTCATGGAATTACTCGAGCCTCTTATTCTGTCGGGCCAGCTGGTCAAGGTACAGGATGAACAGGGTCGATCCATCGAGGATCTGGGGACCCTCGGCGGATGGACCAACATGATCGGCGATCTTTCCGCCGGAGAGGGCTACAAAATCAAGGTCACGGGCAACTGCAACCCCACTTTCACTGGGAGGCCGGTTCCCCTGCCCTTTGAGATTCCCCTGACCGCAGGGTGGAATATCATCGGTTTCCCTGGCGTCTCAGCAGTTGATGGACTGAAGGTGGTGCAGCAGCTCATAGACCGGAAAACACTGGTGAAAGTGCAGGATGAACAGGGTCGATCCATCGAGGATTTGTCGCCCTTCGGGAGCTGGGTAAACAACATTGGCACTTTTGGGCCGGGAGAGGGGTTCAAGGTCAAGGTAAACGCAGATGAAGTACTGACCATTCAGGAGGCCTACACCAAGGGCGGGCCTGTGGTGCCGGCACCGCTGCCCACGGTTCATTTCACCACGAAGGTCAGAGGGAATGGTACCGACCATATGAACATCCATCTGGTGGCCCTTCCGGAAGGGATGCTGGCGCCAGGCGATGAGGTAGGCGTCTTCGACGGAGGGCAGTGTGTGGGTGCGGTTCACATTCCCAATGGGTTTTTAGCCGGAATCGCAGAAGGGGTTGAAGGAACCGGAGGCGGATCTCCGGAAAGTCCGGGGCATGCATGGCAGGTGCAGCCGGGGGGCCTTCAAACGCTGAGTATGGCCATTTCGGCCAACGACGGGGTTCCCGGAGAGGGGTTCACAGAGGGGCATCCCTTTACCCTCAGGCTGTGGAAAGCCCACGAAAACCGTGAGTTCCTTCTGGAACCCGAAATCCTCCGGGGCTCCGCGACCTTCGTGAAGCACGAGAGTACCTTCGCCAGTATGGCGAAATACGGCGTCACCGGATCAGGACGGATCGAAAAGGAGGGAGCGGAAAAGTTCACCCTCTACCCGAATCCCACGACAGGTAAGTTTTACCTTACCACAACCGGTGCAACGCTTCAGGGGGTCACCTTGCAGGTTCTGAATGGAGCGGGACAGCTCCTCAGGGAGGAACTTATGGAGGAAAGAACGGTCGAGGTGGATTTAACCGGTTGCTCCAGGGGAGTTTATTATCTGAAAATCAAGGGTGAAGTTGAGACCCAGGTAAAGAAAATCGTACTGCAGTAACATCCTTTGTGTGGTGGGGGAGTCGCCGATAGACACGGACTTTCAGGAATGATTGCCCTATTTAGAACGGGGATTCCAATGAGTTTCAGAACAAGTCCTGGGGGTTGGTTTTCAATAAGGTGTCGACAGGGATTCCACTTTTTCCCACGAGGATAACCCTTTTCGGGGAAAATTTGGTGCGGAAGGCATCGGTCCCGCCTGAACCAGTGCCAAAACTGCTTTTTACTTCAATTCCAATAGCTTCCTCATTTCGTGACAGGACAAAATCAATTTCGTCATTTCTTTCGCGCCAATAACTGAGTTTGTATCTCCCTGAACGGGAATGGTTCAGCAAATGGGCGCCGACTGCTGATTCCACCCATCTTCCCCATTTTTCCGGGTTGGTTCTGATTTCATTCCTGGTATAACCCGAGAGGGCTGACATCAAGGCCGTATTGTGGACCTGGAATTTCGGACTGGCGGCGCGCCGGCGGATTTCTGAAGGCGAGAATTTTTCCAGTCCTCCCAACAAACCTGCTGTATCGAGAAGGTGGAGGTAGTGTGCCAGGGTAGTGGGATTTCCGGCATCCTGGAGCTGCCCCATAATTTTGGTGAATGAGAGAATCTGTGCAGAGTACTGGCATCCAATTTCAAAAAGGTTCCTTAAAAGGGAAGGTTTATCTACCCGGGTAAGCATGAGAACATCACGCGATATGGTTGTCTCAATGAGAGAATCATGGACATACTGTTTCCATCGTTCTTCGTTGCCGATAAGTTGTGCAGCACCGGGGTACCCTCCGAACCAGATAAAATCGCTGAGATCAAAGTCGTAGACCTCTTGCATTTCGGTAAAGGACCAGTGTTCCATGAAGATGGTTTCGAACCTTCCGGCAAGAGATTCTGTTAATCCTTTCTGAATCAGCAGTCGGCTCGATCCCAGAATAATAACTTTGAGGGGCACTCCCCGAAATGTATCGTCATCCCACTCTTTCTTTACACTTTCGCTCCAGTTTTCCAGCTTTTGTACCTCGTCGAGCACCAGCAATCCCTCCTCAGCCTTTTCCAGGTTTATTTTTAGCCGGGCGCTTTCCCATTGGACAGCTATCCATGCGTTTCGGTCAGAAATGATTTGATCGGCTGAGGCGTAGTGCCAGGGGAAGGGATAATCCTTCAGGAATTGCGTGACCATCGTGGTTTTTCCCACCTGCCTGGGGCCATAAATCACCTGAATGAACTTGCGGGATTCATCCTTTATTCTATTCATTAAGAGTCTTTTATGAACTCTTTCAAACATCCTGTAACAAATTACTCAACAAACTAAGTAAATATACTCAATATTTTGATATAATCTATAAGATCTTCTCATAAAGAGCATTATTCTGATCTTCTGATCTTCTGATCTTCCTTATTCCTTCGTATGGTGAGGGTGTCGCCATTGACCACGACGTTGGTCAGGGAGAGGCCGTCGAAGAGGCTTTGCTCGAGCCCGGGTATTCCGGCGATGATGTGCCGGTTCGCATAATTTATGCAAATGGCATTAAAAATGCCATTCATTATGTTGGAATTAAAAAAAATAGCCGTACATTATTGAACGGCTAATCTAACCAAATGTGCTGGTATTTATTTCCAAAACCAACTGACCTCTGTTTCACGGATTGAACCATTACCACTTATTATTTTAAGCAGATGAGACCATTATTGTCGATAGGGATACCGGGGTTTATGATGTTTGTGTTCGCGCAGGCTGCCTGGTCCCAGCAGCTGATTTCCACATCGGGAAACTTCGGGGAAGGTGTGACGGTCGATGTGTCATGGACCCTTGGGGAGCTGGTCACCGCCACGGGCGAGATGAAGAGTTTTGACCTGGTGCAGGGATTCCTCCAGAATTTCCCCGTCTTTGCCATCGAAAGTCTGCAGCTGGACTTTGATGCCGGCTGGAATATCTTCTCCTCGTGGGTGAGGCCGGTCGATGGGGATCTGAAACTCTTGTTTTCGCCTCTGATCGGGGATTACTCCCTGATCAAGGTGCAGGACGAAGCGGGGAACACCCTTGAGGATCTGGGAAACCTGGGAGGGTGGAAGAATGGCATCGGCGATCTGTCTTTCACCGAGGGGTATAAGGTCAGAATGAACCGCGCAGGCCATTTGGAGGTCAGGGGGGGGAGATCGGCCCTGCCTCTGGATATTCCGCTCTCCCAGGGCTGGAACACCATAGGTTTTCCCATCGATGGTCCCGTTGATGCCTTCATGCTGGTAAAGCCCCTGGTGGAGCTGGGTACGCTGATCAAGATGCAGGATGAAAGGGGTTACACTGTGGAAGACCGGGGGCTCTTCGGTGGATGGGTGAACCACATCGGAGATTGCCTTCCGGGGGAAGGATATAAGATCAACGTATCCACCCCCGGGGTGTTAACTGTGTTTCCGTCTTATGGCAAAACCGACCCGCAGGTCAGGATTCCGGAATGAATAAAAACCTATAAAAACGAAAACCTATGAAGCGGACAATCTTATTCATCATCCTCTTGTTTCTGGGGTATGGCGTGATGGCCCAGGCTCCTCAGGCATTCAGGTACCAGGCCGTAGCCCGTGACAAGTCAGGAAATGTGCTTGCCCGGCAAAGTGTGAGTTTCCGCATCACCATCCGGAGTGGGGGTGCCTTTGGAACCGATGTGTATGGAGAGACCCATTCAGGGCTATATACCAATTCCTACGGTATGGTGGAGCTGATGATTGGCAGGGGTACGGTAGGCCTGGGCGATTTCAGGAATATCAAGTGGGGAGCAGACCCTCTTTTTATTAAAGTCGACATGGATCCCGCAGGCGGCACCGATTATGAGGAGATCAGCGTGAGTGAGCTGTTGAGCGTACCCTATGCCCTGTACGCCGGGAATGTACTGTCGGCCGATGATGGGGACTGGTCAATGTCGGGGAGCAATGTTTACCGGTTGACCGGCAATGTGGGTATAGGCACCAGTACACCCTTGGGATTGCTGCATCTGAAGGGGACCGCGACCGGTGGCGGCAATCTCCTTGCCGAAGGTTTACAAAAGGATACCCCGGGGAATCCTCCTGCGAGCGGTGCCGGCACGCGGCTGATGTGGTATCCCGACAAGGCGGCCTTCAGGGCAGGAAGAGTGGCGGAAAAGGAGTGGGATAAGGACAGCATAGGGAATTATTCGGTTGCCACCGGTTATGGCAACAAAGCCCTGGGGTTTGGTTCTGTCGCGATGGGCTCCTACAATGAGGCCAGGGAGAGCCATGCTTTTGCCGTCGGGCTCTCCAATGTGAGCAAGGGTCTGAATTCCGTGGCCATGGGGATGCACAGCGTGAGCCAGGGCGTAGGGTCTGTGGCGATGGGGTTAAATGCTTTGTCGGCCGGACAGACCTCGCTGGCTGTGGGGACCAGGGCCGAGGCGACCGGTGGAATCTCGGTAGCCCTGGGTTACGGTCCCCGGGCGACGGGGCTGGGTGCGGTCTCCATGGGCATAGGGACGGTAGCCCCCTCCTATGGAGAGATGGTCGCCGGAATTTTCAATACCCTCTACACCCCGGGGTCCTCCAACACCAGGAACGATGCCGACCGGCTTTTTGTCATCGGCAACGGAAGTTTCGAATCGGGTGACACGCTGCGTTCCAATGCCCTGACCATGCTCAAGAACGGAAACACAGGCCTGGGGACCGAAGCGCCTGCAGCTTTGCTGCATGTGCAGGGAACCGCCACCAGGAGGGGAAATGTGCTCTTTGCGGGAGAATTCAGCGAGACGACACCCGGGGCCCCGCCCGCCAGTGGTGCCGGTACCCGGCTGATGTGGTATCCTGGCAAGTCCGCCTTCAGGGCGGGGACAGCCCTGGAGACCTCCTGGGACCAGGGGAGCATCGGGAATTACAGCGTCGCCATGGGCCTTAACCCTATTGCTTCAGGAGTGGCCTCTTTTGCCTCGGGAAGCGGGGCCAAGGCGGCAGGAGAAGCGTCGGCAGCCGTGGGAACCAGTGCCGAAGCGGGAGGGAACAACGCCATGGCCGTAGGGTACTTCACCCAGGCTTCCCGTTCCTATACTTTTGCTGCCGGAAGTCAGACCGTGGCCTCGGAAGAGTATGCCGTCGCTTTCGGTAACACAACCACCGCTTCGGGCAAGTATGCCCTTTCGGCCGGGCGGTCGACCACCGCCTCCGGGGAGGCCGCCGTCGCCCTCGGAGATTATACCTTTGCAACGGGCAGCGTCTCCTTTTCCATGGGTGAAGACACCCGTGCCCCCTCCTACGGTGAAACGGCCTTTGGCCTGTACAACACCCTTTATACCCCGTCATCAGCGGTGGACCTGGTCGCCTCCGACCGCCTCTTCACGGTAGGGAACGGCGTATCATCGGCAGCGCGCAGCAATGCCCTGACGATTCTCAAGAGCGGAAACACAGGCCTGGGGACCGACACGCCGGCGGAGAAGCTCCATCTGAAGAATCCTTCGGGATCGGTGAGAATGCGCATGGAATCGACTGACCATTCGCAGATCGAATTCCGCGATGGATCGGGTTTCCGGGGTTCGATAGGATTCAGCAGCACCGAGGGGCACCTCTATCTTTACAACGGCGGAAACGTAGCCTTGAAGGGGGGCATGCTGGGGGTAGGCACCATCGATCCGGTGCAGAAGCTTGACGTGGACGGGAATGCCCGCATCAGGTCGATCGGGTCAGGGGCGTATTCCGGACCGGTTAACCGCATGGCCGATGGAACGCTGACCACGGCCACCTCCGACCTCCGGCTGAAGGAGAATGTGCGCACCTTACAGGGCGGATTGGAAAAGATCATGCGGCTGAGGGGGGTCACCTTCACCTGGAAGGAGCAGCCCGGTGACGGAACCCGCATCGGATTCATTGCCCAGGAAATGGAGCAGGTCATTCCCGAACTGGTCTTCACCAATCCCACCGATGGCTATTTGGGGGTGAACTATGCCGAAGTGTCGGCCGTGCTGGTGGAAGCTATCAAGGCGCAGCAGGCTCTGATCGAAGCCCTGCAGTCGGAGAACAGCCGCTTAAAGGCTGACATGGCAGCCCTGCAAAGCATGACAGAGCGCCGCCTGTCACTGTTGGAGAAGTTACTTTCTACGGCAGATCAATAATCCTCGTGAGTCAGATACGATATCAATCCCCAGTGGTCTGGAACCCGAAATCCTCCGGGGCTCCGGTGGATTTAACCGGTTGCGCCAGGGGAGTTTATTATCTGAAAATCAAGGGTGAAGTTGTTTTTGTGTGGTGAGGGTGTCGCCGTTGACCACGACGTTGGTCAGGGAGAGGCCGTCGAAGAGGCTTTGGTTGAGGTCGGGTTTTTCGGCGGTGATGGCAAGGTTCTCAAAGGTGAAATTCCGTAGGCTGTCGTATTGCGATCGTTCGATGTCGGCGAAGATCTTGCAGGTCAGGGTGATGTTCCGGAAGGTGATGTGGTCGGAAACGGAGGGGGGAGGGGAGGTGCGGCCCTGGAGGTCGAAGAATTGGGTCCAGGGTTTGGCGTAGACCAGGCGGTCGGCGGTGCCGGTGATCCCCTCGACGGTGATGTATTCGTAAAGCTGGGGGGTATCGGGGCGCATCTTAAGCCAGAGTACCCTTGAAGGGCCGTTTACCTTGCAGTCCTGCACCAGGATGTTCCGGTTGTGGATGGCTTCGCTTCCGCAGGTGACCGCAGAGTGGCAGAAGCCGAAGGAGCAGTTGCGGATCAGAATGTTCATATTCGGGCCGTTGGTGGAGTCGGCATCGGCGTAAGGGCCTTTGCCCCCCTTGAGGGCGATGGCATCGTCGTTGACCTCCATATAGCAGCGGTCGACCAGGATATGGGTGCAGGCGTCGAGGTCGATGGCGTCGGTGCTGGGGGCCTTGACGGGTTCCACGGGCGAGAAGATGTGGAGGTTGATGAGCTTTGCGTAGTGGCATTTGTAGAGGTGGGTGGTCCAGAATCCCGCATTTTGGAGGCGTACATCGCGGATGACGACTGAGTCGCTGTGCTGGATGAAGATCAGGCGTGGGCGGGAGACCTCGAGGTTGGTGCATTGGGGATTTTCCTTGCGCCGTTGCCAGAAAGCTTCCCAGTAGCGGCGGCCATTGCCGTCGATGGTACCGCGGCCGGTGATGGAGAAACCGTCACAGTGGTAGGCGTTGACCACCGCCGGGAAGTAGTCGATGGAGCGCCCTTCCATGCGGGAGGGCATCAGGGGAAAGTCGGCGATGTGGTCGGACCCCAGGAGGACTGCCCCTTCGAGGAGGTGGAGGTGCACGCCCGGCTTAAAGAAGAGGGCTCCGGTGCGGAAGCGTCCCTGTGGAACCACCACGACGCCCCCTCCGGCTGCAGCCGCAGAGTCAATGGTCGCCTGGATAACACTGGTATTCAGGGTGGCACTGTCGCCAATGGCCCCGAAGGAGGTGATGCTGAACTGCGGAAGCTTCAGGGTAGGATCCACCGCGGCCGTATCGCTGAACCAGGGTGCAATCTCCGTTCCGTCGGGCCAGAGGGCGGTCATTGGGGTGTTCCGGTCGCTTCGGGCTTCCCGTGAACCGGGCTGGCAGGATAGAAGGCATCCCATGAGGGCCATCATTGCGAAGAGGAAGAATCGTTTTATCATGGCTTCAGTCTTTTACAGTTCAAATAACTCATCCAAATTCATGTAGAATTGAATTGTAATTATACATCACTTTTTCAGAAATTAGGCATGGATGGTTCTTATCATAATTTTTTTCAGTATATTGACGAAAATAAATTTCTGTTGTAATAATTGTCTATCTCTTCAATCATATTTCAAATGTCGGGATGAAAATGCTTTAAATAGTCTTGTACATGAAAAAAATCAGGTATTTTTGAATTTTTTGCTTTTCTGGAGGTAAAATTAAATCAGGATGTGTGTACTGAATGGAACCTGAAATATTGTCAATAGAACAAATCCGCAGAGGTGACGAAAAAGCTTTCAAAAGGTTTTTTGAGAGTTTCTATCCTTTGCTGATTGGGTTCGCTGAGAAATTTTTACATGATGAAGACGCCTCCAAAGATATTGTTCAAGATGCATTTGTTTATTTCTGGAACAAAAAAGAAGACATTTATTCCATTCCATCAGGTAAAATTTACCTTTATAAATATGTCAAGAATCATTGTCTGAATTATCTACGGGACAAACGGGGAATGGATCCCATGTCTCTTTCGGCATTAAATTCTGAGATATTTTACAGAGACTCGATTTTAGAAGAAGAAATCTACGACTGCATTTATAAGGCCATACAAATCTTGTCACCACAGGGGAAAGTGGTCATGGAGCTTACTCTTGATGGCCTGAAAAACTGCGAAATAGCTGAAAAATTGGGCGTGACCATTAATACTGTCAAAACCATAAAGCAGCGAGCATTTAAAAGTATCCGGATGGAGTTGGGCGAACATATGATGATATTGTTTTTATATGCGAAGCACATGAAATCTATTCGCCTTAGTCTATAGCATCTTTATCTGGCCATACAGATCGGAAGAGCGTC
>ENA-UOUL01005251-UOUL01005251.1-bioreactor-metagenome-genome-assembly--contig:-NODE-5251-length-11348-cov-3.343359_pt1 | contig 11348 bp, 11 predicted proteins | sample MGYA00249838_ERZ747220 | MGnify/ENA primary metagenome ERZ747220 (study PRJEB28778, sample SAMN05720191) | bioreactor metagenome | isolation source: Anaerobic biogas reactor | place: USA:Washington...
GAGCGGCTTCAGCCGCGACCACCCATCGGGGATGGCGCCACCCGCGCACCTGCACGCAGGCAAAATCCGCACCACCGATGACCCTGCGCCACCTGGGCGCCAGAGCCGGACTCACGCTCAAACCATGTTGCGCCGCGGGTTCGACGTCCCTAGACTGGCATCGCACGCACGGCGCCGGAACGCGCCCTTCCCGAAGGCAAATGGAGCTGCCCGTGTGTCCCCACCCCAATGCCGCGGCCCCGGTGGCCGCCCGCCAGGCGCGCCGCATCGCCGTCCGGGGATGACGCTCCGGACGCTTCTTGCCCTGACTACAGGACTGCTCGCCATGACCGCCTGCGCGGACCGGCCACGGGCCGATGCGTCGCACCCGCACTCGCGCCCGGGCAACTTCCCCGTCGTCGAACCGTTCGCCCTGGAGCAGGCGGGCAGCCGGCTCACCGTGGACTTCGAGTTGCCGGAAGCCCCTCGGAACGGCGGGCCCAGACCGGTCTTCATCGGGTTTCGCGCCGTGAACGCGACGTCTGACGGATCTGACGAGATGTTGCGAAACTCGGTCCAGTTGACCGAGTACCTGCATGAGTCAGCGCTGCCCGTCCGCATTCGACTCAGGCGCATCGCCGGTGCCCACGAGGACCCCGTGCTCCTGTACGACATCCACAGGAACATCGCCGACCTCGAAACCCGATATGAGCCCCATCCCGGAGAGATCTTCACCAACCATCCAGCTGCGAGCACCGACAACACACCCCTGATCGATGCCGGCCTGTTCCGGGATGACGAGGTTTATTACGTCCACCAGTTCGCCCAGATCGTTCCGCAACCAGGGACGTATCGCGTGGAGGTGGAGAGCCTGGAGTCACATCCGGTCCTGGAACAGCTGAAGCGGAAGTTGCCGAAGCTGCGTTACGAACTTCTTGTTTCCCACTACTACCCCCGGTGAGTTCCCACAGCCCATAGGCATCGCCCCATGTCCCATGCCCGTGCACGCATCGAACCCACCGGCAAGAACTACATCCTCAGGATCTACGTCGCTGCACCGGGCACGCCGATCCATTCGTACGGCGGCGAACACCCCAGACGCTCGCTGGCCGGACATGTCTTTTACAGCATCAGCGATGGAACGGTAGAGCGTGGGTACGGATTCTCGCCAGTCGAGAGCGGAACATGCGGACCGGGGCATGTCGTCAGGGACGAGCACCTGGCCTACCGGAGCCCGGCCTACATTCGCACGATGGAAATCACGGAAGTCCAGTACGAGGCGCTCCTCACCTACGGGGAATCGGCTTTGAACAAGGACGAGCGGCACTTCAATCTCCAGTACGCCGGCGCTACCAACAGCTGCATCGACTTCACCTGGGGCGCCCTGAACCGCGCTGGCCTGCACCGGGAGATCCAGCTGCCCTTCGGGATCAAGTTGCGCGACAAGGATTACGACGGCGCGCTCAAGCCCCTCGACAACATCCGCGAGTTCCGGCGCATTCCCGACCCGGTCCCCGGCAGCCCCCTCAACCGCGAACAGGAGAACGAACTGCCGAAGAGGAAGCTCTGGCAGCGCCTGATCAGCGTGGAGGAGCCGCAACGCGGTCCATCAGGCGTCGTTACTCAAGAGGGCCGCGTCACCGGTCCGGCGACGCCGTTCACCGACCCGGTCCTCGGGCAGCTGTATGCCGCGCTGCAGGCCAGGGATGGCGAAGCCCTGGACCTGATCGGACGGCAGTTCAACCGCTCCGACGAGGGGATGCGCCTTGCGGAACCGGGCGAACAGCTACACGCCGCCCGGCAGGCCAACGAACAGGCCGGGCGGCACCAGGGCGACGCGCTGGCCCGGACGTGACCGGTCGCCTCCCCGGCGATCCCAGGGATGAGCATGCACACCACGAACGAACTGGCGGGCGCGAGCGCCGAACTGCGCAGGTCCATCGACTCCAACACCGAGATCGCCAAGGTGCTGCTGGCGCTGCGCACGGACATCTCCGGGCACGCACGCAAGGTCCAGGCGATGCTGGAGCACGATGTCCAGGCCAGGGCGCATTCCGAACAGAGGTTCAGGAACGACGTCCTGCGCATCACGGGGCAGGCCGCCGAGCGCATTGCAAGCGAGGCCTCGGGCGCGCTCAAGCCCCGTCTGGAGGAGCATTCCCATGCCCTGGCGGTCCTGCGCGTGCAGGTCGAACGCATGGGGCGGACTGCGCGGGCATGGACCCTGGCATCGCTCGCCACTCTGGGACTGACGCTGGTGGCATCACTGCTGGTGCTGGGATACGTCAGGCGCGAACTCGCCACCGCCCGGGCACAAGTGCAGCGGTATGACGATGCGATCCCGGTCCTGCGCGCCTTCCACGCATCGGACGCGGTGGTCTGCGGCGACAGGCTCTGCGTGAACGTCGACACCCGCGGTCCGCGCAGCGGCGAACGACGGCAATACTTGCCCGCGCAGGACAGGACGCCGGCCGGCCGGGAGTAACCGCCCTGCCCGCTTGCGCCGGGACGTCGCCCACCCGTCCCTTCGCGTCCGGTGCCGGAACTCAGCCCGCCGGGGCGGATGCCAGGAGCCGCTCGATCAGGGCCAGGTACAGCCCGGGCAGCGCCTCCAGGTCGGCCACGCGCACGTGTTCGTCCACCTGGTGGATGCTGGCGTTGACCGGGCCGACCTCGATGCACTGTGCGCCCAGCGGGGCGATGAAGCGCGCGTCGGAGGTGCCGCCACCGGTGCTCTCCTCGGGCGGGCTGCCGGCGAACGCCGCCAGCACCTCGCGTGCGGCCGCGCGCAGCGGGCCTTCCGGGGTATGGAAGGGCTCGCCGCTGCGGTGCCAGCGCAAGGTGTAGTCCAGGCCGTGGCGCTCGAACAGCGCCGCGACCTCGGCCTCCAGCCGCGGCGCGTCCCAATGCGGGTTGTAGCGCAGGTTGAACACCACCTGCAGTTCGCCCGGGATCACGTTGTTGGCGCCGGTACCGGCGTGGATGTTGCTGACCTGCAGGCTGGTCGGCGGGAAGCTTTCGTAGCCCTGGTCCCACGCCCGCGAACACAGCTCGGCCAGCGCCGGCGCGGCCTCGTGGATGGGGTTGCGCGCCTTGTCCGGATAGGCGACGTGGCCCTGCACGCCGCGCACGGTGAGGGTGCCGGTGAGGCTGCCGCGGCGGCCCACGCGCAGCAGGTCGCCCAGGCGGGCGGTCGAGGAGGGTTCGCCGGTGATGCACCAGTCGATGCGGGTGCCGCGCTGGCGAAAGGTGTCGGCCACCCGGCGCACGCCGTCGATGGCATCGCCCTCCTCGTCCGAGGTCAGCAGCAGGGCGACGGTGCCGGGATGGTCGGGGTGCGCGGCCACGAAGCGTTCGAGCGCGACCACGAACGCGGCCACGCTGCCCTTCATGTCCGCGGCGCCACGGCCGTAGAGCACGCCGTCGCGCACGGTGGGCGCGAAGGGGTCGCTGGTCCAGGCATCGCGCGACCCGGGGGGCACCACGTCGGTATGGCCGAGCAGCACCAGCACCGGGCCGCCGCTGCCGTGGGTGGCCCACAGGTTGTCGACCTCGCCGTAGCGCAGCTGCTCGACCGCGAAGCCGGCCCGCGCCAGGCGCGCCGCGAGCAGGGCCTGGCAGCCCGCGTCGTCGGGGGTGACCGAGGGCCGCGCGATCAGCTCGCTGGCCAGGGCGAGGACGTCACTGGTCTGGGTCATGTCCGGGCATCCCGTCGGGTCGATCGCAGCAACGGTCGCGGGAGGCGCGACCGCGCCCAGCATTCCGCACCGCGCCCGGGATCACAACCGGCGGCAGCGCCGGGCGCATGGCGGCGATCACATTCCGAACCGCTTCTTGAAGCCGTTGTCGCTGAAGCCCTGGCTGACCTCGCCATCCGCGGTCACCACCACCGGCCGCCGGATCAGCTGCGGGTACTCGCGCAGCAGCAGCTTCCACTCCGCATCGCTGGCGGGGGCCTTGCGGTTGTCCGGCAGCTGCCGCCAGGTGGTGGAAGACTTGTTGACCATCGCGGCGAAACCGCCCAGCTTGCCGGCCCACTCGACCAGCGTTTCGGGCGTGGGCTTGTGGTCGCGGTAGTCGACGAACTCGTGGGCGATGCCGAAACGGTCGAGCCACTTCGTCGCCTTGCGGCAGGTATCGCAGTTCTTCAATCCGTACAGGGTGGTCATGATCCGGGCTCCTCCTCGATTCGCTTCCCCGCAGGAGCGGCTTCAGCCGCGACCGCGACCACGGCGGCGCCATGCCTGCCGGGTCGCGGCTGAAGCCGCTCCTGCAAGGGGTCCGGGCTCAGTCGGCCAGGCCGCGCAGCAGTTCGTTGACGCTGGTCTTGCTGCGGGTCCGCTCGTCCACCTGCTTGACGATCACCGCGCAGTACAGCGAGTGCGAACCGTCCTTCGCCGGCAGCTGTCCCGACACCACCACGCTGCCCGGCGGCACGTAGCCGTAGCTGATCTCGCCGGTCATGCGGTTGTAGATGCGGGTGGACTGGCCGAGGAACACGCCCATGCCGATCACGCTGTGGTGACCCACCACCACGCCTTCGACCACCTCCGAGCGCGCGCCGATGAAGCAGTGGTCCTCGATGATCGTCGGGCTGGCCTGCAGCGGCTCGAGTACGCCGCCGATGCCGGCGCCGCCGGACAGGTGCACGTGCCTGCCGATCTGCGCGCAGGAGCCGACCGTGGCCCAGGTATCGACCATGGTGCCCTCGCCTACATGGGCGCCGATGTTGACGAAGCTCGGCATCAGCACCACGTCGCGGCCGAAGTAGGTCCCGCGGCGCGCCACCGCGCCCGGCACCACGCGCACGCCCATCGCGCGGAAACGCTCGGCGTCGAAGCCGGCGAAGCGCGCCTCCACCTTGTCCCAGAACGGCGCCGGCTGCGCATCCACCACGGCCATGTCGTTGACCCGGAAGTACAGCAGCACCGCCTTCTTCAGCCACTCGTTCACCTGCCAGCCGCCGCCGGGCTTCGGCTCGGCCACGCGCAGCTCGCCCGATTCGAGTCCCTGCATGGCCTGCTCGACCGCCGGCCGCAGGGCCTGGACCTCCTCCGCCGACAGCGCCGCGCGGCGCTCCCATGCCTGTTCGATCGCCTGCTGCGTGGCGGCCAGTCCCGCTGCGGTCATGCCTGTTGCTCTCCTTCGATGCCAAGTTGAAGCGCGTCGCGAAGCGCGGCGCACTGGGATTCGTCCAGCGCCCGGTCCTGCCGGTCGCTGACCAGGAACACGTCCTCGGCGCGCGCGCCGAAGGTGGCGATGCGCGCGTCGTGGACGCGGATGCACTGCTCTCGCAGCACCTGGGCGATGTCCGCAAGCAGCCCGGGCCGGTCGGTGCAGACCAGGCTCATCACCGTACGCCGGCCGTCGGCGCTGGTGTCGAAGTCGACCTGCGGCGCCACCCGGAAGTGGCGCAGGTGGCGCGGCTGCGCTCGCCGCGCGGGACGCACGTCGAGCGAGCCGGCGAGCACGGTGGCCAGCTTGCGCTCGATCGCCGCGGTATCCGGGGCCTGGCGCTGGTCCACCGACAGCACCTGGAAGGTGTCGAAGATCGTGCGCCCCGGCCCGTCGAGCGCGCGGGCACGCTGGATCGCCAGCCCGAGCCGGTCGAGGGTGATGACGATCGCGGCGAACAGCCCGTCGCGGTCGGGCGCGTGCACGAACACTTCCAGCGCCCCGCCGGCCCCGGCCACCCGGCGCACCCGCACCACCCGGGTCCCGGGCGCGGCCTCGCGCAGTGCCAGCACCTGCCACGCCACCTGGTCCGGCCGGGCGCGCAGGAAGCCCGCCTCGGGCATCCTCGCGAACAGCGCGTCGACCCCTTCCACGCCCTCCGCGGCCAGCAGCCCACGGACCTTGTCGCGCGCCTCGGCGATCCGCTCGGCCGCGCCGATCGGATGTTCGAGCCCGCGCCGCAACGCGTAGCGGGTCGCCACGTGCAGGTCCGCCAGCAGGCGGTCCTTCCACGCGTTCCACAGCGCGGGCGAAGTGCCGGCGATGTCGGCGCAGGTGAGCAGGTAGAGGTAGTCCAGCCGCTCCCGGTCCGCCACCTCGACCGCGAAGCGGTGGATCACCGCCGGGTCGGAGATGTCCTGCTTCTGCGCGGTCACCGACATCAACAGGTGCTTGAGCACCAGCCACTCCACCAGCGCGGTGTCGGCGGCCCCGAGCCCGTGCGCCTCGCAGAACTCGCGCGCATCGACCGCCCCCAGTTCGGAGTGGTCGCCGCCGCGGCCCTTGGCAATGTCGTGGAACAGGCCGGCGATCAGCAGCAGTTCGGGCTTGCGCAGCATCGGCCAGACCTCGTGCGCCATCGAGAAGCGCTCGTCGGGGAGGCCGGTGGAGAAGGACGCCAGGTTGCGCAGCACCGCCAGGGTGTGCTGGTCGACCGTGTACACGTGGAACAGGTCGAACTGCATCCGCCCCGAGACGCGGGCGAACGCCGGGATCCAGCGTCCGAGGACGCCCAGCCTGGCCATGCGCTCGATGGTGCGCACCGGGCCCGGGCCGCCCAGCAGGGCGAGGAACTGCTCGCGCAGCGCCTGCGACGCCTCGTGGTAGGCCGGCAACGCATGCAGCGACTCGGCCAGCGCGCGCGCGGTGCGCGAATGCAGGCCCTTGGCCTCGGGGTGGTCGGCCCACAGCGCGAACAGGTGGAACACGCGGGCCATGTCCGCACCGGGCCAGAACTCGTCGCGCGCCACCAGGTAGCCGCGCTTCATCGCGAACTCGGCGTCGAGCGGTACCGCCTCGGCGTCGCCCTCGATCTGTTCCTCGAACCGTTGCAGCAGGCGCTCGCCGATCCGCAGCACGATCGCCGCGCTGCGGTAGAACTGCTGCATCATCCGCTCGACCCGGTCGTTGTCGGCGTCCTCGACGTGCTGCAGCCGCGCCGCCAGCGCCTTCTGGTAGTCGAAGCGCAGACGCTCCTCGCGCTTGCCCGCCACCAGGTGCAGCCCGTAGCGCAGCCGCGCCAGCACCCGCCACTCGCGCTCCAGCGCCGAGTACTCGTCCAGGCCCAGCTGGCCGAGCGGGATCAGCGACTCGATGTCGCGGGTGCCGAACACGCGGCGCGCCATCCAGCGCAGGGTCTGGATGTCGCGCAACCCGCCGGGCCCTTCCTTGATGTTGGGCTCGAGGTTGTCGGCGGTGTCGCCGAAGCGGGCATGGCGCCGGCGCAGCTCCTCGCGCTTGGCGGCGAAGAACGCGCCCGCGGGCCAGACCCGCTCCACCGAGACCGCATCTTCCAGCCGCGCGGCCATCTCCGGCGCCGCCACCAGCGGCCGGGCCTCGATCAGCGAGGTCATCACGGTCACGTCCCCGGCCGCGGCCGCGGTGCACTCGTCGAGCGTGCGCACCGCGTGGCCGACCGGCAGGCCCGCATCCCAGAGCAGCGCGAACAGCCGCGACAGCGCCGCGGTGTCGGCCTCGCACGCCTCCTCGCCCACCACCACCAGCAGGTCGACGTCCGAGCGCGGGAACAGCTCGCCGCGGCCGTAGCCGCCGACCGCGAACAGGGTCAGGTCGGCGTCGGCGGGGATCGTGCGCGCCCAGGCCTGGCGCACCAGCGAGTCGACCGCGATCACCCGGGCCATCAGCAGCCGCTCGATGTCCTCGTCGGCATCGAAACGCCGCGCGAAGCCGGCGTCCTGCGAGCGCAGCGCCTCGGCCGCCGCCGCGGCCCAGGCCGCGTCCCCTTCCGGGTGCGGCGCGACGTCGCTGTCGGGGGCCGCGGTCACGTTCAGAGGTCGTTGTCGTCGCCGGGCAACCGGGTCAGGATCTCGACCCCGTCGCTGGTGACCGCCACCGTGTGCTCCCACTGCGCCGAGAGCTTGCGGTCCTTGGTGACCACGGTCCAGCCGTCCGGGAGCAGGCGGGTGTGGCGCGAGCCCTCGTTGATCATCGGTTCGATGGTGAAGGTCATGCCCGGCTGCAGGACCAGGCCTTCCCCGGGGCGGCCGTAGTGCAGCACCTGCGGGTCCTCGTGGTAGACCTGCCCGATGCCGTGGCCGCAGTATTCGCGCACCACGCTGAAGCGCTCGCCTTCCGCGAACTGCTGGATCGCGTGGCCGATGTCGCCCAGGGTCGCGCCCGGGCGCACCACGCGGATGCCGCGGAACAGCGCCTCGCGGGTGGTCTCCACCAGCCGCCGCGCCATCACCGACGGCGTGCCGACGTAGTACATGCGGCTGGTGTCGCCGTGCCAGCCGTCCTTGATGACGGTGACGTCGATGTTGATGATGTCGCCGTCCTTGAGCACCTTCGACTCGCTCGGGATCCCGTGGCAGATCACGTTGTTGGCCGAGATGCAGGTGGTGCGCGGATAGCCCTTGTAGCCCAGGTTGGCGGGCACGGCCTTCTGCACGTTGACGATGTGGTCGTGGCAGATGCGGTCGAGTTCCAGGGTGGTGACGCCGGGCTTGACGTGTTCGGCCACGACCTGGAGCACCTCGGCGGCCAGGCGGCCGGCGACGCGCATCTTCTCGATCTGCTCGGGGGTCTTGAGCTGGATGGTCATGCCGGCATTATCGCCGAGCCCGGCCGGCCGTGCCGGCGCGCGCCCGGCCGGGCGTCCGGACCTCGCCCGCCCGCGGCCGCCCCGGGCGCCTTGCGCCCCCTTGTTTGCCCCGGCCCGGCCCCGCGGGCTATCATTCCCCGGCTGTGCTTCCGGGATCCCGGCGGCCGGCTGCCCACGCCGGGCATCGCGTCGATGGACGCAGGCGAATACACACCCGCTGCAATCCCCCGTGCCGGGGTGCCTCGCGAGAGGTTCGGCCACGGAGGCAGCGGGGAGGCCCAACCCCGGAACCTTCGCCAGGCCGCCCATGCGGGCAGCCGGCGAGCCGCCCACCCTTTCCGGCGGCCGGGTTCCCCATCAGGAGTCACCAGCAATGCCCCAGATCACCATGCGCCAGATGCTGGAAGCCGGCGTCCATTTCGGCCACCAGACGCGCTACTGGAACCCGAAGATGGCCCCGTACATCTTCGGTGCCCGCGGCAAGATCCACATCATCAACCTCGAGAAGACGGTTCCGCTGTTCAACGACGCGATGAACTTCATCTCGGGCATCGCCCAGAAGCGCGGCATCGTGCTGTTCGTGGGCACCAAGCGCAGCGCGCGCGAGGCGATCAAGGAGGAGGCCGAGCGCTGCGGCATGCCGTACATGACCCAGCGCTGGCTGGGCGGCACGCTGACCAACTTCCGCACCGTCAAGCAGTCGGTGGCGCGCCTGAAGGAGCTGGAAGCCGCCGAGACCGACGGCACCTTCGACAAGCTGGTCAAGCACGAGGTGCTGGGCCTGCGCCGCGAGCGCGCCAAGCTCGAGGCTTCGCTGGGCGGCCTGAAGGAACTCAACCGCCTGCCCGACGCGCTGTTCGTGATCGACATCGGCCACGAGGACATCGCGGTCAAGGAAGCGCGCAAGCTCGGCATCCCGGTGGTGGCCGTGGTCGACACCAACTACGACCCCGACCTGGTCGACTACGCGATCCCGGGCAACGACGACGCCATCCGCGCCGTGCAGCTGTACGCTCGCGCCGCCGCCGACGCGGTGCTCGAGGGCAAGGCCGCCGCGCCCAACGCCGCCGTCGTGCGCGAGGACGAGTTCGTCGAGGCCGACGCGCAGCCCGCGCGCCGCGCGCCGAAGAAGGCCGCCCAGGAAGGCGAAGCCGCCGACCAGGCCCAGGCCGCCGGCTGATCCCGGCAACGCGGCCGCGCCCCCGGGCGTGGCCGCCATCGCGGCCGGCAGCCCCTGCCGCCGCCACCAGCCCCCGCGGCGGGCGCCCTGCCCTCCGCCCGAATTCCACGAATCCGAGGTCCCCCGATGGAAATCACCGCATCCATGGTCAAGGAGCTGCGCGAGCGTACCGGCGCCGGCATGATGGAGTGCAAGAAGGCACTCACCGAGAACAACGGCGACATCGACGCCGCCGCCGAGGCGCTGCGCAAGTCGGGCCTGGCCAAGGCCGACAAGAAGGCCGACCGCGTCGCCGCCGAGGGCCGCGTCGCCGCCGCCCAGGCCGCCGGCAAGGCGGTGCTGGTCGAGGTCAACTCCGAGACCGACTTCGTCGCCAAGGACGAGAACTTCGTCGCCTTCACCTGCGACGACACCGACTACAACTGGAGCTTTTTCACCCCGGAAGTCCTCGCGGAAATGGCACGGCGGTGGCGAGTGGCCAAGGAGCATCCGCTGACCAAGGGGCTGGGACCGGTGGGCGTCTGGCAGGAGGTCTCTCTCAAGCCGGGCGAGAGCACCTACGGTTACCTGGCCAGTCCGGTCAGGCCGGCCGGCGCGGAAGTGCTGATCGAAGTCGAGCATCAGCGCTGCCCCTACGACGGCGTTCATTACGTACGACAGGACGAGGTCAACGGAGTCTTTCCGCTTCTGACGGTCCATCGTGTCGGCAACGGGACCGTCGTCCGGCACTATGCCGCGGTCAGTCTCGGCGAGATCCTCGGCGATGCCTATCCGAAGCTGATCGCGAACTTGGTTCAAGGTGCGGAAAGGGAGTAGAGCCGGTAATGGTCGCCCTCCCCTGGTGGAAAAAGCTGCTCTTCAGCCTCTTGACGACAGCGCTCTTCTTCGGCCTGATGGAAACGCTGTTTGCCCTGGCCGGCGTTTCCGGTGAGGCGGTTCCGACCGATCCCTATCTCGGTCTGGAAACGGGAACGCCGGCGTTTGAGGAACAGAGCCGTCGCGATGGCGTCTGGATGGTGACTCACCCAGAGAAACGAACCGTCTTCAACGAGCAGTCGTTCCTCAAACAGAAGCCGCCCAATACGTACCGTGTCTTTTCGGTCGGCGGATCCACCACGTTCGGCCACCCCTATTGCGATCCGACGTCGTTTTCCGGCTGGCTGCGGGAATTGCTGCCCGCGGCCGATGCGTCGCGGAATTGGGAAGTGATCAACGCGGGCGGCATCAGCTACGCGAGCTACCGTGTCGCCGCGCTGATGGAGGATCTCACGCGCTATGAGCCCGACCTGTTCGTCGTCTATTGCGGCCACAACGAGTTTCTTGAGGAACGAGCCTATCGGGACATCGCGCGATGGCCGAAACCGCTTCTGGCAACGAGGACCGCGCTGAGCCATACGCGAACCTATGCGGTTCTTCATCGACTACTGCGCCCCTTGCGCGGGCGCGGCGCGGGAGCCGACAAGCTCCCCGGAGAAGTCGACGCGGTACTCGATCATACCGCCGGGCCGGAATCGTACCGCCGCGACGACGCTTTGCGGCAACGGATCGTGGACCATTTTACCTTCAATCTCCAGAGAATGATCGCCATCGCACGCGCCGCCGGAGCGGCACCGGGGCGACGACGCGCCGGTCGCCGCCGGTGACGTGTGGTCGTGGGGATCGACGGTGTAC
>ENA-UOUL01005252-UOUL01005252.1-bioreactor-metagenome-genome-assembly--contig:-NODE-5252-length-11342-cov-3.091434_pt1 | contig 11342 bp, 6 predicted proteins | sample MGYA00249838_ERZ747220 | MGnify/ENA primary metagenome ERZ747220 (study PRJEB28778, sample SAMN05720191) | bioreactor metagenome | isolation source: Anaerobic biogas reactor | place: USA:Washington...
CCATATAACGATAGAGTCCGATTAGTTGCACTTGATCTTGATACGCCCTTTGGTTTTGCGACGGAATGGGTCCTAACGTTCGTAGATTCAGAAAGTGCAATCTTGCCCAATACGGATTTGCCCTTGATGCCACCCCCATTGGAACTGCTTGAGACAAGAAGCATGTCGGGCCAGGGCGCAGACTTCATCATCCTCGGAATCGTCCAGGAACTGGTTCCAGAACCTATGACGATGACGTTGATGCTTATGGGGACTTCCTATTTGGTCGTTCGTCGCCCGAGGCGTCAGGTGGTGTACTAAGTGTTTTTGGGGATGCCGAGAGCAACATGTGCCTTCTAGAGTGGGAGTCAGGGATAGCGTCCTCTTGAAAGGGGAACGATATGGCATCTCATCGCTTTATGGTAACTACGCTGGTTCCAGGACTGATTCTGCTTGGGGTGGTAGTAGGCATCGCCCAACCGTCGCCAGGGCAAACACCGCGGTATGATATCGTTTTCATGGTGGATCTTTCGGGCAGCGTTGATACCTACATCCAGATGCAACTCAATGCTCTTGGGGATCTGATCGAGGACCCAACGGTGCTGCCGAGGGACGGATCAGTCTACGTCGCAGTTCTCGCTTTTGCCTATAATCCTTGGAATCCTAGCGACCCGGACCGAGAAGTGCCGCTTACAGCCCTTGCTTCGCAGGCAGTTGCGGAGACTGTTGGTGGCTTGGTGCGCAATCTTCGAACAGACAATTCAAACGCCAATCCTGCTCTTGATCGTGCGGAAGCCATCTTGTCTTACGAAGGTCATGAGAATGCGAAGCAATTCGTGATCTTCTCGACGGATGGGTACTTCAGCGAGCGTGCTGGCACGCTGGGTCGCTGTGAGGCCTTTCGCGACGAGTCGGTCACCGTGTGTACAGCGGGGCTGGCGGAAGGCTGCTTCCCGGCCCCTGCTGGTCTCGCGGATTGGCTCCAGGAGTGGGCCAACTCGGTGGAGTCGGGGCCGTACGATCATCCGCCGGCGGGAGAGTGGGCGTGTATAACGCCCGGCACTCAGCAGGAAAACGAGATTGCCTTCCAGGAACTCTGCAAGGATTGCGTGTGTGTCCTCCTCCATGCGGGCGAAGACGATTGCGACGGAAATGGCATCCCGGATGTGTGCGAGATCGACTGCAATAACAACGGGACGGCGGATCCCTGCGACATCCTCAATGAGACCAGCAAGGACTGCAACGAGAACTGGATTCCCGATGAGTGCGAGACTGGCCCCGACTGCAATGAAAATGGCGTTCCGGATGAATGTGAGATCGACGAGAGTGGTTCGGCCCCAGGTGGTCCGTACTTCTGCAATCCGGCGACCGGGTTCGAACTCCCCGGCGGGGGCACCGAGGATTGCGATCCAGACTGCAACGACAGCGGGGTGCCGGACGCCTGCGAAACGGACTGCAACGCGAATACCGTGCCGGACGATTGCGATATCCACGACCTCACCAGCCTGGACCGGAACTACAATGGCATACCCGACGAGTGCGAAGGCGGGACGTGCGGCGGGCCGATCTATGTCGACCAGAACCCCGCGATTGCTGGCACGCGCGACGGCACAAGCTGGACGACGGCGTTTGCGACATTGCAGCAAGGTTTGACGGAAGCATCGGCTCGACTCGGTCAATCATGCGAGGGCTACATCTTCATCCACGTAGCCGATGGAACCTATCGCCCGGACGAGGCGCCGAAGACGCAGGGGGATCGTGGTGCTACCTATCAGTTGTTGAACCGTGTCGGCGTAATCGGCGGCTTTGCCGGCTACGACACAGTAGCCCCGAACGAGCGCTTGCCACAGGTGTACCGCACGATCCTCAGCGGGGACCTGGACGGCGACGATGTGCCCGCGGACTTTCCGAATGGCAACGCGTATGATGACAACAGCTATCACGTGGTGACGGGCAGCGGCACCGACGAGACGGCGGTTCTGGACGGCGTGTTCATCGTGTCCGGCAATGCAAACGGCGCGTCCCCGGACCACAACGGGGGCGGCGTGTACTGCTACCGCGGCGGTAGCCCGAAGCTGGTCAACTGCGTGATCGGTCACAACTGGGCCGGACAGACCGGGGGCGGACTCTATCTGTATGGCTCCGAAGGCTCGATGCTGACGCTTATCAACTGCCTGATTGCCGGCAACGCCAGTGCCATCGGCGGCGCCGGAATCTATGTCCAGAACGTCGGCGCGGCAATCCTCCACTGTACGATCGCGAACAACGCTGTCCGTGACAATGCAGACACGGGGGGCGCGTACTTGCCCAGCGCCTCTACGATCGCCAATTCAATCCTTTGGGGCAATACGGGCAGGAACTACGGGCCTTTGGGGTGGTTGGTGACCACAGGTCGTCTCGCACAGCTTGGTCCCGCTGAAGTAACCGTCAGCTACAGCAACGTGGAGGGCGGCTGGCCCGCCGGTGTACACAACATCAACCTCAACCCGCTGTTCGTTGCCGCCGACGGTTCTGATGAAGATCCCGCCACGTGGGCGGACAACGATTATCGCCTGGCGGACGGCTCGCCTTGCCTGGGGAAGGCGGATGAGAACGCCCCGGGCTTGCCGGTGTTCGACTTCGAGCATGACCTGCGCGTGCTGAACTGCCGGCTGGATATGGGGGCGGATGAATCCTCGTACTTTCTGGACTGCAACGGCAATGAGCAGGCGGATGGATGCGATATCGAAACCGGTTCCAGCGAAGACTGTAACGAGAACGGCATCCCCGATGAGTGCGATATCATCTCGGGCGGTGGAAGCAGCGACTGCAACGCTAACGGCGTGCCCGACGACTGCGAGGTCGGCGTTCGCTCGTTCTACGATTTCGACTTCGATTGCGACGTCGACCAGGTCGACTTCGGCATGATGCAGCGATGCCGCACCGAGCTAGGGGTCACAGTCAGCAACACCTTTCCTGATGGCAGTTGCGATCGCTTCGACTTCAATGCTGACAACTATGTGACTGCTGCTGAGCTACAGCAATGCAGGGAATGCTGCGGTGGCCCGGCGCTGCCGCCGCCGTCGGGAGAGAACGGGATATGCGGTCCGGCGGTGCAGCCCGTGGGCAACGAGGGCGGGGAGATGCTGGATGACTGCGATCCGCCGGTAGGGTTTGCGATTGTGGCTTGGCGGAGTGTGCGGGCACATGGGGGGAGTAGCGAGTGGGCGATTGCGTTGGACGCGGCGGCGACGGCGGAAGATGCGGTGTCCGAGTCGCGGCTGGGCAGTACGCAGATCATCGAGGTGGATTTCAACATGCCCGCCTGGCCGGAGACCTACGCGGAACTGATCCATGTGTACGGCAGCGACGAGAGCACGCCGGAGCCCGACTCGTTCGCGTTCCTCAATGGCAATACGACCTTCCGCATGGTGTTTACAGACGACAGCTTGGCGGACCAGGTGTGCTACCGGTTTGATCTGTCGCAGGCGTTCGCGGACGCGGGCCTGACGACGGTGCTGACCTGTGACACGGACTGCTGGTTGCGGAACCTGGCGGGCGACGTGGACAGCGACGGCGTGGTGACCGAAGACGACGAGGACGCGGTGGCGTTGGGGGTGAGCGACCCGGTGAGCGGCGACAACGCGGGCTACGATGTGAACGCCGACGGGGCGATCAACGCGACGGATACCGCACTGGTGGGCGTGACCTGGCTGGGCCATGAGGCCGAGTGCGTCGAGGAAGCGCTCGGCAAAGGCATGATGATGGCGGGCGGCCCGGGGTTGCAGGGCAGCACGCTGCTGGAGCGGATCGAGCGGGCGATGCTGAGCGAGCCGGCCGACTCGCGGCTGTCGCGTGATGCGAGCACGTCGAGCAAGCTGGCGGAGCCGAGCGAGGCGGCGTCGGCCGAGTCGCAGGCGCTGCCCGCGCGGTCGGCGGTGAGTGGGTGGGCGTGGCTGGTCGAGCATGGCACGGGCGAGGGCGCGGTCAAGCTGCCCGCCAAGGGCGGGAGCGTGTGGGTGGATGTGGTCGTGTCCGCCGAGGGGCCGGTGCTGGGATTCGCGGGTCGGCTGGCGGCGGACGTGGCCGAGGTGGTGAGCGTAGCGACGGCGGGCTGGACGGCCGAGGACAACGTCGCCTGCTGGGCCGACGCGAGCCAATGCGAACTGGGCGGGTGGTACGAACTCGGGGCGATGGAGTGGTACGCGATCCACGCGGACGAGTCGATCGCCCTGGGCACGAGCGTTGCCCAGCTTGCGGATCCGACGCTGGCGGCGGTGTGGACTACGTCGCTGGATCTGTCCGCGTTGGCCGGCCCGATCGCGCTGCCCGCGAGTGCCGGCGAACTCTCGCTGCTGATCGGCGATGGCGCCGCGACGACGGATACCTTGGGCACGGCGATGGATGACGCGGCAAAGACAGCCGACGACTCGGCCGAGGCGACGGGTGCGCTCTACGTCACCGCGGGTGCGCTCGGCGGCCTGACGCCCGGCCTGACCGAGGCCGGCCAGTGGGTCGTCGCCACGTTGCGGCTGGACATCGCTCCCGGTGCGGATACCGTTCGCCTGCTGCCCGTCGACGCCTACGCCGTCGACGCCACCGGCTCGCTGATCCTCCTGCCCCCCGGCCCGGCGTTGGAGATCACCGTAGACCAAGAGTGACCCCGGACACCATCAACAAGTTGACTCGGTCCTGACGGCAACAAGTTGCCTTAGTCCCATGACGTCTACAAGTTGCCTGGGTCCGCACGTCAATGAATTGACTCGGTCCGCCATGGACGAGTTGACTCGGTCCCGATTCGAGGAGGATACTCTGTCCTGCCATGAGCGGGCCGACCCTGCTCCCATCCGCAAACTGGTCCGGTTCTGGCCCCGGGCTCGGGCGTATCCGCCGGCTGTGGCGTTACAAGCCGCTTGCGGTGAGTATAATCCCGGTATGGATACCGGGAGTCCCCCGCTCGGGATCAAAGCGATGCGTAGGAAGCTGGCAGACAACCTCAAGCGGATTCGTGAACGGATGCATGCCGCGTGTGAACGGAGCCGCCGGTCGGCGGACGACGTTCGGCTGGTGGCGGTCACCAAGACGATCGAGGCGGACGGGATCCGCATGGCGATCGAGGCGGGTCTGCTGGACCTCGGCGAGAGCCGGGTGCAGGAGCTGGCCAAGCGGGCAGCCATGATCCGCGAGCACCTGACCCGACGGCGGAACATCGAGCGTGGGAGCACGCCCCCGCCGGACCCGCGGTGGCATATGGTCGGTCATGTGCAGCGGAACAAGGTGCGATCGCTGCTGCCCTGGGTGCACATGGTGCACTCGGTGGACAGTCTGCGGTTGGCGGAGGAGATCAGTGCCGAGGCGGTCCGCATCGGTCGAACCATCCCGCTGCTCATCGAGGTGAACGTCGCTGGCGAGAAGAGCAAGTTCGGCATCGCCGTCGGGGCGGTCCCGCACCTGGTCGAGCACATTGCCGGCCTACCAGGCATCGAGATCGTCGGGCTGATGACCATGGCCCCGCTCTCCGAGGATCACGAGCAGGCTCGGCCGCACTTTCGCCGGCTCCGCGAGATCCTCGAGGACATGCACACCGACGGGGTGGTCGGCCCGGAGTTCCGCGAGCTGTCCATGGGCATGAGCAACGATTTTGAGGTCGCCATCGAAGAGGGTGCCACCCTGGTCCGCGTCGGCACGGCGCTGTTTGAAGGGGTCGGCTGAGCCAGCAAGGAGCTGTTGATGCCGCGTCGTGTCTGTAAACTCGCCCTGGAGGATGGGACTGTTTTCACCGGAGCGGCCTTCGGGGCGGCCGGCACCCATGTGGGCGAGGTCTGCTTCAATACCTCGATGGCCGGCTACCAGGAGATCCTCACCGATCCCTCCTACGCCGGCCAGATCGTCACCATGACGTACCCGATGATCGGCAACTACGGGGTGTGCGGCGAGGACGTCGAGTCACGGCGGCCGTTCGTCGAGGGCTTCGTGGTCAAGGAGCTGGCTCGCCGGCCCAGCAACTTTCGCGCAGCCGGCGACCTCGAGGGTTTCTTGCAGGAGCACGGCGTTGTCGGCATTGCGGGCGTCGATACGCGGGCCATCACCCGCAAGCTCCGCACGCAGGGGGCACTCAAGGGTGCCCTGTCGACTGAGATCGACGACGACCATGAGCTGGTCCGCCGGGCCCAGGCGTGGTCCGGACTGGTGGGTCTGGATCTCGTGCGCAGCGTCGCACCGGCGGAGGCGTCACGCTGGGACCGCGGCTTCGAGAGCCCGTTCGCCATGCCCTCGCGCCAGGCCGACCGGCGGTACCGGGTGGTCGCCCTGGATTGCGGCATGAAACACAACATCCTGCGTAACTTGGTCGAGGCCGGCTGCGAGGTGACCGTGGTACCGGCCGCCACGCCTGCCGCGGCGATCCTCGAGCACCAGCCGCAGGGCGTCTTCGTCAGCAACGGGCCCGGCGACCCCGCGCCGGTGCAATACGCCATCGACGCGCTGAAGAGTCTCCTGGGCCGGGTGCCGATCTTCGGCATCTGCCTGGGCCACCAGTTGCTCAGCCTGGCCCTGGGGGCCCGGACGTACAAGCTCAAGTTCGGCCACCGCGGAGCCAACCAGCCGGTGATGAACCTGGCCACGCGACGGGTGGAGATCACCTCCCAGAATCACGGCTTCGCCGTCGAGACCGAGTCGCTGGTCAAGGTCGGCGGCGTGCCCACGCACGAGAACCTCAACGACCGCACGCTCGAGGGTTTCTCGCACCGCGACTTGCCGATTTTCTCCGTGCAGTACCACCCGGAGGCCAGCCCCGGGCCGCACGACGCCACCTATCTGTTCGACTGCTTCATCGACATGATGGCCACCGGCCGGGCCCCCACCGCCGAGCACATGGCCGCCGCCCAAGCCCGCCTCAACGGAAAAATGGTGTCAGGATGATTTTTCCGGGGCGGAAAACGGGAAGTGACCTTCCATGCCGCGATCCGGAAGGCCGCTTTACGCTCTGGAAAAATCATCCTGACACCATTTTTCCGTCGAGGCATAACTGCGACCAGGTTTCGAGGGTGTCGCGGACTTGGCGGAGTTCGGCCGGGCTGAGGAAGGCCATCTGGGTGATCATCTGCTCGCGTTTGCTGACCCGCGGTGTTTCCAGGGTCCAGAGGTGCACGATGCCCAGGTGCACCCGTCCGACCTCGTTGGTATCGTCGTTGAGCAGGGCGACGATGCGATCGGTGTAGCTCGTCTCGACGCAGACTTCCTCGGCGACCTCGCGCTGCACGGCTGCCAGGTAGGTCTCGCGGAAATCGGACTGCAACAGCGGCAGGTCGTCGCCGGGGTTGATGTGTCCGCCGATGCCGATGGAGCGCAGCCCGACGAGTCGCGTCTCGCCCGCCCGCCGACCGCGGACGTAGCTGAGGTACTTGCCGTCGCAGCACATGAGCACGTAGGGGATGAGCTGCTTGTGCGTCGGGTCCTTCTCCGCCAACGGTCGGGGCAGAAACCGCGGCCCGCCCGGTGCGAACAGCCGCGCCAGATAGCGCTCCACGTCGAAGGTGAGCCCGTGGAACGCACCCACCTCTTCGAAGGTAGACCTTTCGACCACCAGTACCTGCTCATCCTGGGCCATGCAATCACTCCTATCGCGAAGCCGCTAAAAAGGTGTCAGGAACCTTTTTGGGCGGGGTACATCCAAGAGGCACACCCTGAAAGAACATGCCGGCCCGAAAAGGTTCCTGACACCTTTTTAGGCGGATGTTGCGGAAACGGACTTCGGTGGGGCCGCCGCTGTGCACCTGGAGGGCGATCACGCCGGTCGAGCGGCGGTCGTCGCGGATGGCGGTGCAGACTGTGCCGTTGATCTCCACCCGCAATTCCTCGCCAACCGCATACACCACATACTGATTCCACTGCTCGGGCACCACCGCCTTCTCGCCGCGGCCCTTATATCCGTCGTGCAGCACGCCGCGGGCCAGCTCCTCGTAGATGCTGCCCCACCAGCCGCGGGCGATGTCCGCCTGGTAGCCCTCGACCTCGCCGTTCTCGCGCGGCACGCTGCGGAACTGGATGCCGCTGTTGGCCGTGTCGGGCACCAGCTTCACTTCGAGCGTCAGGACGAAATCGGCGTAATGGTCCTTGGAGACGAGGAAGCTGTTGTGCTCGATGCCCGTCTCCGTGCGCCCGACGATCGCCCCATCCTCGACGCGCCAGAGTGTCTTGTCGCCGATCCAGTTATCCAGCGTACGTCCGTCGAACAGCGGCAACAGCGTTGGGCGGCCCTCCTGCTCTAAAAGGAAGACACCCTTCTTGTTGGCTGTCAGCACGTCGATATCCCCGTCGCCGTCCACGTCCGCGGGCGTGACCATGTAACCCACGCCGGAATCGTCGTCGATCACGTGCCGGGTGAACGTCGCCCGCTCGCCGTCGCGTCGCAGCTCGTACCAGACCAGCAGGCTGGGCTCGTCGGAGCCGGGGTCGCGGTCGTCGTGGGCCCGGTATCGCTTACCGGTCAGCAGGTCGGTATCCCCGTCGCCGTCGATATCCGCGCCCACGAGGGTGTGCAGTTGGGAGATGGACTCATCGATGGTGTGACGCGTCCAAGCGGGCCGGCCGTCTTCACCGGTGCTTTGCTCCCACCAGTACAAGCCGTAGTCATGCGGTGAGCTGGCGGCCACGTCCTGGTCGCCGTCGCCGTCGAAGTCGTAGACCACCGGGTGATGTGTGTCGCCGCGGTCGAGTTCATGGAAGGGCCACTCGCCCTGCCGCGGATCGGCCGGGGCCTCGTACCAGCCCTGCTGTACGAGCACGTCGGGCCGGCCGTCGCGGTTGAGATCGCCCAGGCCGATGCCGTGCAGCCCACCGCCCCGCGAGCCGACGATCGTCTTGATCCACGGCTGCGTGCGGTCCGCCGGTGCCTTCCACCAGGCGACCGCCTGGGCCTTTTCGCCCGTGGGGCCAATCAGATCGATCAACCCGTCGCCATCGAGATCGCCCGCCACCACGCCCTCGGTCATGGTCGATTCGCCGATGGGGTACGCTCGCCAGTGCCCCTGGTGGTCGCTGGGGTTCTCCAGCCACGCCATGGCCGGGCCGCGGTGCACGGTCACCAGGTCCATCCGTCCGTCGCCGTTGAGATCCACCGGGTGATCGCAGCGTACATCCGCGTAGCCGTCCCATCGGGCGACAGTGCGGAACTGCCGCGGCCGCCAGTCCGGGGCCCGGTACCAGTTCTCGCCAGCCACGAGGTCGAGGCGGCCGTCGCCGTCCACGTCGGCCACAGCGCAGGCTTCCGCCTGGAATGCGGGGTCGATCACGTGCTTGCGGAAGCGCACCTCGGCCTGGGCCGAAGCCCCGGCCAGGCAGACGGTAAGAACGATGATGTGGCATCTCATGGCGATCCTCCCGCAGACCCGCGACCCTCGATGGCGGCAACCGGGGCGCGTGTCAATGTACGCCCACCGCCGCACGGATGCCAGCCTCTTCGATCGGGTGTCGGCTCACGGCTGGTCGCTGATCCATCGATCCGGTATCGTAGCGTGCACATCATGGCCCCCGATGTCGCGAGGTGACCTATGAAGCAGGTGGTGGACGTTCAGAAGCTGCGGATCGTCGAGGTGGACGACGCGGCCGCTCCGTCGGAGCAGCTTTCGGTCGAGATCTTGATTGCCGGCGGAAGCGTGGGCGGTGTGTCGGCCGCGATCGCCGCCTGCGAGGCGGGCCGAACCGTCTGTCTGACCGAGGAGACCGATTGGCTCGGCGGGCAGGCGACCAGTCAAGGCGTCAGTGCTCTGGACGAGAACCGCTACATCGAAACCACCGGGGGCACGCGCGGCTACCTGGCGTTTCGTCGAGCGATCCGCGACTGGTACCGGCAGAACGCCAAACTCAAACCCGAGGCCGCCGCGACCGAGCACCTCAACCCGGGCCGCGGCTGGGTCAGCCGGCTCTGCTTCGAGCCTCGTGCCGCCGTGCAGGTGATCGAGCAACGGCTCGCACCCTTCGTGGTCGCGGGCCGGCTGCGCATTCTTAAGCGCTGCAAACCCTGCGGGCTGACCAAGCACGACGGGCGAATCGCCACCGTCGACTTTGTCGATCTCGACTCCCGCCATCGCTACCGCGTTGCCTGCGCGATGGTCGTGGACGCCACGGAACTCGGCGACCTGCTGGCTCTCGGTGGTGCGGGTTTCATCACCGGGGCGGAATCACGCGAGCAGACCGGCGAGCCTCACGCCGCCGACACCCATGACCCCGAGGATGTGCAGAGCTTCACCTACCCCTTCGCGATCGAGCTGTGCGCCGGCGAGAAGCACCCCATCGCGTGCCCGCCCGACTATGAGCACAACCGGACCGAACAGCCCTACACCATGACGATTGTCTACGCGACGCGTGGGTCGGTGACCTACAAGATACACGAACGTGTGGAGAACACATACGGCCCGTTCTGGACCTACCGCCGACTCATCGACGCCGCCCAGTTCGACGACCCGCGTTACCCACGCGACGTGAGTATGATCAACTGGCCAGGCAACGACTACCGCGGCGGCAACATCCTGGTCGATTCGCCGGCCGAGCAGATCGCCCACCTTCAGGCGGGGAAGAACCTCAGCCTCGGCCTGCTCTACTGGCTGCAGCATGAGCTCGACCGAGACGAGGGCGGCAAGGGTTACCCCGAGTTCAAGCTACGCACCGACGTGACGGACTCCGCCGACGGCATGTCCAAGTTCCCCTACATCCGCGAATCCCGCCGCATAAAGGCCCTCAAAACCATTATCGAGCAGGAATTGGTCGCCAGCGCGCAGCAAGGCCCGCGGGCCGCCCACTTCGACGACAGCGTCGGCATCGGGCTCTACGCCATCGACATCCACGAGTCCAAACGCGGCCGCAAGCAGATCATCGACCCCGCCAAACCCTTCCAGATCCCCCTGGGGGCATTGATCTCGCGGGACACCGCCAATCTGTTGGCTGGCTGCAAGAACATCGGCACGACGCACATCAGCAACGGCTGCTATCGCGAGCACCCGATCGAATGGGCCATCGGCGAGGCCGCGGGCGAGACGGCGGCTCTCTGCCTCGAACGGGGCGCGACCCCGGCCGCGATCCGCGAGAATCCCACCGACTTGCGCACACTGCAGCGCCGGCTTGTGCTGCGCGGGGCACCGTTGATGTGGTACGACGACGTGACCCCCGACGACCCGCGCTTCGCCCGCGTGCAGATGCTGCCCTTCGAAGAGCCGGCCGTCCTCGACCGGCTCGGCGACAGCCTGCACGCGCCGTGATCGGCCGGAAACAGATCCTCAACAACAGAGCGCCAACAGCGAAGCCCCAACAGCAGAGCCGCGACCGTGAAGCGGTCTTCTCCCCAGGTAACGGACCGATCCTCCGCGGGCGTGGCTCTGCGCCTTTCC
>ENA-UOUL01005253-UOUL01005253.1-bioreactor-metagenome-genome-assembly--contig:-NODE-5253-length-11342-cov-2.952685_pt1 | contig 11342 bp, 10 predicted proteins | sample MGYA00249838_ERZ747220 | MGnify/ENA primary metagenome ERZ747220 (study PRJEB28778, sample SAMN05720191) | bioreactor metagenome | isolation source: Anaerobic biogas reactor | place: USA:Washington...
CTTGTCGATGATGGCCGGCAGCATCTTCGCGATCTTGTCGGCAGCCTCGTCCTCGGAGACTCCCAGCTTCGCGGCCACGCCGGCCACCTCCTCGGATCCGAGGGCAGCCTTGATCTGGTCGGCGCTGACAGCCTTGTTCTCGCCCTTGCCTATCCAGGACTTGACCATGTCGTCCAGACCGCCGACGTTGAGCTTGTCCAGCAGGCCGGTCAGCTTCGCCCCGCCTTCACCGAAGAGGTTGCTGATCATGCTCTCCTCAGCGGCAGCGCCGGCCGCGGCGGTACCGGCGGCCGCGGCGTTCGCGGCGCCTGCGGCGGCGGTACCGGCGGCCGCTGCACCCGTGGCGGCTGTGCTTTGCGCCGCCGTCTCAGCCTTCCTGGCTCCGCCCTTCAAGAAATCGAAGAATCCCATGCCTCGCCTCCATGATCGGAAGGATGTGCTTCCCAAATCTATACCCGTGGAGACTGGACTGCAATCATGCAGCTCAAAGCCGCACATGGATCCCGCGATCCGCCAGGTACTCCTTGACCTGCCGCACCGTGAAGGTGCGGAAATGGAAGACGGAGGCGGCCAGCAGAGCGGAGGCCTTCCCCTCCACGACTCCGGCGTAGAAGTGCTCCAGCTCACCGGCTCCTCCTGAGGCCGTCACCGGGATTCGCACGGCCTCCGCGACGGCCCTGGTGAAGGCGAGGTCATAGCCCGCAAGCGTGCCATCGCCATCCATGCTGGTGGGCAGCAACTCCCCCGCTCCCCCGGTCTCGCAAGAGCGGGCCCACTCCACCGCATCCAGGCCCGCCGGCTTCCGGCCGCCGCTCACCACCACCTCGAAGCCGGAAGGCATACCGGTATTGCGCCTGCCATCGATGGCTACGACGATGCGTCCGTTGCCGAAACGCTCCGCCGCCTCCCTCACGAGGTCGGGCCGGGCGACGGCCGCCGAGTTGACCGATACCGCGGCCACTCCGACCGAGAACAGCGCTTCCATGTCGGCCAACGTCGATATGCCTCCACCGACCACCAAGGGGATGTCTATGACCGAGGCAACCTGTTTGGCCCATTCCACCCGGGTCTTGCGGTTCTCGACGGTGGCGGCGATGTCCAGCATCGCCAGTCGATCGGCCCCTTCCTGCTGGTAGTGGACGGCGTTCTCCACCGGGTCGCCGGCATCGCGCAGGTCGGCGAAGTGGACACCCTTCACCACTCTGCCTTCCTTCATGTCCAGACAGGGGATGATAAGCACAGGACCGGACGGGTCTTGGCCGGCGGACCGCGCACCGTTCTTCATCTGACCTTGCTCGACCACGTCGCTTCCTTCCCCAGTCTCCTTGACCGTTCAGCCGCCCAACCTGAGATGCGGCGGACACCATTGCATCCAGCGTTCGAGGACCATCCGTATCGGGGGCCGCTCCATCGACTGGGCGGCAAGCAGGCCCAGCGACCCGATGCTCTCCCCTTTGACTGTGAACTCGATGGTCCCGAGCCTGTCGCCCGCGTGCACGGGGAACTCCACTTCGCCATCCAGTGCCGGACGGCACTCGACCACATCGTTTCGAGAGAGCCGGGCCACCAGCGGTCCGTCGGTGACCAGCCGGACCTTGCGACCGAGATAGTCACCGATATCGACCTCCGCCACCAACTGCCCGATGTCACTGAGCAGCATCCTGGGGTAAAGGCTGAAACCATACTCCAGCAAGGCTTGGGCCTCTTTCCAGCGCGTCTCGCTGTCCTTGGCGCCGAGGATCACGGCGATGAGATCGACGCCCTCCATGGTGCCCGACGCCACCAAGCAGGATTTCGCATATGGAGTGGAGCCCGTCTTGACTCCGGTGACCCACGCCAGCCGCTTGAGCAGCTCGTTCTGGTTGTCGAAATCTCGGAGCTCCCCTTTGACCGCCGGCGGCACCGGCTCCAGAGGCGGGAGAGAGAAGTAGATCGTGTCGACGATGCGGGCGAACACCGGGTTCTTCAGAGCGTACTGGGTCAAGAACGCCAGGTCTTTGGCCGAAGAGAAATGCTTCTTGTTGTTCAGTCCACAAGGGTTGACGAAGTGCGTGTTCGTGAGGCCCAGGGATTTCGCCTTCGCGTTCATCTTCTCCACGAAGGCCGCTACGTTGCCCGAAACGGCTTCGGCCAGGGCGATGGAGGCGTCGTTTCCGCTCACCACCATCAGAGCATGGAGGAGTTGCTCCACGGTCAATACCTCACCGGCGACCAACCTCGACTTGGAGCCGATCGTCGACACGGCATTTTGCGAGACCTTGACTTTGGCGTCCAGCTCCAGCGTCTCGAGCGCCAAGACCGCCGTCATGATCTTGGTGGTGGATGCCATCGGAAGGCGCGCGTTGGCATTGTGCGAGAAGAGGTACTCCCCGGTGTCGGCGTCGATCAGGAAAGCGGCTGTGCACGTGATCACCGGTGGGGACGGATCGCCGGAGGGGAACGAGGCCCTGATCGTCCAGCCCTCGATCTCCGGAAGGGCGTGAGCGGGCGCGCTGAAGACGAGCAGCACCGTCACCAAGCACAGCGTGATAGCGGCCCACGCCGGGCCGACCCTGCGCCCTCGGTGCTCGAGCGATCTTGATCGCACGTCTGTGCTCCCTCGCCGGCCGACCGAGCGACGACTACTCGAGGACCGTCACCTGGTTCATGACGACGGGCTCGTGGGGGACGTCGGAGTGCGGGCCGTGGCTTCCGGTGGCGACGCAGGCTATGGCGTCAACCACCTCCATGCCCTCCACCACCTTTCCGAACACCGCGTAGCCCCAACCCGCCCCGGTCTTGGCCGTGTGGTTGAGGAAACCGTTGTCCACCAGGTTGATGAAGAACTGGCTGGAGGCGCTGTGTGGATCTGAGGTCCTGGCCATCGCGATGGTCCCGCGGTCGTTCTTGAGGCCGTTGCCGGCCTCGTTCGCAATCGGGGCACTGGCAGGTTTCTGAAGCATGTCGGCGGTGAAGCCGCCGCCCTGGATCATGAAGCCGGGGATCACACGGTGGAAGATGGTCCCGTCGAAGAAACCGCCCGAGGCGTAGGCGACGAAGTTCTCGGTGGTGGTGGGAGCCTTCACGGCGTCGAGTTCCAGCGTGATGTCCCCGTGAGACGTGTTGATGAGCACTCGGGGGTTGTTCTTGTCTGTCATGGCGTTCCCCTTTCCTGGTGGGTGGAGCCCGAGGGGGGACGCGCCTCCGGCTCTCGTTGAGGTCCTATGTTCCCACAATAAGGCTCCGTGTCCAGTCGGAGCGGCGCGCGTCCGTCGGCAATGGCGCCTCGCCACGGCGCGGTCAGAGCGCAGCGCGGCTGGTATTGTTGCACCAGCTGACAGACGACGGAAGGAACGGAGATGGGAACGGCAGACATCCCAAGGCTGGACCCGGAATCGCTGTCTGAGCACTCCGCGGACAACCGTGATAGCTGGAACGCCGACAGCGACACGTACCAGGCGGACCACGGGCCCCAATTGGCGGCTTCGGGGGGTCTGGCCTGGGGGGTCTGGCAGATGCCCGAGGCCGAACTGCAGGTGCTGGGGGAGGTCGCGGACCGCGACATCTTGGAGCTGGGCTGCGGGGCCGCCCAGTGGTCCATCGCGCTCGCGAAGCTCGGAGCGCGCCCGGTAGGCCTGGATCTGTCGGAGAGGCAGTTGGAGCACGCCCGTCGTCTCATGGAGGAGGCGGGTGTGGATTTCCCTCTGGTCCACGCCACTGCGGAAGCGGTGCCTCTCCCCGACGAGAGCTTCGACATCGTCTTCTGTGACTATGGAGGCATGACCTTCGGAGACCCCTACGCCACGGTCCCGGAGACGGCCCGCCTACTGCGGCCCGGTGGATTGCTGGCCTTCTGCGGAGGCACACCCATCGTCCAGATGTGCTACCCCGACGATAGCGATCACCCGGGAGACCGGCTGCTGAGGGACTACTTCAGCATGTGGGCGCTACCGTTCGAAGGGTATGTCGACTACATGCTTCCGTACGGGGCCTGGATCCGCCTCTTCCGGGCTCATGGGTTCGTCGTGGAAGACCTCATTGAGTTGCGGCCGGCACCCGGCGCCACGAGCTCATTCCGCGACGACGCGGATCGCGATTGGTACCGTCACTGGCCGGGAGAGCAGATCTGGAGGGTGCGTAAGGAGGGCTGACGGCGCCCCGTCTCCCGGCTCAGTCCTTGGGGAGGCCCCGGGCCCAGTTGTAGCCGGCGGCTATGCCTGCCACCACCAGCCCGGCCAGGAGGAGGAACACCCCCCGTTTCGAACTGGACGTGCCCATCTCGGAGGCCGCGGTCCCGGTCTCCGGATCGGCTCCGGTGTCCACCTGCTCGGCGGTCTCGGCCGTGTCGTTGAAGCCTTTGTCGGGTCCCGGTGTCTGTTCCATGCCCTGCGAACCTCCTAGTCCCGTGTGCTCTCCAACTTCGATACCAGCTCGTCCAAGAACAGGCCCACGTCGGTGACGATGCCGATGGTCTGGAAGCTCCCCCGGTCGGATAGCTTGGTGGCGACGGCCGGGTTGATGTCCACGCAGACCGTGGCAACGGAGGCCGGCAGCAGATTGCCCGCGGCGATGGAGTGGAGCATGGTGCAGAGCATGAGGCACAGCCCCGCCCCTCGCACGTGTTCGCGCATGGCCTGCTGCGCCTCGACCGAGTCGGTGATCACGTCGGGCAGCGGACCGTCGTCGCGGATGGACCCGGCCAGTACGTAGGGTATACCTCTGCTCGCTATCTCGTGGAAGAGACCCGAGGTGAGCACGCCCTGCTCAACCGCCTGGCGGATGCCGCCGCAGCGCCGGATGCGGTTGATGGCGCGCAGATGGTGCTCATGTCCGCCCTCGACCGGCTCTCCCTCAGTGAGGTTGATGCCGAGCGACGTGCCGAAGAAGACCGACTCGATATCGTGCACGGCTACGGCGTTACCCCCAAACACCACGTCTATCCAACCGCCGGACACCAGCCTGGTGAAGGCGGGAGCCGCCCCCGTGTGTATAACCGCCGGCCCGAGCACGGCGACGATCTTCTTACCCTCGCCTCTGACCTCTCTCATCAAGCGGGCGACCTTGGCCACGACCAGCCTCTTGGGCTTCTCCGAGGACACGGCCGATCCCATGAACTCGAAGGCCCGCGAGGCGCGGTCCCGCCCCAGCGGGACCGCGCGGATGCCATGGGCGCCGACTGCGATGGGGTCGCCCGCCCGCACCTGGATCAGAGGAACGGTCTTGGCCGTGCCGGATGCCTTGTCGACGAGAATGCCGCAGTCCATCTCAGGCCACTGCACGGGGATCCACCGCCCGTCGAGACGTATGTAGGTCTCGAGGTTGGTGGTCGAATAGAAGTCCTCCGGGAACACCCCATCGGCTGGCGCCGGTTCCAGGACCACGTCGCCCTGTTCCACGATCTCGGCCCCGTGCTTCTGTATCGCGCGGAGGATTGTGTCCAACTGCTGCTCGCTCGGCGCGCTCACTCGCAGGAGCGCTGAAGAGTGGTCGTTGCGCTCCCGGCCCATGCGGAACCGCAGAATCCGGTACTCACCGCCCCGCTCCAGGATATCGTCCAGCACCCGGGGCAGAAGCAGCGAATCGATGATGTGCCCCTCGAGCTTGATGTCTTCGTACGCGTTCATGCGGTCAATTGTCACGCGCCTTTTCTACCCGCGCCAGCAGGATTCAAGTCGGGCCCGTTTCCGGCCGATAACCGGTTCGAAGCTGCACGTCGAGTCTTACGCATGCCCTTGGAGGCCCATTGTCGCTTCGTCGCAAGACCTATCTGCTTGTCGGGGCCACGCTGCTGATCGCCGCAGTCGCGATCTTCGCGGTCTCACAAGCCGTGTTCGTCCATGACGGCCAATGGACCGGCGAAGTCCTCATCTTCACACTCTCACTCATCGGACTGGTCATCATACTGGGGGCCGCGGTCTGCTGGATCCTCGACAAGTACTTGTTCCGGAGGCTGGCTCGCCTGACCTCCGGGGTGCAGGTCGGAGCGGCGGGGGTGGTGGACCTGGCCTCCATCACCGGGAACCAGAACGACGAGCTCAGCCTGCTGGCCGAAAAGATCGGTTCGGGTTTCGCCGAGCTCGAACGGACCCGCACTCAGCAGGAGCAGCAATCCCAGAGCCTCACCCAAGCTCTCGAGGAACTCAAAGTCAGGCACGCCGATCTGGAGACGGCGCACAAGAACCTCCAGCAACTGGCGGAGGTCAGCGCGTCACTGGGCGGCAGCCTCGAGATCAGGGACGCCCTGGGACAGATGGAAGAGGTTGCTCTCGGCATCTTCGAGGCCGATGAGGTCTGGCTGCTCAGGCTGACCGACGACAACGAGCAGTTAGAGGGCCTGCGCGCCTATTCAAACCATCGCGAGGGTTTCGCCCGCCTGCCCAGGCTTTTTGGGTGCGCCGACCCCTTTGGCGAGGTGCCTCTGGACAAGCATCACCTTCTCAGGACCGTGTTCCAAGGGACCGGCCCGGTCTTCATCGAGTCCGTGACCGAGCTGAACGAGGAAGAGAAGAACCGCCTGTTCGGCGGGACCGTGCCGATCCTCGCCGGCTTCCATTCCCTGGGCGTGGTGCCGCTGTACGCCGAGGACCTACCCGTGGGGCTGGCCATCTCAGCCTCCGCCAAGCCGAGCCGGTTCACCGACGACAGGAGATCGACCGTCCTGCTCTTCGCGGCCCAGGTGGCGCAGGCTCTCGAGAACACTAGGTTGTACGAGGAGATCAAGGCTCTCGGGGAGATCGACTCCCTGACGGGTCTGCACAACCGGCGCAGGGCTCTCGAGCAGCTCGACATCGAGGTAGCGCGCGCCCGCCGGTACGAAGGGACCTTCTCCATCCTCATCGCCGACATCGACAACTTCAAGCTCTTCAACGACACCTATGGCCATCCGGCCGGCGACGAGGTCATCAAACGGGTGGCCCACATGCTCCATCACCGCAACCGTAGCTCGGACTTTGTGGGACGTTTCGGCGGAGACGAGTTCATCCTGATCCTGCCTGCCACCTACCGTTCGGGCGCCGCGACGGTGGCCGATCACATGCGGCTGGCTCTCGGCTCTCAGCCCTTTATCGCGCCCGATGGCATGCCTATCCCCCTCCGCATGAGCTTCGGCGCGGCCTCCTACCCTGAGGACGGCCATGACGCGGCTGCGCTGATCGCCGTGGCCGACGCCAATCTGTATGAGTCCAAACGGTGGGGGGGTGACACGGTCACCCTGCGTCGCGAACCGATCGGTGGCGACCACATCGATTCCGGAGGCTTCAGCACCCTCGACGCCCTGGTCAGCGCCGTGGACAACAAGGACCACTACACCCGGCGGCACTCCGCCCACGTGGCCGAGATGTCCAACGCCATCGTCAAGTCACTGGGCTTCAGTAAAGACCGGCAGGAACTGCTGCGCGTGGCTGCCCTCCTGCACGATGTCGGCAAGATCGGTCTGCCCGATCGCATCCTACGAAAGCCGGGCGCGCTCACACCTGAGGAAGCCGACGCCGTACGCCAGCACTCGCTTCTGGGCAGCATGATGATCGCCCAGCATCTCCCTGAACTGGAAGAGGTACGAGAGGCAGTGGCCGCGCACCACGAGCGGTGGGACGGCAACGGCTACCCTGCTCAATTGGGCGGCCGGGACATCCCGCTGTTGGGCCGTATACTCGCGGTGGCCGACTCCTACTCGGCCATGATCACCGACCGGCCGTACCGCGCAGGGCTCTCCCAGGAGGATGCCATGGAGGAACTGAGGAAAGGCAGCGGCACTCAGTTCGACCCGGAGGTGGCCCGCGTGTTCTTGGATTGCCTGAAGAACGGCCAGGTGAACACGTCAGACCAGATCGCCGTCGCCCGTGGGACGGCGAACCTGCGAGTGGTCTGAGTCACCGGGAGCCGAGTGCGGCACCACGCCACGCCGCTGCAGCACCAGGCCGCGCTCCGCGGTCCGGTGCGGCACGGTGCAGTGAACCGCGGCGCGCACCGGCTCCTCTGAGGCGTAAGCCTCTGTCGGTGTCTATCAGCTCAGTAGTCTCTGTGGGCTCCGTCGCAATGCGGTGGGTTCTTCGTCAGGCCGCATGAGCAGAGCACCTTGGTCGACGAGACGTCCACCTCGAATTCGAGCGGCTCGACGCCAGCGCCCACATGGGCCCCGTCACAGAAAGGCGGGTTCCCGGTCTTTCCACATCGGCACCAGTGATACGTGCCCTTCTCGAGTCTCGTCGACACCGGCATCTTCATGCCGTCCGCGTTCTCGAATCTCACGTCCGCCCCCCGGTTCAGTATGCCTCTACCCAGAGCTCGTAGTATGCCTGCGCATGCTTGCAGGCCGGGCATATCTTGGGGGCCTCCGGGCCCTCGTGGATGTAGCCGCAGTTGCGGCAGTGCCACTTCACCGTGGTCTCGCGCTTGAAGACGCGGCCCTTCTTGACGTTGGCAAGCAGCTTGCGGTAGCGGAGCTCGTGCTGCTCCTCCACCTCAGCTATCTCCTCGAAGGAGATGGCGATGGCGGCGAAGCCTTCCTTCTTGGCCGTCGCGGCAAAGTCTGGGTACAGGATGTCCCACTCCTCCTTCTCGCCTTCAGCCGCGGCCAGGAGATTCTGCGCCGTCGTCCCGATCTTGCCCGCGGGGTAGGTGGACGTGATCTCCAGCGGTCCGCCTTTCAGGTACTTGAAGAAGACCTCGGCGTGCTCCTTCTCGTTCTCGGCGGTCTCCAGGAAGATGGCGGCAATCTGCTCGTAGCCGTCGTCTTTGGCCTTGCTGGCGAAAAAGGTGTACCTGTTGCGGGCCTGGCTCTCGCCGGCAAAGGCCTTGAGCAGGTTCTGCTCGGTCTTGGTGCCTTTGATGTTCATCAGTCTTGATCCTCCTTCGGGTGGGCGACCGAAGAAGGGTATTCCCAGTGGAGCGGGCGCCTAATCAGGCGGGCGCCTAATCAGGCGGGGCGCCTAATCAGGCGGGCGCATTGTCGGCAGTGGCCTGGTCCGCCGTCACGCAGCGGACTCCCTCCACGCTCATCGTGGCGACGCACCGGTTGCACTGATCACAGTCCGAGCAGTCCAGTTCGCCGCGCTCCAGGCGCCTGACGAAGTCCGGGTCGCGTATCGTGGTCCTGCCAAGCTGGATGAACGCGAACCCCTCGTCGATCAGGGTCTCCAAGTCGGTGCGGGAGAGCACGCCTCCGATATAGCCGACGGGGATGTTCACCGCGTCCCGGATGCGCCGGGCTCCTTCGAGCAAGAAGAGCGGTTCGAACGGGTACCTCTGGACCATAGTGCGGCCGAACAGGGACAGGCCGAGCCTGTAGAAGAAGCTGCTCTGCGCCCGGACCATCTCTCTGACGGGCACATCGCCACGGAGCATGTGGAGCGGGGTCTTCGCGGTGAAGCCACAAGACGGCACGAGAGCGCTGGCTCCGGCGGTCTCGAAGGCTCGGGCCACCTCGACCGACTCACTCAACTCCAGACCGCCGCGCATGCCGTCGCGCTGATTCATCTTGACGAGGATGGGATACCCGCTGCCCATCTCCGCCCGCACGCGCCGCACGACCTCCGCCGGGAAGCGCAGGCGGTTCTCGAGCGAGCCCCCGTAGCGATCGCCGCGGCGGTTGGTCCAGGGTGACAGGAACTGGCTCAGGAGGTACCCGTGGCCCGCGTGGATCTCGACTGCGTCGAAACCGGCTTGACGGGCAAGCCGCGCCGCTTGGACGAAGTCCTCGATCTTGTCCTCGATGTCTCCTTCACTCATCTCGGCGCAGTACGAGAAGCGGAAGAGGCAGAACTTGGGCGAGGCGCCGAAGGGCCGGCGGTTGATGACCGACGGGCTCGCGAAGAACCCGCAGTGGCCCAGTTGGAGCGACGCGGCCGCGCCCTCGGCGTGTACGGCATCGGTGAGCCGCCGCAGACCCGGGAGGACTTCGGGTCGCATCCAGAGCTCGTGCCCGAAGGCCCGTCCGTCCTCACTCACCGAGCAGTAGGAGACGGTGGTCATGCCGATCCCGCCGGCGGCCAGCCGCCTGTGATGATCGATCAGCCGTTCGGTGACCATGCCTTCCTGGCTCATGCCCTCGAAGCAGCCGGAACGGATCGTCCGGTTGCGCAGCGTCACGCCGTCGAGCGCGAAGGGCGTGAAGACCAGCGAGTTGTTGCCATGGTCGGTCATCGGGTCGGGCACCATGATACCCGGTCACCCCGTCGCATGGGCGGCTTGTGTCACAATTGGCGGGATTGTTCACTACTCGGGGGCGCGACCTGATGTGGGGGAAAAGCGGCTTGAGAGACCGGGCGGCCGGTCAGGCGCGGGGCGTCGCGCGCCGGTGTCACGCTGCCGCGCGGTGGTTACTGACGATCCTCTGCGTGGGCATCGGTACGCTCTCGTGGGCTGCGGGGTGCGGAGAGGCGAGCACCGCTGCCCCCGTGACGGGAGTCCCCGATGCCTATCTCGAGCTCCTTGATGGCCGGTACGATGAGATCTTCCCCGACGACCGCGTGCTCCCGGTCCACATCACCATGGACAAGGCCGACCGAGCGGCCATGATGGCCGACCTCGTGGGCAAGCACTACTACCGAGCGGACATATCCATCGACGGCGAAGTGGTCGAAGACGTCGCGGTCCGTACCAAGGGCAGCAGTTCCTTGATGCAGGCGGCGTTCTCGCCAGATGTCGCCGCCGGGCTGAAGGTCGACTTCAACTTCTTCAACTCCAAGCGCAACTACCACGGCATAAAGAAGCTCTGTTACGGCAATGCCTTCACAGACCCCACGCTGATGAAGGAGTTCCTTGCTTACGAGATCATGGCCGCCATGGAAGTGCCCACGCCCCGGGCCTGTTTCGTGGACCTCTGGGTGAACGACGTTCACCAAGGGGTCTTCACGCAGGTGGAAGCGGTCGACGGGTACTTCGTCGAGCAACGCTTTGTCGACGGCAACGGGAACCTGTACAAGCCCGAACTGGCTGCGGGGAGGCTTGATTGGACCGAGGCGGATGCCGCGGCGCAGGAGGCGGAGGCCTCCGGCGCCGCCGGCGCGCGACCCCCGGCGCCGGGATACGGACCGGGTTCCACTACGACCAGCACTGCAGAGTCGTATAGGATCGGCGGCGGCGACTTTGAGGCCATCATCCAGCAACTCGGCGACGAGGCAGGCTGGATCCCCGGCAGACTGGACAAGTCTCGCGATGGAGAGTCTCCCGCCGCCCCCGGCGGCTCGCGCAGGCCGCCCAGGACGGACCCCATGAGCCTCATGGGCATCGATCTGGAATACCTGACCTCGGTCGGGCTGAAGACCAACGAGGACACAGCGGACCACTCCCGGCTGTTCGAACTCCTGGAGGTCCTCAACTCCGATCCCGATGAGGTGTCTGTGGGCGATCTCGAGAGAGTGCTC
>ENA-UOUL01005258-UOUL01005258.1-bioreactor-metagenome-genome-assembly--contig:-NODE-5258-length-11336-cov-6.466294_pt1 | contig 11336 bp, 8 predicted proteins | sample MGYA00249838_ERZ747220 | MGnify/ENA primary metagenome ERZ747220 (study PRJEB28778, sample SAMN05720191) | bioreactor metagenome | isolation source: Anaerobic biogas reactor | place: USA:Washington...
CCCGGGGTTGCGACCCTCACGGTGCCCGAGCGCGCCACGGTGACGAACATGGGGGCCGAGCTGGGCGTGACCGCGTCGGTCTTCCCCTCGGACGAGCAGACGCGCCGCTACCTCGCGGCGCAGGGCCGTGAGGCGTCCTGGCGGCCGCTGGCGGCCGATGACCGTTCACCACGAAACGGTCCAGGTCAAAGGCCGCGAACCGATTCCGTGGATCGTCCGCGAGACACACCTCGGGCCCGTGGCCACGGAGTTCTGCTACGCTCAGCCGGAAGACGGGGAGGTGGCGATCAAGCGCGTGCCAATCTGCGAAACCGACCGCGAAACCATCCAAGGCGCGATCGCCATGATGCGTGCCGAGAGCGGGATCGTCCCCCGTGCGAGGCCGTGCGGGTACCCGCCGCCGTCCCACCACTCGTGGTGCGACTGGGCGATCTCGGCCGCCATCTGGAACATCGGCGTGCTCGTGGCGGCGAGGATCCGGTGCCCCATCGACGTGTGTGCCTTCATCAGGTCGTACTCGGGCACGGTGAGGGGGCCGGTCTTGCGCAGCACCGAGTCGGGCACAAGGGCAGCGTCCCGCAAGGTGCCCAGGTCAACCCACCAGGCGCCGTGAGGGTGCTGCGGCGCCTCGAGTCGTGCCACCTGGATCGCCAGGCGCGTCTTCCCGCTCCCCCCGGGTCCGGTGAGGGTCACCACCCGGCACCCCCCGGCAGACGAACCAGCGCCCTGCACCAGGTCACGAATCGCGGCGATCTCCTGCTGCCGGCCCACAAGCTGGTCAGTGGGGTGGGCAGGTGGTCGGGCTGCTCCGGCGCCTGTGCGCGGCCGGCGGTCGCAACGAACTGGGCAGGTTGGATCGCGGCGGACAGGGTGGGTGGCGCGGTGGCCGGGTGGGATTCCAGGGGGGCGCGGGCCAGGCGCATGAAGTCGGGCAGTTCTTCGGCGGACACCTTCAGGCAGCGGGCCAACAGCTCAGCCACCTCTCGGGAGGGCCGGCGCTCGCCGGCCTCGATCTTCACGATGGTGGGCAGCGAGACGTCGATAGCCGCGGCCAGTCTTTCCTGGGTGAGGTCGAGTGCCTTGCGGCGCTGCCTGAGCCAGAGCCCGAAAGACCTGCTATTGGAAGTCAAGTTTCGGCATCGGGTATTGAGCGTAAGGTGTAGGGACGTTGCTCCTTGAGAACGACATAGATACGAGCTAACAGCTTGCGGCAGACGGCCCCGAGGGCGACGCCGTGAGGCTTGCCCTCGGCCCGCTTGCGCACGTAGAAGGACTTCAAGTCGGGTTCATGCTGGATAGCCATGCTGGCGGCCAGCCAGAGAGCATGACGCAGGTAAGCCGAGCCGCGTTTGCTCATGTGGGCAACCTGGGCCTCGAACTGGCCGCTCTGATAGACCGTTGCGTCGATGCCGGCATAGCCGACCAGTTTGTCCAGGCTGTCGAAGCGCTGCACGTCACCGATCTCGGCCAGGATCGCGGCCGCAGTCACCGGACCAATGCCGGGAATGCTGGTCAGGTGCTGTGGCAGTTGCGCCATGAGTTGTGTGAGGGCTTGATCGACGCACTGACGCTGGGTGTCCAGGAGATGGATCTGCTCCAACAGGCAGTGCATCTCGACGTGTACCGCATCCGCCAGGAAATGCACGCCCACGGACTGACGGGCCGCCGCTTGCAGGGCCTCGGCCTGCAAGCGGCCCAAGCGACCGTGGCTGGCGGCCTGGAGGTGGCGGGTGAGTTCATCGAGGTTGAAGTCGGCAAACTCCTGTGGCGTCACGGCCTGGGCCAAGAGCTGCTGGGACGAGCGCAGGAAAACGTTTGAGAAAAGGGTTTCGTATTCGGGAAAGACCCGATCCAGAACGCAGAGCACCTTACGCTTGCAGTCGCCCATCTGCTCGGTCAGCCAGAAGCGGAAGCGCGCCAGTTCCCGCAACTGCAGCAGCACCGGCAGTTCCCGGCTGGTGGCCGGCAGGTTGGCAATGCGCACGAAATCGGCAATCCAGAAGGCATCGGTACGGTCGTTTTTGCACTTGCGCAGCCCGCTCCGCTGGTAAGCGTGCACCTGGAGTGGGTTGAGCACCACAACGGCATGATCGTGGGTCACCAAAGCCTCGTAGAGCGCCAGCCAGTAGTGACCGGTGGCCTCCAGGCCGATGGTGACCGGGGCGGTGAGGGCCTGCAGTTCGGCCAACAGCTGGTCGAACCCGCTGCGACTGTTGTCGAATGCGAAAGCCGGCTTGACCGGCTGACCGGCGCTGTCCAGTATCAGCGCCACGTGCTTGCGCTTGGCGATGTCGATCCCACAAAAGTACATGGCCGCAGTCTCCTTCCAGAAGTGAGGTGTCCTCGGCCATCTACGAGACTCTCAGCCTTGTGGGTTATGCGCAGCCAAGCTGCAACCTGCTGATCCGAGACCCCTCGCAGAGCCGAGGCGGCAGTCTTTCGGTCGAGGCCGTACCTCAAGGAGTGTTACGCCGACCTCAGCTTCCGCAAGGGATTCTAAGCCAGCCACCGCTGGCCCGGAAATACTATACAAGGAGTCCGCTTGGACCTCCGTTCCCGGTTCTTCAGTGTGAGCCGATTCCTCTCGTTCGCGCTGGGTTCGCTGCGCGCCCGGCCGCTGCGCACCGTGTTGACTACCTTCGGTGTCGTCCTCGGGGTGGCGGTCATTCTTGCCATCAGTACGACCAACGTCAGCACCCTGGCAGCCCTCACCGACGTCTTCAGACAGGCCTCCGGCAAAAGCCATCTGACGATCACCCCAGCGGACGCCAGCAGTCTGGGGTTCGCTGAGGCCGCTTTGGATCGAATCGCGGGGATCGGCGGGGTGGCAGCCCTGGTGCCTGTGGTGCACGGTCAGACAGCGTTGGCCGACGAAGACTCCTCGACGCAGATGGAGCTCAGCATGCTCGGCGCGACCGCGGGCGGGCTGATGATTTACGCGATTGATCCCAACCTGGATGGCCTGGCGCGCGACTACAAAATCGTCGAGGGCAAGTTTCTGTCAGCGGATCGCAGCGCCTATGACATTGTGCTGGTCAAGTCCTTCGCGGACGATAAGGAGATCCGGCTGGGCAACGAGATCAAGCTCATCGCCTCCAGCGGATCCGCCCGGCTGCGCGTCGTAGGCCTGATGGATAAGGATGGACCGGGACAGCTCAACAATGGCGCGTTCGGTGTGATCCCCCTGGAAACGGGACAGGAGCTCTTCCTGCGCGCGGGAGACCTGGATCAGATCGATGTTGTCGCCCTGCCCGAAGCCTCGGCCGGCCCCGCGCTGGAACAGCTGAAGAACGCGTTGCAGGCGCGCCTGGGCGCCGACTACAGCGTTACATATCCAGCGACGCAGGGACAGCGCGTGTCGCAAATGCTCAGTGGCTACCAGATGGGGCTGAACATGTTCAGCGCCATTGCCATCTTCGTCGGTGGGTTCCTCGTCTACAATGCCTTCTCGATGACCGTGGTGGAGCGCACGCGTGAGATCGGCATCTTGCGCACCCTGGGGATGACGCGGCGCCAGGTTCTGCGTCAAATCCTCACGGAGGCCGTGATCCTGGGTGTGATCGGCTCGCTTTTGGGCGTCGTCGCCGGTATCCTGCTGTCCCGCGGGCTGATACATGTGATGGAGCTGGTGGTGGCGCAGGAGGTCAAGACCGTGCGCGTGCCCGCTTCAGGGATTGTTACCGGGCTGCTCGTCGGCATCGGTGTCACACTCGCGGCTGCGGCCATCCCGGCCTGGCAAGCCGGCCGCGTCTCGCCCCTGGAGGCCTTACGCGTGCGCGGCAACGTGCGAGAAGGCTGGTTCGTCCGGCAGGGCTGGCTGGCGGGGTCGATCCTCATGGTGATTTCCGTGCTTCTTCTCGTGACCGCGCCTTTCCCCGCGTCGCTGCAGGAGCAGATGCGCGACATGATGGTGATGAGTCTCTTGCTGGGGGGCACGCTGCTGATCCCCGCGGTCGTCGGCATAGCCGAGCGCGCGGTGCGGCCGGGGCTGCGCCGCCTGTACGGCGCCGAGGGGCAGCTCGGCAGCCGCAACGTCCAGCGAGGGCGGTTGCGTACTGCCCTGACGGTCGCCGCACTGATGACGGGCGTCGCCATGGTCCTCAGCATCCGGGCGATCACGGCAGCTTTCGTCGAGGATATCGGATCCTGGATTCTGAAGTATATCGGCGGCGATGTGTATGTCCATTCATCGCTCAACATGCGCGCCGACCTGGCGTGGCGGTTGGATGCGGTGGATGGCGTTGCCGCTGTGACGCCAATCCGCTACCTGGATGTCAAGCGCATCCTCCCCGAAGGCGGCAACGAACGGCTGAGCCTGATGGCGGTGGATCCGGCATCCTACCGCACCGTCACCTCTTTCGTCTTCAGCGGCGAGCAGGACGATCCGGCTCGCCTGACCGAACGCCTGGCTGCGGGTAACACTGTGTTTGTCTCCAGCGTGCTCTCGGAGAAGTACGGCCTGGGACCCGGCGATACGATCCGGCTGGCCACGCGGCGGGGCGAACGCGATTTTGAGATCGCCGCAGTGGTCGTCGACTTCTACAACCAGGGCCTGGTGGTACAGATCAGTTGGAGGGACCTGCGGCGATACTTCAGCGTCAACGACGTGAGTGCGTTCCTGCTGAAGACGGAGCCAGGCCAATCCGCGAGCGCGGTGCGAGACCGCATCGATGGTCTGTATGGCCGGAGGCAACACCTGACGGTCGAGTCCAATGAGGCCATCCGGTCGCGCGCGCTAGGGCTGATCAAGCAGACGACCAGCCTTTTCGATGTGATGTCCCTTATCACCATGATGGTCGCCGCGCTGGGCGTGATCAACACCCTCACGATGAACGTCGTGGAGCGGACGCGCGAGATCGGGATGCTGCGCAGCCTGGGCATGACCCGGCGGCAGGTCGCCAAGATGATCCTCGCCGAGGCCGGCATGATGGGTGTCGTGGGCGGGACCCTGGGGATCCTGTTCGGCGTGCTGATGTCCCGCACGGTTTTGAGCAGCATGAACCGCATGGCCGGATTCCGGCTTGAGTTCACGCTCCCGCTGGAAGGGGTTGCCGTCAGCCTGATCATCGCGCTGGTAGTCTCGCAACTCGCAGCGCTGTGGCCCGCGCGCCGCGCCGCTCGCATACGAATCATCCAGGCGATCCAGTTCGAATAACCGCGCTTCGGAGGTCGGGGCCGTCTCAAAGCCGTCAGCTCAGAGATGTATGTGGAAAGAAGCAGAGTGATCGCGGACAACAGGAAACGAAGCGCTGTCAGCCAACCTGTCTTTGGGAGATCCGCATGTCTCGATACGTGATCGGTCTTTCTAGTCGCGCGGCGCTGCAGCCTGCTCTTTCCGGAGGTAAAGGGGCCGGACTGGCATGGCTGAAACGGCAGAACGTCAATGTGCCCCCTGGCTTCGTCGTCACCACGACGGCGTTCGGCGATTTCCTGTCCGACGGTTCGGCGGAGCTGGGGCGGGACTGGCGTCAGCTGAGCGCAGCCGACGCGGAGATGCTATGCCGTGCTCTCGAGACCGTTCACTACCCGCCTCGCATCGCTGAAGCCATCATCCGTGCTTTTCGGCGCCTGGGTGGACCGGTTGCGGTCCGCTCGTCGTTGGTGGGCGAGGATGCAAGTCAGGCCTCCTTTGCCGGCCAGTTCCGCACCCTGCTTCACGTTGACGATGAGGAGTCGGTGCTCGCCGCGGTCCGTGCCTGCTGGGCTTCGTGTTTCGAATGTGGTGCGGCTGCGTACCTGGCACGACAGGAGGCTAGCGGCGCCCATGATCATAGTGGTAAGGGGCCGGCCATGGCTGTGGTCGTGCAGCGGATGGTCGCTGCAAACGCTGCAGGCGTGGCTTTCAGCGCTGACCCTATCTCGGGAGAGTTCTGTACAATCATCGAAGCGGTCCGCGGTCTGGGCGACGCCCTGGTCAGTGGCAGGGCCGATGCGGACCGCTATTTGATCGATGCGCATGGCGTGCTAGCCGAGAGCGCTGCGATCTTGCCGGAAGCGCCCGTTCTGCGCGAGGCCGAGATTCTGCGCCTTGTGGAGATCGTGCGTGACCTGCACTCCAGAGCCGGCGGGCCGCAAGATGTCGAGTGGGCTTTCGACGGCGCAGAATTCCATATCCTCCAATGTCGCCCGATCACCTCTTTGACCGGCCAGCATGTTTACTCCAACCGCTTGACTGCCGATATGGCGCCCGGCCTGATCAAACCGATAGTTTACAGCACCAATACTTATGCCATCGCGCGCCAGGTATTCGGCAAGCTGTTCACCGAGCTGATCGGGCCTAACGACTACGACTTCACACGCCTGACGCCGCTCATCTGCTCGCGCGTCTACGCCGATATGACTTTGATGGGCGAGCTGCTGGTGCGCATCGGACTGCCTCCAAACTTCATGGAAATGATGCTGCGTTCCGAGCGTGCAGAGCGAGAGCGCACCATGCGCATGGATCTGCGTACGCTGCTCGCCATGGGCCGGATGGCCCGGCTGGCGGTGCGCCATGGCCGGCTGCCACGACAACAGGCTGCATTGCTGACGCGCTGGCGGGTGACGCTGGACGCCTATCGTGGCCGCGATTGGTCACAGACACCGCTGGTTGAGCTACTGGCTGAGCTCGATTCGCTGATAACGTTTCGCAACAGCACCTACTGGCTGTTTTTTGTGACTGTGATGGGCCTGGCGGTGCGCAATTCGCTTCTGCGGCACTGGGTCGAGCGGCGGGCTGGTGATGTTCCCTTTAACGATTTGATCCGCGGCTTGACCGGCTTACGGAGCCTGGAACCGATGCATGCGGTTGGGAAGCTGGCGGAGCTCGCCCGCCAGCTTCCCCCCGAGCTCAGGCAGGACCTCTCCCTGATCGGCTCAGCGGAGCGTCGGGTTCGCTTGGGCGTCACGCCAGCAGGACAAGCGCTGCTCGCCGGTGTGGACGCATTTCTGGGCCGCTTCGGTTTCCTGAGCAGCAACGGTTCGGACTTCACTGCGATCACATGGTCTGAAAACCCAGGTCCGATTTGGCAGGCAATCGCCCGAACTGCAGATTGTCCCCCCGCGGCCCTACCTGAAGTCGCGGCCGCGGCGCGCGAGGAGGCGCGCCAGCACGCCAGGGCGCGGTTCACACCTGTTGCACTCGTGGTGTTCGATCGTTTGCTCGCATCGGTCACGGCAGCAATCGATTTGCGTGAATCGGTAAGCCTGATGATGTCGGAGTACTCCTATGAGATCCGGCGGCTATTCCTGGCCGTAGCGGAGCGGTTTGTGACACGGGGAGACCTGTCCGAGCGCGAGGATCTCTTCTACCTTACCTATGATGAGATGGTCGCCCTGGCTGACAAGTGCCTGCCGGCCAATGCTGCCCGAGCGCACATTGCGGAACGTAGGGCTGAAATCGAAGCGGATGCGCAGATTACTCCACCTGGTGTAATCTCTGGAAATCCCAGCGTGGCCCGCAGAGCAGCCTCGCCGGCGGCATCCTCTACATGTCGCAGATCGCCGGCGGCGCGATCGGGCTCGGCCTGACCACGACGGTGTTCTCGGCCCAGGACAGCTTCGTCGACGGGATCGAGGTCGCCAAAGACCCGCTGAAAGTGAAGGAGATCATCGGTTACCTCCCCGAAGACGTCGGGTTCTACGGGAACATGACCGGCGAGCAGAACCTGGACTACTTCGCCCGGTTCTACGGTATGAACGCGCGGGAGCGAAAGGAGCGGATCACCACACTCCTTGAGCTGGTCCACCTCGACGGCGTCACGCAGAAGGCCGGCGAGTACTCCCGCGGGATGAAGCAGCGGCTCGGGCTTGCCCAGGCGCTGATCAACGACCCGAAAGTGCTCTTCCTCGATGAGCCGACGGCAAACCTCGACCCCGAGGGCGTCCGGGAGTACCGGGACCTCGTCTCGCGCCTTGCCGGCGAAGGAAAGACGGTCTTCGTCTCATCCCACATTCTCTCCGAGGTCAGGGCGGTCTGCCGGACCGTCGGGCTCCTCGCGAAAGGAAAACTCGTCGCGCAGGGGACGCTCGAAGCGGTCGCCCGGACGCTCGCACCCGCCGACGGCGATGCCGTCCAGATCGTCGTCGAGACCCGGGAACGGCTACCGGAGATCGAAGACCCCGAGATCCTCGCCGTCGAACGAAACGGGAACCGGGCGATCTTCCGGGCAAAGACCGACATCCGGGACCGACTTGCCGCCTCCCTCTTCGAGCAGGGCGTGCACGTCCGGGAGATGCGCCTCGAGGAGCCGGACATCGAGGACGTCTTCATGGCGGTCTACCGGAGGTAAAGCATGGCGTTCGATCGATTGCTCAACGTAGCACGCAAAGAGTTCTCCGACCATATCACCAGCAGGCGGTTCATCATCATCCTGGGCCTGCTCCTGGTGATCTCGGCGATCAGTATCCACGAAGGTATCGAACAGTATAACGACAACCTGGAGTCGTATACCGAGCAGTTCCAGTACATGCAGGAGTCCGATGACCCGTATTCGAGCTGGATGCCCTCGAAACCCTCGATCATGTACGTCTTCATCTCAATGATGGGGTACATGACGATGCTCGGCGGCATCCTTGCCATCGCCATCGGGTTCGACCAGGTCTCAAAGGAGAAGGAGACCCGGTCGTTAAAAACGCTCCTCTCGCACCCGGTCTACCGGGACGAGATCATCAACGGCAAGGCGCTCGGGGGTGTCGGCGCCCTGGGACTCGCCATGGCGCTCGCACTTGCCATCGCCATCGCTATGCTTCTCGTCTTCTCGGTCGTCCCGACGCTGAATGAATTCGTCGCCATCCTGATCTTCGGGGCGGTTTCGCTTGCGTTCCTCCTCGCCTACTTCGCCGTCTCGCTCACGATGTCGACGGTTTCAAAGGAGAGCGGGAACGCGTTGATCTACACTCTGGTGATCTTCTTTGCCGTCTCCTCGCTCCTCCCCATGTTCGGGACGATGGCCGCGGATGCTTTCGCGGGCGACCCGCCCGAGCCGCCCGATGCTTTCGTGTCCAAAGAGGTCGTTCGTACCGTAAGCGGCAGCGGATATTACACCAGCAGTTCCTCTCAATCCGTGGTGTACGGCGGGGAGGAGGATCCGGCATGGAAAGAGTACGAAGAGGAGATGAAACCCTACGTGGAGAAGCGGAGATTCATCAGCGACATCTCCAACATCCTCTCGCCGCAGATGAACTATTACACCGTCGCGATGGCAGTGACGAACCCCGAGATCTCCGCGATGATCTACTCGCCCTACGATGCGGCATCTGAGGAGACGCCCGGCCTTGCCGACGCCCTCGGTCGGGTCTGGATGAACATCGCCGCGCTCATCGTCTTCCCGTCGGCCTTCTTCGCCGCGACCTACGTGAAGTTCATGCGGATGGATATCAGGTGAGGAGATGACCGGCAGAAGATCCTCTCTATGCATCCTCCTCGCGCTCCTCCTCACCGTTTCAGCCGTCCCGGGAGGCTCGGCCGCAGGAAGCGGAACGATGCAGACAGAGCTCCGGTGCGACTTCCCCGGCGAGGTGATCGAGGCGGGCGATACCGCCGTCTTCGACCTCACGGTCACGAACCGCGGTGATACCGGGACGTGCCTCCTCAACTACTGGACGTTCCGCGGCACCGACAACTGGAAGATCCGGTTCGAGGCCGACGGCCGTGAGGTCTACCGGATGCTGATCCCGGCCGGCGAGACGAAGACCGTCCGCCTGGTGGCCGAGACCTCCGGCCATGCCGCCGTGGGGGAATACCCCATCCAGGTGGGCATCGGCGAAGGCACGATCTGGGTTTACGTCAAGATCACGAAGACTCACAGCGGTGAAGCGGGAACGCTCGAAGCCACCGTGGTGGACAAAGAAGGGAACGTGGTGAAGGGCGCCGACGTCGATCTCTATGACCGTGATACCCGGATCGAGGGGATGCTCGCGACCGCCGAGGGCAAAGTCTCCATCGGCGCCCCGATGGGCGCCTACACCGTAAAGGTCACCCGGCCCGGCTACCGGCCATGGGAGAAGAAAGGTGTCGAGATCCGGATCGGCCAGACGGTCGACCTCGGGATCGTGCCGCTCGAAAAAGAGAATTTTTTTGCCGAGATCCGGGTGAAGTCCCCGTCCCGGGTAGCGGCGATCGGCTCGAACCCGCAGTACGAGATGACCCTGAAGAACGCCGGCAGAAACGACGATACCTACACCCTCTCCATCCAGGCCCTCCCGGAACAGTGGTATGCCCGGTTCAAGGAGAGCAGCGGCGCCACCGAAGAGGTCTCGGAGATCTACATCCCGTCCGGTGAGGAGAAGGCCCTCTACCTCGATCTCATCCCGCCCTACTCGGTCGGTGTCGGCGAGTACAACTTCACGGCGGTGATCGGCTCGGCCGCCCGGGAGTACGAGGAGAACCTGACGCTCCGGCTCCGGGGATCCTACGACATGCGGACCTACGCGAAGAGTTACCGCCACGAGATCAACCGCGGCGACACCCTTACGTTTGATGTGACGGTTACGAACGTCGGCGTCGGAGGAGCGTTGACCAACATCGGGATCAACATGAGCGCACCGGAAGGGTGGCGGGTGACCGTCGATCCGGCATCGGTCGCGAGCCTTGAAGCCGGCGAACGGGCGACGGTGCAGGTGACGGTGATCCCGCCGGCCGATATCGTCGCCGGTGAATACAAGATCGTCGCGCTGGCGAAATGCGACCAGGATGAGGAGGAAGACGAGTACCGGATCGTGGTGAAGGAGCAGTCCTACGTCGCGGTGCTCGGCCTCCTGGTGATGGCCGCTGTAGCCGCGGGGCTCTGGTATATGTTCAGGAAGTACGGGCGGAGATAGGGCCGAAACCCTGAATATACTTCTTCCAGATCCGTTGGATATCCGGATCACAGTGAGGACGCGGGTACATCGTGCCCCGGTGGTCATCCTCATCCTCCGATGCGCCCGGGTGCCGGACCAGATTTTTCGTTGGGCTCGCCCTGTGCAGTTGGTCGTGGACGATACTGCAAATCCACACCCACCTGTGCCTCGCGTCCCCCGTCCCGGGGACGGGAATTAACGTAACAACGTGCCTATGACGATCGGGAACTCAGGCTCTAGACAGACAAAAGGGGCAAACTGGCCGACCCGGTTCCCATGTATATAGCTTCCGCCGGTCAGAGATGGAAACCGCACAGAATCACAATCTTGACGAGTTTCGCGAACTTCCCCAGATGGGGTCACAACCTTTAGATACCGATATGTTATACAGATCTAACATGGTGCTACAAATAGCCGACACGATGTGGTGACAATGCCGTTGAAACAGTCCGTACTTCTGGCCCTCGGCATCCTGCTCGTTCTTGCAGGTGTCGTCCTTCAGTATACCGGCATCG
>ENA-UOUL01005259-UOUL01005259.1-bioreactor-metagenome-genome-assembly--contig:-NODE-5259-length-11335-cov-3.791793_pt1 | contig 11335 bp, 8 predicted proteins | sample MGYA00249838_ERZ747220 | MGnify/ENA primary metagenome ERZ747220 (study PRJEB28778, sample SAMN05720191) | bioreactor metagenome | isolation source: Anaerobic biogas reactor | place: USA:Washington...
GTGGGCGGCGGCCATTTTGTGCGCTTTAGCAGATTGCCTGTCGACCTGGCCTGGGAGGTCTTTGGGATCAAGAACGGCGCTGCGACACTGGAGGCATTCCGCAGCAAGATCCTGAGCTACCGGCGCCGCGCAGGAGATGGGTCAGCGAATCCAATGATCGGCTGTATCATCCTGACAGAGCCTTTCTTCTTCGAGCCCGAGGGGTGGTTCGTCGCACCTGAGTGGCATCGGAGCATCGTTCAGGGTAAGGGATACGACCTGAACTCTCCTGTTGGTGCGAGCTTGCTGGCTCAGGTGAGCGAGCGACTGAACTGGCGGGCGGCGGACTCCGGCATGATGGCTGAGACGGGGCCTCGATATGGCGAACCGAGCGCCTATGCCCCTCGGCTGGGCCAGGGCGGGTTCCGCGTCGCGGTCATGGAAGCCTACTATCGGCGCTGCGCCGTGACAGGCGAAAAGGTGCTAGCCGTTCTTGAGGCGTCGCACATCAAGCCCTACTCGGCCGATGGCCCTCACGCGGTGAACAACGGGATCCTGCTCCGCTCGGACATTCACCAGCTGTTTGATCGCGGCTATGCGACCATCACTGAGGACCACAAGTTTGAGGTCAGCAAGAGCGTCAAGCAAGAGTTCGACAACGGCCGCGAGTACTACCAGTACCATTGCATCGGGTTACAGGTGCTGCCAGGAGACGCGATAGAGCTGCCGTCACGCGAGTTTGTGCGCTGGCACAATGAGCATGTGTACCTGGGGTGGGGGAGGTGAGGTGATGGGCTCGTTGGCCTATGCAAGCCTGTTGTCGTTCGGAGCCATAGCCTGATCGGGCTGGGGCGAGACAAGTCCGGTCGGCCCTTTCAGGGCGTAGCGGAGGTCGTCAGTGGGCTCATCGTGTCTGGAGAACTTGTCCACTAAACTACATAGGTTGGCCCCGACATTGCGCGAGCTGCTTGGCACGCAGCGCTATGCGGTGCTGGGCACGTCAGGCGAAGAGGGCATCAGGCTGAACCTGATGGCTGTGGCAGTGACAGATGACCTGCGGTCGCTCATCATGGCTACCGAGCGAGCGACGCACAAGTACGCCAACCTGCTGGCCAATCTTCAGGTGTGTTTGCTGATGGACAACCGCGCCAATGACAGCGGCGACACGCAGTCAGCGATCGCACTAACCATCGATGGCGTAGCCGCAGAGGCGGTAGGGCCAGCACGCGTTGGGATAGAGGCCCTCTTTTTGGCCCGACACCCGCAAATGCTGTCATTTCTGCAGTCGCCGACGTGCGCACTCTTTAGGGTGAGGGTGACTCGATATGAGCTGGTGCGGGGGCTGCATGAGGTTGAAGAAGTGCAGTTGGGGTGAGCTGGGGCGTGGCGGCCGCAGTGGGCAGGGATCCGCAAATGCTGGAACGAGAGATGGAGAGGATCAGGGGGGGCGTAGATCGTTTCGCATCTTGGCCGGGAGGGGAAACCGGAAATGTTGTTGCCTGACGGCTCTTGGCAGAAGAGCTACAAGAACCGCATAAAGACGCGGCGGTGGGTGCGCCAGCATCATCGGGTTTGGCGTGCGGTAGTTGCGGTTCTGTTGCTGGCACTAGCGCTGTGGCTTGCCTTCCGAGCGGGCAAGACCGTGGAGGATGTGGCTGCGGAGTTGCCGACCGAGTTGATTGGAGCGGTGATCACCTACATTCTCCTGGAGCGCTGGCTCCCGCGCATGGAGGAGCAGGAGGCCGAGGTCCGCCGGCTGATGTTCGAGATGAGCAGTACCAAGAGCGGCACGGCTGTGCCTGCCGCTGAGAAGCTGAGCCAGATGGAGGCGTGGCGTGATGGGTCGCTGCGCGGCGCGAGGCTAAGTGGCGCGAATCTCGCAGGCGCTCGCTTCTTTTTCGCTGACCTTAGATCGGCAGAGCTGTCCCGAGCTAACCTATCGGGCGCAGAGTTCTTTAGCTGCGATCTCCGCAATGCCAATCTAGTGGGGGCCGACCTTCGTCATGCAGCAGTGTGGGACGCCGATCTGCGCGCCGCAGCTCTTGTGGGGGGAGACTGGCGCGAAAGCCGGCTGTGCGCGGTCGACCTTGAGGGCACTGATCTGTATATGGTTATGCTAGATGGAGCGCAGGTATCAGCGACCGGCGTGACAATGAATGCGAATACACGGCTTCCCGACGGGACGATGTGGGCTGAGGGACGGAGTCTGGCAGAGTTTGGGGCGCAGTTGGTCAGGTAGCCGAACTCACCTTAGTCGATCGGAGAGGTGGCAGGTGCCGGCTTCCGCAACTATGTGATTGCCTGGTACACGTCTTTGACCACGTTTCGCTAGTGTGATGCCCAAGCGCTGCTGATCGATAGTTGGGGCGAGCTTAGCCCTAGCGAACGGTGAAAGTACTGGGCATATTCGGGCGTGATTTGGCTATGTCGTTGTGAAGCTAAGGTCGAAGCTCCTGGCCAACTGATGGGAGCTGCTGGAGCGAAGGGCGGAGCTTGAGAGAGTTTGGGGCGACGACGAGCTTTGCCGAGTGGCGCGAGGCGCGCGAAAGAGTATTGAGCGAGGCAGGACTGGAGCATACGTAGTAGGTTCGAGGCCTGTGAAGGATGTGGGTGCGCCGTGGGCCTCGCTAACGAACGCGCTGAAGGAGAAGGAAATCAAGTTGTACTGGGAGCGAATCTGGTGAACATGGACAGAAAGCAGAATGGGCCAGAAGGTTGCAGTCAACTGTTGGGCTGCGTTGACCAGCCCCCAATAATGGTACCACTCGCTGTGTTAGTGCCAGGGCGCAGACTATCTGTATAACCAACAGCCAGGGTTGTGGCGCTGGCGGCGATAGCCCGCCGGTCCGAGTCCTGGGACTAACATAGCAGGTGGTACAAACACTGGGGGCTGGTCTCCCCTTCCAGGCCGCTAACAGGCGCTCGCCCTTGACGCCGCACTTTCAGGCCTTTTCCTATCTGAGCAAATGCGAGGCCAGGCGCCGTACAATGGCACGGTTCTTTCCCGCTATCTTTGCGCACTCGATAGCGGTCTCTTGCTCCGCGGTGACAGGCCTGCGTGTCTGGGTCGCAGAGTCTACCTGCAAACGAGGCGCTTACTTTTCTAGGCCGATTGCTCAGCTCCGTCTGAATCATGACAGCAACAGCTCAAAGCGCGGCGGCCCATACCCGTCGTCGCTCAGTGAGAGGAGCCGCTCGTCCATTTCGCGCTGAACCACGACACCGCACTGTCTAAAAACATGGGCCCCAAGCCCTGCTCTCTACTGTAGGCGGTGTCCGCAATGGCTGCAGAACCTGCTGGGTTTGGCCAACTGACTGCCGCAGTTCGAGCAGAAGCTCGGGTTTTGTATCTCTTGTGCCTGTACCGTTGCTCCGTATGTCGGGGCAGTCGCTGCTTTCCTTTTGTTTCGCGAGGCGACGAAAACGATTGCAGCGATGCCGGCCATCAGCGCAAAGGCAGCCAAAATCACAGCGACGGTGGGAGACCTTGCGCCGTCCTTTTGGGTAAGGGCTGCCTCCTCCATGGCCTCGGCCGTCACTTGCTGCACATATGGATCCCAGCGGGCCAGCTCCTCCTCCACATCAAACATCGTCAGCGTGCCCTTGCCGGTGCTGTCTGTGCTGACCATCTCTCCGCCGCTCACCTGAATGGTCTTGCCGGTTGCTCGTGAGGTCAGCTCCACCGAACCCTCGAACACCTTTAGCGTGGAGACGCCGTCTCTTTCCTCACACACAAAGGTGGTACCCTTGATGCCGGCGACCGCCTGACTCATCTCGTAGCTCAGGTCGCCGTCTTTGACCAGTTTCTTGAGGTTCGTCCACACTGTTCCGGCCAGTATCTCAACCTTGCTTAGTTTCTCTTGCTTGATGTCCAGCCGAATGCAGGAATCCTCCGACACGACGAAACTCGACATATCGCTCCACGATAGGATTGCCCCGCTCCTTCTGCGCGTGATGATCAGATCGCCGTGATACAGCGGCGTGTCATAGTCGGCATAGATCACCTGGTCAATGTCCTCGTCCCAGGCGCGCAACACCCAGGTCTCACCGGTCAGATCGCCGAACTTGACGACCTGTGGCGCGCTCATGGCCGCCTCGATCTGTTCGGGCGTCCACTTGCGCGCGTTTTCCTCCCACTTTTTCCAAAACTCGGTGTTGTTCAGGATCTCTGCGCTGCCTGGCCGCGAGCGGTTCCCCGCGGAAATCGCTGCAGCGGTAGTGGGCGTCGACTCCAGCGCCGGCGTAGCGACCGGCGTCGGCGGAATGGGTGCTGGTTCGGAACTGGATAAGAGGGTAACCTTGACGGCAACGGTCTCCGCCGCCGCCGCATAGGGGGTGGTCCATTCGGTGGTAAAGCTGCCGAACAGCTCCACCTTGTCGGCGTAAGCGGGTATCTCAGCAGAGATCTCGTCCGCCATCGTAGCATCGGCGCTGTGCTCGAACGTCTTGCCCTTGGCCAGATCGGTCAATTCCCGGCCCGACGCGTCATAGTACTTGACATAGAAATCGAGCTCGTTGCCCTTATGAGTCATTTGGTACCCCATCTCTCCCATCGTTGCGGAGACATGAAGCGCAACATTCTCTCCGGGCGTAAATGTTCCTGTGAGGTTGTAGCTGACATAGCCCCGGCTAAAGCTCCAGTCTGCGCCGGTGAGCTCGCCGCCACTGACAGTAAACGAGTCCATGCTGGTATGAATCCAGGTGTCACAGGTAAAGCTGCCCGACGATACAACGGGAACCGGATCAGCATCCTTATCAAGCCGATCCGTTGCCAGTACAGGCATAGGGGAACAAACTAGAACAATAACGACTGTGAACAACGCCAGAAACCTTCGCATACTGTTCCTTCTCCTCAAGCGGTCTGTGGTGTCCCAGAAACTGGACACAAAGCGGCCAGTCTCTATGGGATGACCTCTTCGGCCACTCCGTCAGTCGCGATTATAGTGTGAGCTCGGCTGATGTCAGGTAGACAAATGCCGAGCGGGGGCGCCCGTATGGTGAATGTTGTCGACGTGCCAAGGTTCAGCGAAAGAATGGACGACTGAGGGAGAGCCCCACAACCATGCTGCGCGACATGGAGGGGGAGCCTTTAGCCTCGTCGTTAGATGGGCAACCTGTCGAGCGCTGCTTCAGGCCTGCCGATGGTCGCTGTACAGCTACAAGCGGCCTCGGCAGCAACTTGTGCAGCGCGAAGAGAAAAGGTATGCGACTGCCAGCCAGACCCGCATCCAGGTCCGACGCCTGTGCGATCCTGGGCACCTCGGGCTCGGTGCCAGCCCAATAGCGGTGCTGCCTCTACGGAGGCCAACCCCTCGGCGCCCAACTCGACCTTGCCGCCCAGTGGCGACCACGGGTCACGCCCGTTTCACCGGGTCGAGTCACGAGAGCGGCCTATGTCCTACGGGATGAGACTGCTACCGAAAGCGACGTCGGATGATACCACCAGGGCAGTCTTCCTCAAGCGCGATCGACAAGACATGCCAGTATCGTCGGCAGCTGTTTACGGTTCCCAAATTGGCCAACAGGGCTCCTTTGGCACGACGATCTGCCGCCTCGGGCGCCCATGCAGCATACTTGCGTGGGCGTGGCATATCCCCGATAGCCCTTCTGCAACACGCTAGGTGAGTGAGCACAGCTGATTGACAGACAGCCTGGCCTTCACTACCCTGTAAACGCTGGCACGCTCATCTGTGCCTTGCGACCGCGTTGTGATCAGCGAACCCGTCATACGCCTGTCTTTTTTGCCGGGCAGCCTTCTCAGGGGTGCGGGAAGGCCACCCCGCCCTGTGTTGTCGAGCAGCAAGACCTATCGGAACGGGCGAGGGCTCGTCCTGGCATACCGTTAGCTGCCCTAGCGTAAAGGTGCTCTGATGAACTGGGGTTACGCTTATACGCCCTACGTCTGGCCGATGCTGCTCTCGGCCGCCTTTGTGTGGGCCCTGGGGGTATATGGTTGGCGCCATCGCGCGAGCCCGGGCGCCCCGGCCTTTGCGGTTGGTTGTGCTTTCGTTGGCGCCTGGGCGGTGGGCAACGCCGGCGAGCTGGCGGCAACCGATCGCGACCTGGCGTTCTGGTGGTTCCGCCTCCAGATGATCCTATCTACACCGAGCGCCGTCGCAGGCCTGTGGTTTGTGATTCAGTATGCGGGCCTGGGCCGCTGGTTGACGCTTACGACCCGTACGCTGCTCATCGCGCCCAGCCTCCTCATAGTGCCGGCCTATCTACTGCGCGATGCGCAACTGCTGTGGCGCCAGGTCGCGTATGTAGACGGCCGGTTCGTCCGGGCTCTGGCGCCGCTGGGCGTGGCCTGGAACCTGTACGGGCTGGCGATACTGGCTCTGTCTGTGGCCGTGCCCATCATGCTGTTTGTGCGCTCGCCTCTCTACCGCAAGGCGGCCGCCCTGATGACGCTGGGCCACTCGGCTATCGTTGCTGTGCAGATCCTCGAAATGAGCCTGCCCGCGCCAGTGCTGCGGCCCAGCCTGATGATCCTCTCGATCGACCTGACCTTTGCCATGTACGCGGTCGCTTTTCTGCGCTATCGGCTGCTGGACGTGGCGCCGGTGGCACGGCACAGCGTCGTCGAGCGCATGCCCGACGCGATGGTCGTGGTGGACGCGCGTGGCCGCATCGCCGACCTGAACCTGGCGGCACAGCACCTGCTGGGGATGAGTCGCGCCAGCGCACTGGGCCAAGCCGCGGCGCAAGCTCTCGATGCGGTGCCGGGCCTTGCGGCTCTCGCCGACAACCAGGAGATCACCGAGGCCGAGATCGCTCTGGAAGACGATCGCGGCTGCCGGTGGTATCGGATTGTCTCCTCGCCGCTTGAGGATGGGCGTGGTTTTCATCTCGGCTCTCTGCTGGTGCTCCATGAGACCACCGAGTTGCGCCTTGCCCAAGACCGCTTGATCCAGCACGAACAGACCGCCGCTACCCTGCGAGAGCGAGAGCGGGTGGCGCGTGACCTGCACGACAGCATCGGCCAGGTGCTGGGCTATGTCAGCCTGCAGGCAGAGGCGACGCGGGCGTTGCTGGCCGCCGGCAAGACCGCCGCGGCTGATGTCCAGCTTGCGCGTCTGGCTGGCGTGGCCCGTGACGCCCATGCCGATGTGCGCGAGTTCATCCTGGAATTGCGCGCGGCTCCCTCTGACAGGCGTACGCTCGTGGACGCCCTGCAGCAGTATCTGGACGGCTTTGGCCAGAACTATAGCCTGCGAACGGCCCTCGTCGTTGCTCCCGAGTTTGAGCAAGAGCGCCTCACGCCCGAGGCCCAGAGCCAGCTCTTCCGTATCATTCAAGAAGCGCTCAACAATGCCCGCAAGCACGGCAACGCCAAGGCGGTGCAGGTGCGGCTCGAAGAGGCCGATGGGCAGGCGAGGGTGGTCGTGCAAGACGACGGCCGAGGCTTTGACACGGAGGCGCTGGCGCGGTCGGGAGGGGGCGGTCTGGGTTTGCAGTTCATGCGCGAACGCGCGCGAGCGCTGGGCGGGCAGATCGAGGTGGACGCGGCTCCCGGCCGCGGGACGCGTGTGGTGGTCTTGGTGCCGTAGTGGCGACCGAGGGAGAGCAGAGGAAAGCATGCGCGTCATTCTGGTTGACGACCATAGCCTGGTGGTAGAAGGGCTCACCAACCTGTTGACGGCCCATGGCATCGAGGTAGTGGGCACGGCCGGCGACGGCCTGGAGGCCCTTGGCGTTGCCCAGCGGTGTCACCCCGACCTGATCCTGATGGATGTGCGCATGCCGCGCTGCGACGGGCTGGCCGCCACGCGCCTGATCAAGGCGCAGAGTCCCGAACTGCGAATCGTGATGTTGACGACTTCTGCCGACGATGATGACCTTTTCGAGGCGGTCAAGAGCGGCGCCTGCGGCTATCTGCTCAAAAGTGCTACCAGCCACGAATTCGTCGAGGCGCTGCAAGGGCTAGAGCGTGGCATTCCCCCCTTTTCGCCCGGCCTGGCAGCCAGGATCCTGCACGAGTTTGCCCGCCAGGCGGCCGAACAGCGCCTGCCCGCGGCCGTAGACAATGCGGCGCCATCTCACCGAGAAGGGGCCGCCGTGCTCACCGAGCGTCAGATGGATGTTCTGAAGGCGGTTGCAGCGGGCCTGACCTACAAGGAAGTGGGTGCCAGGCTGGCCCTAAGCGAGCGCACCGTTCGCTACCACATGGCCGAGATCATGGACCGGCTCCATCTCGAGCACCGGAGCCAGGTGATCGCCTATGCCGGCCGCTTAGGCCTGACAGGTTCGACTGAGGACTCTTCCGAAACACGCCAAGGGCCCCGCGCGCTCTAGGCGGTGGCCACGGGCGCCTGGCTGGCCTCGGCAAGCGCTCACCTCGTCGGGCCCGTCGGTTGGGCCGTAGTGGCCGGCCAACGCTCTCGCGATCCCCAAGACGCACCGTGTCACTTGTGACAGTCCCAGGCTGCCTGGAGACTGTCGTTTTTGTGCCGACAGTGACATTGTGGCGGCGTTTGGCTACCCCTATATTGGCAGTAGTGAGCGATGCTTACGCTGTGGGCGCCCGGCGCAGCCAAGCCAGGAGGCGAGGCCAATGCGGCACAGAGTGGTGTTGTATGGTGAGTCAGTGGTGCTGGCGGGTGTTGGCAAGAGCCTCGAGCGCTACCCTCATCTGGAAGTGCTCTCGCTCGCCGCTGACTATGACGCGCCACAGACGCTGCATGCCCTGTGCCCCGACGCGGTGATCCTCGATCTGGGCATTGTCTCGACCGATCTGGCTTTTTCACTGCTCAAAGATCGTCCCGACCTGTTGTTGATCGGGCTCGACCCGGGCGGCGACCGCCTGATGGTGCTGTCGGGCCGGGAGGCCCGAAACCTGACCACCGATGATCTGGCGCGGCTAATCGAGGTCGGTGTCTTGCTCAAGCCCAAGACGTGAACGGCCTAAAGGCCTGCACCAGGACGGCCTGGCTCAGGATGGTGAGTGTGGGGGGGATCCGCTGGGCTATGAAAGGAGGGTGGGGGTGCCCACTTGGGAGGAGTGGGCTCGTCTCTGCTTGTGGGTTACCGAGTTCGGTCTCCAGAGAGAGGACAGCGACCCACAAGCATGCCGGAGCGCATGGCCAACGAGAGCTTGCTATTGCCAGACAAAGGAGTTGACCGATGAATACCGCAAAGAGGTTCGTCTCGATCACAGCCATCGGCATGGTGTTCGTTCTTGTCCTCGGGCTGGTCTCTGGCGGCATGGGTACGGCCATCGCCGCATCGCCGTTCGAAGGAGCTCAAGAGGCGCTGATCATCAACACCGACGCCCAACCCGTACCGGTTCTTCCCCAGGGCACGACCATGGTGTCGGGCAGCGTAGACGTGGGTAACTGGCCCATCGATCCACTCCCCGTGGCCCAGCAGGGCCCGGTGGATGTCTTTGGCGAGGTCTTTGGCACGGTGGGTATCGATCCGGCCGCCAATACGGTTACGATCGATGGGCTAGGTCCGCTGACTGTCTCAGGGACGGTGCAGATCGACTCCACCACGCCGGTTTCGGTTGCTGCGCAGGGCACAACCGACGTGAGCGGCAGTGTGAGCGTGAGCAACTCTACGGAGAACCCTGTGCCAGTGGCGGCGCAGGGCACGACCGACGTGACCGGCAGCGTGAGTGTGAGCAACTCGACCTCAAGCCCTGTGCCAGTAGCGGCGCAGGGTACGACCAATGTGGCCGGCAGCGTGAGCGTCAACAACTCGACCTCAAGCCCCGTGCCAGTGGTCCAGCAGGGGGCTGTGAACGTCTCTGGGACTGTCGGGCTCTCTACCAGCGCCAACACGGTCAAGTTGGATACCAACAACAACACGGTGAAGGTGACGAACCCCTCAGGCCAGGCCCTCAATGTGAACGTCGTCGGCGGTAGCACGGGCGACTCGGCTCCCGAGGCGGTGCAGTTCACTTCGCACTATACCGCGAACTTTAGCTGGACCAATGCCTACCAGGTGCCGGCGGGCAAGATCCTCAAGATCGAGTTTGTCAGTGTGTACGCCGAGACAGACGGTCTGTGGCCCGTGGTCAGCATGAGAACGACGCTGGGTGGTAATACAGTCGAATACTGGCTCCCCAGGCTGGAGACCGAATACGTGCAACAGGAGGGGAACGCGGCGCAGATCTTTAGCCGGATGGGCTACCGGATGAGCACGCAGGTGGCGATCTATGCCGACGAGAACACCTGGGTGCAAAGCGCCGGGCGCTGCGCAACCTCGAACTGCGGCAACCCGGGCTACAACATCACCTTTGCGGGTTACCTGATGGACAAGTAGCCGCACAGAGATGCCCGACGCGGCGGCACGGGGTGCAAGAGGATCTTCTTGCGCCCCGTGCCTTGTCTCCTCTTAATGGCCAATCTGCCGGCCACGCCACGCGCCATTACACCAAGTTGACGACCTGGATCTCTGCGCCGAGCCCGAGCGTCACCTGGAAGATGATGCCTCTGCCGTCGGCTCAACGATCGACATGAGCGGTGTTGGCAATGGTGTGGCACCCTGTCGAACGCAGCCTGACGGGCCAGCGCAACCTGCGGCTGTGCTCTTTGCCGGCCAGTATCACGAGAGCGGGCTGGCCGGGGCCGAGGGGTTGTACTACTATAATGCCAGGAAGTTGGCATTGGCCGAAGGCCAATGCTCAGCGAATCGGCAAAGCCGATTCGCCATGACCCGGCGCTGGGCCGGTTCACGCAGGCGGATACGCTTGTGCCCGAGCCGGGGAATCCGCAGGCGTTGAATCGGTATGCATATTCATATGACAACCCTATTCATTATAGCGATCCCAGCGGGCATTGGGTAGAGACAGCGCTCGATATCGCTGGCATCGCCTTTGATCTCTACGAGATCAACCGTGATGGGCTCAACTGGGTCAACGGCATAGCGCTAACGGTCGACGTGGCATGTCTGGCTCTCCCGCTCGTCGCTGGGGGTGGTTTGGCCGTTCGCGCCATTGCCCATGCGGACGACGTGGCAGACATCGCTCGGGTGACCAGTCACGCCGACGATGTGGTCGACGTCATTCATGGAGTCAACCGAGTCGATGATGCCGTAGACGCCACGCGAACGTTGAACGCGGCCGATGACGCGATGGATATCGCGCGGGGTCTGGATGATTTCGGCGACCTGGCTCATGCGGCAGAGTTCGGTGGAATCGGGTCCGCAAAAGCCGTGCGTAGCGCGACCAAAGGGACGGGCTTGCAGGCGCACCATATAGTCGAAAAGCGTTTTGCAGATACACTCGGGTTGGATCCCAATGAGATGCTATCGGTGGCTGTAACGCCAGCCGAGCATCAGAAGTTGACCAATGCCTGGCGTCAGCAGATCGCCTATGTCACTCAGAATGCGAGCTTGAACACACTGACCGCGA
>ENA-UOUL01005263-UOUL01005263.1-bioreactor-metagenome-genome-assembly--contig:-NODE-5263-length-11330-cov-4.588732_pt1 | contig 11330 bp, 7 predicted proteins | sample MGYA00249838_ERZ747220 | MGnify/ENA primary metagenome ERZ747220 (study PRJEB28778, sample SAMN05720191) | bioreactor metagenome | isolation source: Anaerobic biogas reactor | place: USA:Washington...
CACCAGACCTTCGCGATCGTCGGCGAGGACGAGGCCGACCTCGCGCACGGCAAGATCAGCTACGTCTCACCGCTCGCGGAGGCGCTCCTCGGCGCCCGCGTCGGCAAGACCGTCCTCTGGCGGCGGCCGGTCGGCAACCTCGAGTTGACGGTCGAGGCGATCGACTACCCCGAGGGGTGAGGCACGGCGCCGGCCACGCGTGCCGTCGCCGGCGCCAGTGCCAGCGGCCGGCGCCCGGCACTTCGACTACTCGAGCACGACCGAAAGGTACGCCGGCGTCGGCTCGCGGCCGAGCAGCAGCCCCGTCAGGCCCTTCTGCGTGTCCCAGCCGTAGGAGCGCGTGGGGTTCTCGTCGCTCATCACCGCGAGCGCCCACCGCTTCTTGCCCTTCTCCAGCCAAGCGGCCTGGACCATGAGCTTGTTGTCCTTGCCGAGCCATCCGGCCTTGAAGAAGCTCCGCCAGCCCTCGGGACCGGCGGCCGCGGGGATGCCCCAGCGCTGGATCGGGACGACACCGGCGAGCAGTTCGCGGGCGAGCCGGCGTCCCCGTGCCGGCACCAGCTCCTCGAACCGCCAGAACAGGGTCGCCTGGTCGGCGGCCGAGTCGCGCGTGTCCACCCAGCCCTCGCCCTGCACATAGTCCTCAAGGCCGGCCGTCTCCGCGACCGCCCGCATCCCCGCGGCTCCGACGCGCGCGAAGACCGCGTGGGCGGCGTCGTTGTCCGACTCCGTGATCATGCGGGCGAGGGTCGCCGCGGTCGCTGCATCAGGCGTCGGGTCCTTGCGTAGCGCGGCGACCAGCAGGATCGCCTTGGCCAGGCTGGCGAGCTGGAACGGCCGATGCGGACGGCAACCGCCGGCGGCACGGCCGCGGGTGTCGACGACCGCGAAGGCGACGTCGCCGTCGCGGCCGGCGATCCACGCCTCGGCCGCCGCCACCGCCTTGGCCTCCGGAAACGCCGGCGGCAGCGGCGGCAGCACGCGGAGCTCGGCGGAGGCCGCCGCGCCGCCGGCGCTTCCGTTCACCGAGTCACTCGTCCGCGCTCCTGCCGCGGAGCCGCCCGTCCCGTGGTCCCCTGGGATGGCCCCGGACGCGGCTGGCGAGCCGCCTTCGTCCAGGCGCAGCTCATAGGTGTAGCTCCCGGGCTCGAGGTCGATGTAGACCACTGCCTCGAGCCGCTTTGCGGGCTCTGCCGCTCCCGCCAGACGCCGTGTCTTGACCGGCGCTCCGGTCGCGTCCGTCACGAGCAGCGTGACGGCGACCGGGCCTGGCGCCTCGACGATCCGATAGCGCACGGTCGCCTTCTCGCCCTGGCGCACCTCGATGACGGCGAGCTCGTCGAGCAGCGTCGGAGCCGCAGAGGGCGAAGCTGGGAACGTCGCGGCCGAGCCTGCGACCTCAGCGGCGGCTCGGTCACCGCCGGCGCCGCCCAGGAGGAGCACGCCGGCGATCGCGGCCGCGGCGAGAACGATCACGAGAGCAAGGAGGAGCACCAGGCGCGCACGACGCTGCCGCCTCCGCGCCTCGGCTCGGTAGATGGTCCGCCTGTCGGTCACGCCAGCCATCATATCCGGACGTTCTTCCGGAAGGCCTCAAGACACGGCGCGCGACTCCGCGGGGACTGGCGGAGCGACATGGGAGTCGAACCCACCCAGGACGGGATCACCGCCCCGCAGACGGTTTTGAAGACCGCGGTGGTCACCGGACCACGAGCCGCTCCGTAGCTGGCATCTTGCCACGGGAGGCGGCGGGCGTCACCCCGCTGAGGACGCGAAGGTCGCCCGACAATGATGGCCGTTTGGCCGTTCCCCCAGGGGGAACGCTGCCGCATGGGCTGCGGACCGGGCTGCCATCGGGACGACCCAAAGCGCACACGGCTTGGCACGGTCGCGGCGGTTCGTCGAGTCCAGAAGCGCTACTGCGAGCGCCCTGTGGTCCACGTCCGCGTACTCCGCAGGCGCGCCTGCAGGGCTTTGCAGCCGGTTGCGTAGACGGCGGGGCGGGCTCCGGCCCGGCGCCCGCCCGTGCGGCGCTTTCCTCGCAGCACCTCGCCGCCACCACGCCTGACCGGCCTCGCAACGGAGCCGCGCCGCCCCTTGCCCTACGCGTCCTCCGTCAACGCCTATTCGCCGCTGCAAACGGGGCAGACCAGAGAGAGGAACCGGAACGACGAACGGAGGATGAGGCCATGACGGCACATCAGGATACGCTGCGCCCGTACGTGCGACCGGGCTGACAGGCCACCGACGGCGAGCTCGGCCTCGCCACCTGGCAGCAGGCGTCCTGGAACCGTTGGTCCTTCCGCCACGTCCGCCAGATCATCCCATCGGCGCTCATCAGCCGCGGCGACGGCGCCATCTGGGAACTCCCCGCCGAACCCGTGAGCATGCGGGGCGTGCAGTTCGAGTCCAGCGCCGGCGCGGCGACCTTGGCAGCCTTTCTCGAGACGTCGTTCGCCGACGGCTTCTTGGTCCTGCACGACGGCCGCATCGTCTCCGAGTGCTACTACCACGGCATGGCGGCGGCACGCCGATGCGTCCGGCGGCGGTGCACTCGCGCGGGACTGATGCGCGCCGGCCGCTCGTACGCGGGATGGGACGTGATGCGCGCCGGCGAGTGGAGCCATTGGTGACGCCATCTATGGCGCCACTCATGACCTCACCGGTGGCGTCATGGATGACGCCACTCGCCGGCGCGACTACCAGCGCCCCCCGGGGGAGCGGCCTCAGTGCCAGGCGCGGCCGCTCTGGCGCAAGCCTCAGTGCGGTGCGCCGCTACTCCTCCTCGACCGCCGCGCGTCGCGAGCGCACGATGAACCACGCTGCCGCGACGACTCCGAGGAGGACGACGACGCCGACTGCCACGATGGTCAGGCCGCCGGCTCCGGACTGCTCGGCGGTCGCAGCCTTGGGCCGCAGGTTCATGTAGCTGTCGCGGACGAAGCTCGTGTAGAACGCGGCCCCTTCGCCGCCGTACATCCGCGTCCAGCCGTCCCAGCGCGAGGTGTCGACCGCCTCGAGCTTCTGGGGGTAGTCGGTCACGATCTCCGGCGACTGCTCGTAGAAGATCTGCTGCGCCCGCCAGATGAGCTCCTTGCGCCGCTCCGGGTCGAGCGTCGCGTTCGCCTCGGCCACCGCCGCGTCGAACTCCGCGTCCGACCAGCAGGGCTCGTTCCAGTTCTCGATCTGCGCCGTGGTGAAGCTGGCCAGCGTGTCCCCCGGGTCGGCATAGCCGTCCCAGTCCCAGAGGTACATGTCGAAGTCGGGACTGTAGTCGTCCTCGTAGGCCCAGATGCTGTCGTAGTAGATGCCGTCGTCCACCACCTGATAGTCGATCTTGAGCCCGAGGTCGCGGAACCAGCCGGTGATCAGGTTGCCCGTCTTCTGGCTCTCCGGGGACTCGGCCCGCGCCCAGAGGCGCAGCTTGATGTCCTTGCCCCCGTTCCGGGGGTCGTTGAGGATCCCGTCGCCGTCGGTGTCCGCGTATCCTGCGGCGGCCAGGATCTGCTTGGCCTTCGCCGGATCGTAGGTGAACCTGACATCCGCCGGCGGCTCCCAGTGGTAGTCGGGGTCGACCCATGAGCCCGGCGTCATGATGGTGGTGCCGGGCTCCCCGCGGCCCGCCCAGGCGAGGTCGACGATCTTCTGCCGGTCGATCGCCCAGTTGAGGGCCTGCCGGAAGGCGACGTCGCGCAGCACCGGGTTGCCGCGGCTCGTCCCCTCGCGGCAGTTCAGGGCGAGGTAGGTCCAGGTGAGCAGGTTGTAGGAGATCGCCTCGAATCCGTCGGCCGCCTCCACCTTGGAGAACTGCGCCGAGGGGATGCCCCAGGCCGCATCGAGGTTCCCGGCGAGCAGGTCCTGTGTCATCGTGTCCGGGTTCTGGTAGGTGACGAAGAGGATCTCGTCGATGGCCGGCCGTTCGCCCCAGAAGGTGGGATTGGCGACCATGCGCACGAAGTCGCCCTTCTTGACCTCGACGGTCTGGAAGGGCCCGGTGCCGACGATCGGCGGCTTGTTCTGGTAGGAGGCGCCGGCCGCCTTGGGGTCGACCTTGCTCCAGATGTGCTCGGGGAGGATGGGGATCCAGCTGCGGATCATGTTGGCCTTGGGCCGGCTGCAGCGGATCTCGACCGTCAGATCGTCGACCACCACTGCCTTCTCGATGAAGGTCGTGAGGCTGGAGAACGCACCCATGTCGTGGTCGACGATGTAGTTGTAGGTGAAGGCGACGTCGGCGGCGGTGAACGGCTCGCCGTCCTGCCAGGTGACGCCGTCACGCAGGTGGAAGGTCCAGGTCTTGCCGTCGGGCGAGGTCTCCCAGGAGGTCGCGAGGCCGGGTGCCGGCTGGAGGTCAGGCGTGTACCCGGTGAGCAGGTCGTAGTTGAGGAGCCAGACCTCGAAGGAGGATGTCTCGGCGCCGATGAACGGGTTCAGGTTGTCGGCGTCGTTGGTCCAGCCCACCCGGAGGACGACCTTGCCCGGCGCCGGCGACGCGCCCGGGTCGCTCGCCAGGGCGGACCCGATCCCCCACACGAGACCGGCCGCCAGCGCGCCGACCAGCAGGACCAGGAGGAGGCGCGGACGGCGGCGGCCGTAGGACTGTGACACGGGGTGCGTCATCCGGGATCTCCCCTCTGGTCGTCTTTGCGGCGCTCACGAGGTCGCCGAGGGCGACGCCGAGCGGGGTGAGCCCGCCGGTCCAGCCCGGCGACCGGACCTCATCTTCCGACGAGTATGGACCTCGTCCCGGAGGTGGACAAGCCAACGGCCCCGAGCCCACGGGGGATCGGACTCACGAGGCCGCGGCCGGCCGCCCGCACCGGGCGGCCGGCCGCGGCCGACATCGTCGCGGGACGCAGGCGTTACTTGGCCGCGTCCAGCAGGGCCTGGCGGTCCTTGGCGGTCTTGTACTCGGACTCCATCTCCACCAGGCCACCCGGGAAGCCCACCGCGGGCATCAGCGCCACGTAATCGTCGGCGTTAAACGCCTCCGGGTTGTTCACCCCCGCCTCGGGGTCGCCCGGCTTGCTGCCGAGGCTGCCCGTGGCCAGGAGCTCGAGGGTGATGACGGGCGTGAAGCCGGTCTGGGCGGTGACCACCTGCACGCCGACGGTCTCGAGGCACTCCTCGTTGTCGGCGACCTGGTAGAGGTACACCCTGCGCTCCAGGCCGTCCTTCCTGCCCACGACGTAGGTGCCGGCGGCGGTCTTGCCCACGTACTTCTTGCCGATCTCGTTGGGGTCGGGCGCAGCCGCGGCGATCACGTCACGCGGAGCCACCTCGACGTCGCCGACCTTGATCTTCTCGGTCTTGTCCATGTTGGTGGAGCGCAGCGCCGCCATGAAGGCCATGAAGTCGTCGCCCAGCGCGTACTTGAAGTCGGCCCTCTTGACGCCCTTGAGGCGGTCCTTGTTGTGGGCGATCTGCAGGACCTCCTCGTGCTCGACGTGGCCCACTTCGACCTCGCCGATGCCCTCGGGCAGCCAGAAGGTCTCGAGCTCCGAGAACGGCTTGACGGTGTGGCACTCGCCGTCCTCGAACACGACGGCCGGGTTGTTGCACTCCTCGATCGTCGTCCAGACGCTGAAGCCGAAGCTGATGCCCTCGGCGCCGGGGATGTCGAGGTTGCTGCCGTCGCGGATACCGATGTAGTCGACCTCGTCGAAGAGATGATCGGCCGCGTACCGGGCGAAGAAGTCGGACATCCCGGGCTCGACGCCGAAGCCGGCGAGGGCGTACTTGCCGATCTTCCTGAACTCCCCGTCCAGCGCGTACTCGTCGTCGCCGAGCTTCTTGCCGCACTTGTTGAACGGGTCCGTGGGATGCCACTCCGAAAGCGTCATCGCCGTGTCCAGGTAGTGGGTCTTGGCTTTGAGCGCGGCCTGGAGCAGCGGCGGGTTGAAGTTGGGCGCACACAGGTTGCAGATGATGTCGACGCCGTGACTCGCGGCCAGCGCGGCGACGGCGTCGGCGTCGGCGGCGTCGATCTGCTCGGCCACGAAGCGCGGATCGCCGAGCCCCGCGACGAAGTCCGCGGCACGCTTGCCGTCGTAGTCGGACATCACCATCTTCTCGAGCCACGCGCCGTCCGGATCACGACGCTTCGCGATCGAGGCGATCGCCTGCCCCACGCCCCCGGTGCCCACGACCAGTACCTTCATGACGCTCCCTTCTCCTGATGCGGCTTGGCCAGGCGGCGCCATGGCGGCGTCGTCCGGACGGAGGCGTGGGCAGGGCACAGCTCTCCCCTGCGGAGCCTCGGCATCCCCGATTGTATCGCCGCGCGGCCGTTTGCCAATGCCCGCCCCGGGCGCGGGATCGGCCCGGTGACGGGGAGACGCACCACCTGCGTCCGGCACGACCGCCCCACACGCCGCAAGCGGCCGGCTCTCAGCCTCCGACCTTGTACATCGTGCGCTCGCCCAGAGCGGTGACGACCTTGGCGTAACCGCTGAGCTCCGCATCCAGCCCGGGGTCGCCGGTGTCGACGAGGAGCGGACGTCCCTCGAGGCTCAGCAGCTTCGTCTGGGTGGCGATGACGATGACGTGGTCGCGGCCGACGCGCCGCAGCACGGCGGGGCTGAACTGCTGGTTGCCCCGCCCGAAGATGTGGCCCTGACCGCCGATGACGGTCACCACGATGTACGTCTTCGGTGACGCGGCGGCCAGCTGGAGGAGATCGCCCTCGGCGAGGTCGGCGCCGACGAGCTTCCCGTCACGGACCGCGTCCACGCCGAGCAGCGTCTTGGGCAGCCCCAGACGCTGCATGACCGTCCGCGTGGTCGTGCCCGGTCCCAGGAGATAGAGCGCCCCCGGCTCCATGCCGGCGATGACCTCGGTGGCTATGTCGTTGAGGGCGCGCTCCTCCCCGGCGACGCCGCCTGCCTTGGCGCTCTGGGTGAGGCCGCGGGCGTACGGCACGGTCAGGAACCCGTACAGCTGCGCGGAGACACGGTCCTCACGGAACGCCTGCTCGTCGATGTCCATCACCTCGCCCTCGCGCAGCTGGACCCCCACGGGCCGCTCCTGCAGGAAGAGCGCGGCGATGTCGCCGGCGGCGGCCGGGGTCGTCGCGTACACCGCCGAGTGGATCTTCACGCCGGCCGGCACACCGATGACCGGCACCCGGTCACCGACGGCGTCGCAGATGTTGCGCGCCGTGCCGTCGCCGCCGGCGAAGAGGATGAGATCGACGCCGGCGGCCGCGAGGTCACGGGCCGCCTGCTCGGTGTCGTCGGCCGTCGTCAGCACGAAGTCCCCGCCGGTCACGGCCGGCCTCTTCCCGCTGCGCTCGAGTTCCCACGCGACGTACGACGTGCGTCCCTGCAGCGAGCCCAGCACGCGCGGCGAGAAGCCCGCCGCGCGTGCCTCGTCCTCGCCCATCTCGCCCGGCCACGTGACGACCTCGACGTGAGCGCGGGAGCGGGCCAGACGCTCGAGCGCCAGGCGCGCGCGGCGCGGCGCGTCACGCACGGCTCCGCGCTCGAGCGCCGCGCGCAGCACCTCCGCGCCGTCGCTTCCCTTGAGGCCGACGCGGCCGCCCACGCCGGCGCAGGGATTCACGATGAGGCCGAGCCTCTTCACGCCACCGTCATCCCGACGACCGTCGGCGGCGCTTCCAGCTGCCGCGGCGCCGGCTCCCGCCGCAGCGCCGCCCGGCCCTGCCGTTCGAGACCTCGCCGAAGGAGGCGGGACGCCGCGAGAGGAGCGTCTGGCGCGCTGACGCCGGGCTTGACCGGTCGCTGGGGCACCTCCCCCGCCTTTCCCTCGGACCAGGAGGCCGTCCGCGTCCCGCGGATGGCCGCGCTCATGATACCCAAGCGGGCCGCCCCGTGAGCGCCCTGCCCGGCCGGAGAGCACCGGCCACCCACTACCGCGCCTCAGGCTGCCGGCGGCCGCACCTCTGTCCGTCGGCAACCGCGCCAACCCGCCAGCGGCGACGGAAGACAGGTGGCCGCCGCGGGCTCGGCACCACCGTTGGCACTATGAACGGCACTGCCCGCGGTGCCACCCGTGGTGCTCCCCATGGAGCTTCCCGTAGCGCTCCCCATAGCGCTTCCCGTGACGCCACCTGTCGTGCTGCCCGTGATGCTTCCCATGGCACAACCCGTGATGCCAGCCCTGGTGCTCCCCCCTGATGCTGCCTATGGCGCTCCCCGTGGCGCCACCTATGGTGCTGTCTGCGACGCTGTCTGTGCCACCGGCCGTGGTGACAACCCCGGGGAGGCACACCCTGTGTCCCGAGATCGAGGGAACACGAGGGTGGACGGAGACGGCGGCCGGTGGGCCAGGGCGTCGTCGGGCGGTCACGGCGCTCAGGCCTGCTCCTCGAACCTGCGCTTGTACTTGCGCCACGTGAAGGCCCACTGGTCCGGATCCTCCATGGCCTCGGTGCGACGCATCTGGTCGATCGGTTGCGCGTGCGGCGCGTCGAGCACGAACTGGGCGTCGGCGTACGCCTCGTCGCTGCCCTTCTTGATCACCGCAGCCCACTCGTCCAGGTCGGCCCTGCTGTAGGTCTCGCACGGTTCGGGGGTGAACGGCTCGGGCACCACCCACGGGTGGTGGCTCATCCAGTAGCTCTGGATGCCGAAGTCGACCATGCGGTCGCGCAGGGCCTCGGTGCCCACGCCCGTGTCCTCCTTGAGCTGCTCCAGGCTGTAGCGCACCTGGTCCAGCCGGCGGTGGCCCTCGGCGTACGGCCTGCTCACGCCCTTGACGGCCATGAGCAGGTTGTCGAGGTAGTTGTTGTTGAGGACGCTGATCTCGGCGACCTCCTTGAGGCCCTCCGGACCCAGGTTGCGGATCCAGGCGTAGGCACGGATGACCGCCATCCAGTTGCCGAGGAAGCCGCGTACCCGGCCGATACTCTCAGGCCGGTCGTAGTCGAGGTGGTACCTGTCGCCCTCCCTGGTGACCACCGGCACCGGCAGATACGGGGCCAGCTCGTCGGTGACCATGTAGGCGCCGCTCGCCGGACCCTCGCAGCCGTGCGGGCTGGAGAAGGTCTTGTGCAGGTTGAAGTGGCAGGCGTCGAAGCCGGCGTCGCGCGCCCGCGCGTAGCCGAGGATCCCGTTGGCGTTGGCCTGGTCGGTGAAGGCGAGGGCGCCGGCATCGTGCAGGATCTCGACGTACTTGTCGATCTGCGGGTTGTAGATGCCGGTGTCCTCCGGGTTGGTGATCATGCAGCCGACGGTCTTCTCGCTGACGGCGGCGCGGAACGCCTCGAGGTCGGGGTAGCCGTTCTCGTCCGGCATCACGGTGATGACCTTGAAGCCGGCCACCATCGGCGTCGCCGCGTCGCACGGGTGCGAGAAGATCGTCGTGATCATCTCGCTGCGCTGGTCGAGCTCGCCGCGGGCCTCGAAGTAGCGGCGCATCACGCAGGCGTTGGTGTACACGGCGTGCGAGCCGCCGCCGGGCTGCAGGGTGAACTCGTCCATGCCGCTGATCGACTTGAGGTACTGCCCGGTCGCGTAGACGATCTCGAGCAGGCCCTGCAGCGTGTCCTCGTCCTGCCAGGGATGGAGGTCGGCGGCCTTGTGGCCGCGGATGAGCTCCTCGTGCATCTTGGGCGAGTACTTCATCGTGCAAGTGCCCTCGCTGATGTCGCTGCCGAGGTCCATGCCGAGCGTCATCTGCGCGTAACGCAGGTAGTGGCGCATGACCTGGTACTGGGCCATCTCGGGCAGCAGGCGTTTGTCGGAGCAGGTCACGTAGAGATGCGGCTCGCGGGTGTGCGGCACCGACCCGCCGTACGAGCCGACGAACACGATCCGCCGCACTCCGATGTCCGCAGCCAGGCGCAGGACGCAGTTGCCGAACCGTCCCCAGCGTATGTTCGGTTCCTTTCCGACGAACAGCGCGACGTTGGCCGCTTCTTTGGCGTAGAAGATGTTGGTCGGGAGATCCAGCGCGCTGACCAGGCCATCCTGAACCTGCACCGGCGGGCGGAACAGGGCCGCAATCTCCATCGACCCCGGGAAGTTGTAGATGTAGAACGGATCGGGATCGATGTCGGCGAACGGCTGCGCCCCGGTGAGCTGGACCAGGCGCGAGACGGTGCCGGTCGACACGTCACCACCGTCCATCCAGCCGCTGAAGGCGAGGACCAGGGTGGCCTCGTCGAGCGTCGGCCGATGGGAAACATGCAGCGCCTCGTCACCGCTGTGTTTGCTCATCACTGCTTCTTCAATCCCAACCCCAGTACGTCTCGGCAGTAGCGGACACTGGCCTCCACATCGAACAACTGTTGTGCCTGCTCCAACTCCACGGTGGCCTCGCCCGCCGGGCGGCCGGGGGGCACTGCATACGGCTGGCCGCGTTTGGCGAGCGCGACGAAACGTGCGAACTCGGCCGCGCGCGCCTGCGGGAACCGCGACCAGTATTCCGGCTGGAGATACGGCATCTCGTACGACCACTTGTAGGAGATGACTTCGAGGACAAACGCCGTCTGCGGGCAGAGCGTCTGGAAGCGTTGCACATAGGCGGGCCAGTCGACGACGCCCTCGCCCATGTTGACCCACATGCTGGCGGCACCGTCAGCCGTCTCCCAGACCGCGCTGTCGCGGATGCCGGTGGTAAGTGCGTAGGGTCCGAGGATTTCCAGGTTGACCAGCGGGTCCTCCATCGTCCAGGCAGCGTTTCCCGGATCCATGGTGGCGCCCACGAAGTCCTTGCCCGCCGCTTCGATCAGACGCACGAGTTCCCACGCCTGCATGTCGCCGGCGTGATTCTCGATGGCGATCTTCACCCCCGCGTCCTCCGCCTCGCTCCGGACCGACCGCAGCACTTGGACCATCGCGTCGATGTGACGATCGATGCCTCCGTCCCCTTTGCGGTCGTCCCGGTTACCGAGGTAACAGCGGGCCACGGGGCTTCCCACGCGGCGGGCCGTGCGGATGAGCAGCCGCGCATGGTCCTCGGCCGCCCCCCATTTCCGGGCGTCGTACGCATTCGAAGTGGGACAAAGGCTGCTGGTGCCGACCTGCAGTTCAATCTCCGCGTCAGCCGCCTGCCCGCGGATCCTGTCCAGGTAGCCGTCATCCAGACTCTCGTAAACTTCCAGATCCGACAGCAGCAGCGTATCCAGCTTCAGGGATGCCGCATACTCGATCAGACGCGGCGCTTTCCACCCCCAGGTCCGCACGGAGAAATTGTCGACGCCCAGTTTCGTCGGGCTGGGCGCGACGTGCGCAGACCCGCGCGGAGCCACCGCCAGGCTTACGGCGCCCGCCGCCAGCGATCCCAGAAAACTGCGCCGACTCCACCCTCCTCCGGATCTACTCATCAGATCTCTCCACAATAGATCTCTCCACAAGTCTGGTTGT
>ENA-UOUL01005266-UOUL01005266.1-bioreactor-metagenome-genome-assembly--contig:-NODE-5266-length-11323-cov-2.794860_pt1 | contig 11323 bp, 12 predicted proteins | sample MGYA00249838_ERZ747220 | MGnify/ENA primary metagenome ERZ747220 (study PRJEB28778, sample SAMN05720191) | bioreactor metagenome | isolation source: Anaerobic biogas reactor | place: USA:Washington...
TCCTCGTAGTCGTCGTCCCCGTACTCGCCGTCGTCTTCATAGTCGTCCCCGCCCCGAATGGGGCGCTTGTACACAAGGCGGTAGAGCGAGCCTTGCTTCTGCATGGCCACGAGCTCCCAGCCCTCGGCCCCCATGGCGTCTAAATGCTCCACGACCTCCTCAGCGCTTGCGCCAGTGCCGAGGTTGTCGTCGACGTCGTACTCCCACTTTCGCGGATGTGCCATATCCTACCCTCTCAATCGCTCCCCGCCGGAGGCGAGGGATTTGGCCGTGATGCCACGGCATCTACAATAGCGCAGACCGAAGCAGGGAGCGCTCGTACTGCACTTCGCATTCTTTTCGGGGTCCGCCAGGCGTATTATGGCCCCATCCGGGCAAGATGCATGGGTGAAGGCGAGGATTCCCCGTCAGATTGACCGAGAAGCGGGGGGTGGCGAGATGATCCACGCGCAGCACTCGCGCAGGTCGCTATTCGAACACATGAGCGTGAACCTCGCGCTCGCGGAGCTGGGAATGCTCCTACCCGTGCTCATCAACTACGGGCACCTGCTCCTGAGCGGGAGTGACTACCATTGGGCACCAGTGGTAGTCAGCCTGGGGGCCGCCGTAGCCGCCGCCGTGCTTCTCTATGACCGCGGCGAGAAGAGGGGTGCCCGTGGGGTGGCCGCGCTCTACTTCCCGCTCAACCTGTGGCCGATCGTGGCCACGGCGCTGAGCGGCGCCCGGTAACGCTGCAATCCGGAACGACCTCTGGCCCGCAGAGCTCTGATCACCGAGACCCAAGACCTGGGGGATCAGCCATATCAGGAGCCGGCAAAGGGACTTGAACCCCCAACCTGCTGATTACAAATCAGCTGCTCTACCAGTTGAGCTATGCCGGCATGCACGCCAACGAGACGGCGAAGCCAGGAGATTGTAGCGCGCCGGCGGCTCGCCGGGGGAGGTTGCCGGCGCCCCGACGGGCCACACTGTGCGCCGGCTACTGAAACCATTCGGCGCCAAGCGGCGCGTCTGTGAATGAATGGTCGCCTCAGCGAAGGCCACTAAGAGAACCCGCGGGGCGCGGCTCCCCTACAACACCACCCGGCGGCTTTCCAGATGGAGGGTCACTTTGCGCTTGATGCGCTGGAGCGCGTTGTCCACCGTCTTGGTGTCGTGGCCGATCTGGGTGGCGATGGCTTCGTAGGAGTTGCCCTCAAGGTAGTACTTGAGCACCTGGGACTCCAGAGGGCTGAGCAGCCGCACCAGGCAGTCGGTGAGGCTCGCGCACTCCTCGGAGCTGATGACCTGCTGCACCGGGTCGCTCGTGCGCCCCGACGGGATGATGTCGGCGAGCGTGCGGTTGTCGAAGTCGGCGCTGGAGGGCGAGTGGCTGAAGCTCACGTAGGTGTTGAGAGGTACGTGCTTCTGCCGAGAGGCCGTCTTGATGGCAGTGATGATCTGGCGGGTCACGCACAGCTCGGCGAAGCTGCGGAAGGTGGTGCTGCGGCCGTACTCGTAGTCGCGGATGGCCTTGTAGAGCCCGATGTTGCCTTCCTGGATGAGATCGTCGCCGTCACCGCCGGCCAGGAAGTAGGAGTTGGCCTTCAGTCGGACGAACTGCCGGTACCTCGTCCAGATGCGCCTGAAAGCATCAGGGTCGCCGGCCTTGGCACCGGCCACCAGCTCTTCGTCGCTCGGCTCGACCGCGGCCCTGTCTGCAGTCTTCCTGGCGAACACCGCACTCTCCATCCCTCATCCCTCCCGCCTTGCGGTTGCGGGTCAAGCATCGGACCCCTGCCCTTGCCGGCCCGGCTTCTCCGGCTGCGCGCTCAGCGCGTCGCGGAGCGCCTTCAGCTTGTCCACCGTGCCCGGATCGATCCTCTCTTCGATCCGATGACTCATTGTAGTGCAATTCTCAGGATTTGCAATCCTTTTTGTGTGCTCTTGCAAATCGCCGACGAATTGCCGGGAGGAACGCCGGATGACATTGGGCCGGAGGATGGTCTTCTGGAGCTGGTAGTCTGAGGACACTGCTACAACACTTTCCCCTGCACTCAGGGCATAAACCTCCCTCTCGATGATGCTGTCGGCCGACCTGGTGAACGACCCGAAATAGACGTCCACATTGCTGGTTGCACTCTCTATCTTTTGCAACATCTGCACGCGAGAGTCGAAGACCACGATGGCCCGGTCGGTGGTGCCGCCCATGTAGCTCGCGATGCGGTCCACCATCCGCTTGCGCTCGTCTTCCAGATCGAGGATGTCGACATGCCCCAGGAGCTCGTGGAGGACGTTGTAGCCATCGATCACATAAACGGTCATCCGGCCCCCGCCTTCGCCCGGCGCTGCCGCACCGCCTCGTAGAGCAGGATGCCCGAAGTGACGCTCACGTTCAGCGACTCGACACGTCCGGCGAGCGGCAGACTGACCATCACGTCACAGAGAGATGCGACCCTTCTCCTCAATCCTTCGCCCTCCGAGCCGAGGACGAAGCACGTGGAGTACCCATAGTCCTGTCCGGCGTACGATTCCGAAGCCCCGGCGGCCGCGCCGTAGATCCAGAATCCCGCCTTCTTCGCCTCCCCCAGGAAGTCGGCCAGGTTCCGCACCTTGCAGACGGCGGCGTGCTCGGTGGCGCCGGCCGAGGCTTTGACCACGCTCCCGGTCACCTCCACAGCGCGGTGGCGCGGGATGATCACGGCCGCCCCGGCTCCCTCGGCGGACCGGATGACCGCGCCCAGGTTGTGAGGATCCTGCACCTCGTCCAAGGCCACCACGAGGGTGTGGTCGCGGAGCACGTCTTCGGGCTCCAGATACGGGTAGGGATCCACCACAGCGGCGATGCCCTGGTGGTCGGGGGTCTTCAGGCGGTTGGTGAGTTCGGCGGCCGAGACCCGGTCCACCGGGGGCTGGACGGTCCGGAAGCCGGCGCACCAGCTGGGGAGCAGCCCCTCGAGCTCCTCGCCTGCCTCGCTCGCCGCCAGGAGGATGACGTGCACCTGCCGCCGCCCCCGCAGCGCTTCGCGCACGGGGTTGCGGCCGTAGATGAGGTCGAGGACCGGTCTGCTATCTGATTCTGACGATCTTGCAGCCACCTGGGATGTCCCGCACTTCGTATCCGCACTCGGCGATGGCCGCCCTGAGCTCATCCGCACGGGCGAAATCACGCCGGGCCCGGCACTCTTGCCTTTCCTCCGCCATGGCCGCCACGTCGTCGGGGACACAGTCGTCACCTCCGGCGACCGCGTCCAAACCCAGGACGCGCACCATCTTCAACATCTCGGCCCGGACCTGGGCGGCGGTGTCCGCATCAAGCTCGCCGGCCGCCACTGCGGCGTTCGCCTCTCGCGCCAGACCGAACACCTCAGCGAGGGCGGCGGCGGTGTTGAGATCGTCGGCCATGGCATCGGCGAAGGCCTCCTGCCGCGTCGCTGCCTTTTGCAGGATGGGGGTCGCGGGGCCGGCGGCGGCAGACCCAGGCGCGGAGCTCGACTGGGCGGCAGGTCCAGGGGCACCGGCGCCTCCCGCCCGGTCGGCCAGCTCCATGAACACGTTCCTGAGCCTGTCCACCTGTTGCTCGGCCTCCTGGAGCACCTCCTCGCTGAACTCCATGGGGCTGCGATAGTGGCTCCCGAGGAACACGGCGATGAGCGCCTCCGGCCTGTGCCGGTCGAGCACCTCCCTCAGGGTGAGGATGTTCCCCAGGCTCTTCGACATCTTCTCCTGACTCAGATTCAGCATGCCGTTGTGCATCCAGAAGCGGACGAACGGGGAATCGAGGGCGCCCTCAGCCTGGGCTATCTCGTTCTCGTGATGAGGGAAGATGAGATCACGGCCGCCTCCGTGTATGTCGAACCCCTGCCCCAGGTACTTCATGCTCATGGCCGAGCACTCTATATGCCACCCCGGGCGGCCCGGGCCCCAAGGACTGTTCCAGGCGGGCTCTCCCGGCTTGGCCCCCTTCCAGAGGGCGAAGTCGAGGGGGTCGTCCTTGTCCTCCCCCACGGCCACGCGGGCTCCGTGCCGCATCTCCGCCACCTGTTGCTTCGACAACTTGCCGTACTCCGCGAAGCTGTCCACGTCGAAGTACACGTCGGAGCCCGATTGGTAGGCATGGCCCCGCTCGACCAGCTCGGTGATGAGACCGATGATCTCGGGGATGTGCTCCGTGGCGAGCGGCTCGACGTCCGGCCGGCCGAGACCCAGACGGTCGGTGTCGTCACGATACGCCTGAGCGAACTCCGCGGCCACCTCGCCGGCCGCCCGCCCCTGGTCGATGGCCTTGAGGATGATGCGGTCGTCGATATCGGTGATGTTCTCCACCAGGGTGACCCGGTACCCCAGAGACTCGAAGTAGCGCTTGGCGACCATGGAGACCACGAACGGGCGCGCGTTGCCGATGTGCACCAGGTTGTAGACCGTGGGCCCGCAGAAGTACATGGTCACGTGGTCTGGGTCGCGAGGGACGAACTTCCTCTTCTCCTGGCTCATCGAGTCGTAAAGTCGCACTATCGGTCTCCTTGTATCGGGGCGCCGGTCCGTGTATCGGGCGGCGGCTCGCGTCTAGGGCGAGGCCGCTTCCTTGTGCCGGGCCACGTAGGCCGCGGCCGCGTCCAGGCGGGCAAGAATGGTACTCCTCCCCAGTCCACCCACCAAGTAGAAGAGCTCCGGCCCTTCGTCGCGGGCGCTGAGGGCTATGCGCAGCGGATGATAGAGCGCCTTGCCCTTGATGCCCTGCTCCTTGGCCTTCTCGGCCAGTCCCCGCAGCGTCTCCTGGGCCTCGGCGACAGGCAGATACTCTTCCGGGATGGCGGAGAAGACCTCGCGGGCCAGATGGAACAGCGTGTCGCTGCCTGGAGCCAGCATTCCCTCCGCGCACGCGCAGGCGGCGACGTCGGCTTCCTCCACGAACGCCGCCACATGGCGCGGAGCCTCTCCCAGCACCGTCAACTTGGGCTGCACGGCCTCCGTGACGACCTCCCGCTGAACGGGCGCCAGCTCCAGTCCGGCCGCCGCCAAGTAGGGCTCGATGAGCCCGTAGAGCTCCGCGACCTCCAACTCCCTGATATACAAGCCGTTCAACCAATTGAGCTTCTGAACGTCGAAGACGGCCGGGCTTTTCGACACCTTCTCGATGTCGAACTCGGCTATCAGTTCGGCCAGGCCGAACTTGTCGCGCTCGTCGGCCGGGTGCCAGCTGAGCAGAGCCAGATAGTTGATCATGGCGGCAGGCAGGTAGCCCAGCGCTCGAAAGTCCCCGATCGAGGTGGCCCCGTGCCGCTTGGAGAGCTTGCTGCCGTCGGGACCGAGAATCAGCGAATGATGGCCGTAGCGGGGCGCCGGCCTGCCAAGGGCGGCGAAGAGCATAATCTGCCGGGCCGTGTTGGTGATGTGGTCCTCCCCGCGGATAACGTGGGTGATCTCCATTCCCGCGTCGTCGACGACGACGGCAAAGTTGTAGGAGTAACCGCCGTCGGTGCGCTTGATGATGAAGTCGCCGATGACGTTGGATGAGAAGGTGATGGGCCCGTGGATAAGATCCTCGAAGGTGACGTCGCCCTCCGGGACACGGAAGCGGATGGCCGCCTTCTCTCCGGCGGCGAGCCGCACCTCCACCTCTTCGGCCGGAAGGCCGAGGCAGGTGCGGTCGTAGACGGGCATCTCGCCGCGCGCCAGTTGCCGCTCCTTGCGCTCCTCCAAGAGCTCTTGGGGGCAGAAGCACGGGTATGCCCACCCCTCGGCGAGCAGCTTCTGCACCGCCTTTTCATAGAGATGCGCCCGCTGACTCTGACGGTACGGCCCGTAGCCGCCTCCCGCGTCGGGGCCCTCGTCAGCCTGCAGGCCGAGCCAGGTGAGGTCTCTGAGGATACTGGCGTCGTGTGTGGTCTGCGAACGTTTGAGGTCGGTGTCTTCGATGCGGAGGACCATGGCGCCTCCGCAGTGCCGGGCGTACAGGAAGTTGTAGAGAGCGGTGCGGGCGCTCCCCACGTGGAGCGAACCGGTGGGGCTCGGGGCGAACCGCACACGCACGTCGCTCACGATACGGCTCCCGTCTCCGCTTCCGGCCACGCCACCAGAGCCACCGCCTGGGCCGCGATTCCTTCCCCCCGCCCGGTGAAGCCCATGCCCTCGGTGGTCGTGCCCCGTAGGGTGACACGCCCCACGCCTATCCCGATGGCGGACGCGAGCCGCGCGCGCATAGCCTGCCTGTGGGGGGCGATGCGCGGCTCTTCACAGATGACCACGGCGTCCACGTTCACCACCTCAATGTCCCTGTCGCGGAGCAGATCTGCCACAGCCGCGAGCAACCCCACGCTGTCCGCTCCGGCGAACGCAGGATCGGTGTCGGGGAACAGGCTCCCGATGTCTTCCAGACCCGCCGCGCCCAACAACGCATCCATGACGGCGTGGGTCAGCACGTCCGCGTCACTGTGGCCCTGCAGGCCGTCGTGCTCGCGCAGCCGCAGGCCGCCGAGCACCAGAGGCCGGTCGGGAGCGAAACGATGGGCGTCGAAGCCGACGCCCACCCGGAGGGGATAGGGATCGTCCGTCACCATCGGACCTCAGCCGGGCCTTCGCGTCCTCTCACCGCCGGCGCTCCGCCAAGATCTGCTCGGCGTGCCGCAGGTCGACGCGATTCGTGACTTTGAAGTTCTCCTGCGAGCCTTCCACCACCGCCAGCCGTCCTCCGCGCGCTTCGACGAGAGAGGCATCATCGGTGGCGCCTCGCAGGGCGTCCTCCGGAATGTCGTACGCGTCCAGCAGCGCCTGCCGGCGGAAGATCTGCGGCGTCTGGGCGCGCCACAAATAGCGTCGCTCAGGAGTGCTCATGATGAGCCCGGACTCGTCCACGACCTTGATCGTGTCGATGCTGGGCACGGCCACGACCACGCCGTCCAGAGCCGGATCGCCCCCGAGGGCCTGCACGGCCTTGTTGATCTCCTCGCAGGTGACCAGCGGACGGGCGCCATCGTGCACACCCACCAGATCGTACGTGCCCGTCTCCGCCAGGGCCCTGAGGCCGTTCCTCACGGAGAGAGGCCGCTCGTCGCCGCCCGCCGTCACTCGCACGACTTTCGCGATGCGCTCCAGCTTGATCTCCTCCTGGCAGTACTCCACATCCTGGGAGTTGACCACCACCACGAGGGCGCGTACGGCGTCACACGCGCTGAGAGCCCCCAGGGTGCGCTGAATCATGGGTATGCCCAAGAGCGGTACGTACTGCTTGGGAAGGCCCGAATCGAGACGGACCCCGTAGCCTGCCGCTGCCACCACCAGCGCGAGACTCAGCCTGGAATCGTCCACAACACCCCCTTGCCCGTCAGGAGATCAGACGGGCGAAGACCATCTTGCCCGACGGGTTCTGCAGCACCGAGGTCACCTCGACCTCCACGTCCTCACCGACCCGCCTGCGCCCCCCTTCGATGACCACCATGGTCCCGTCGTCGAGGTAGGCCACGCCCTGGTCCTCTTCCTTGCCTTCCCGCAGGACCCGTACCTGCAGGCTCTCCCCCGGTAGCACGGTGGACTTGAGAGAATGGGCCAACTCGTTCATGTTGAGGACCTCCACCCCCTGGATCTGAGACACTTTGTCCAGGTTGTAGTCGGTGGTGAGGATACAAGCCTTCATCTCCTTGGCCAGCTTGACGAGCTTGGCGTCGACCTCGCTCACGTTGGGGAAGTCGCGCTCGATGATGGTCAGATGGCCGCTACTCTCTTGCAGGCTGTGCACCGTGTCCAGTCCGCGGCGCCCGCGGGCCCTCTTGCCCGGCTCCGCCGAATCGGCGATGGACTGTAGTTCTTCGAGCACGAAGCCGGGGATCACCAGGTCGCCCTCGATGAAACCCTTGGCCACGGCCGCGGCGATACGCCCATCGATGATCGCCGAGGTGTCCAGCAGCTTGGGCTTGATGAACTGCTTGGCGCCGGGTTGCTGCAGAAGCCCTTTGAAGCCCAGAACGCGGGCCAGGTCGGTGTGTCGCTTGTAGCCCAGATAGGCGAAAAGGTAGCCGCTCACTGCGTAGAGAAGCGGCAGAAGGTACGGCCCGACCACCGGCAGGTCCTTGATGGCCAGGCCGCCCAGGGCCGCTATGGCGAGGCCCCCGAACAGGCCAAGCGTGGTGAAGATGAGCCCGCTCGCCGTGACGAGAGAGGTGCTTCGGTCCAGCGCCCGCCCCAGCTTGGTGACGGCTTTGCCCAGGAAGTGCCCGATGACGACCCCGACGATGATGCCGAGGATCACGGCCCCCGTGACGGTGGACCCGTACTCCACCGAGCCGAGGTTGGCCTTCGGAAGGTAACGGATGGCCAGCTCGTAGCCGGTGACGCCGCCCACCAAGGCGAGAAGCAGTCTGACGGCGAATACCATCAGCCAACCACCCCCTGCCCGGCGCAACTGGACCGAGCGCATATCTCGGAGAGGACGCCGTCGAGGAAGCGGAGAGCGTCGTCGGCGCAGAGGTGCATGGCGCACATCAGCTCGGAGGCGAGGATGCCCCTGACCTTGCTGTACATCTGCTTCTCACCGGTGGAGAGACCCTTCTCATGATCGCGCAGGGCGAGGTTGCGCAGCACGTCGGCGATCTCAAGTGCGTCTCCGGTCTTGATCTTCTCGCGGTTGTGCTTGATCCGGTGGTTCCAGTTGTTGGGCATCCGGGTGGGATCGTCCCTCAGCACGCCAAGCACCTCTTCCAGCTCCTGCTCGGAGATGACCGGCCGGATGCCGGCCTTCTCGGCGCCGTCGACGGGGACCATCGCGGTCATGCCGTTCTGGAGTATCTGGATGCTGTAGTAGAGGCGCGCTCGCCCTTGGGGGGCCTGCTCAACGATCTCCAGCACGCGGCCGGCTCCGTGGTGAGGGTAGACGACGCTGTCTCCAGGTTCGAACATCAACCGTACCGCTCCACCCGGTCCAGTTCACGCAGGCGGATGAGACCCTCTTTGATGTCGTGGGCCCGGGCCACTCCGACCCCGTCGATGGCGGCCAGATCCTCCACCGGGGCGTTCATGATGCCCTGGAGGGTTCCGAACTGGGCCATCACGTTCTCGATGGCATACCGGCTCAGGCGAGGGATCTTGCGGAGCATCCTGTAGCCGCGGGGATGGAGATGCAGTTCGAGGGCCTCGACATCGGGGCCGTACCCGAGGATCCGGACGACGCTCCCCGCCGACAGCAGTTCGTCGGAGGGCAGGGCACCGAGAGCCTGTTCGGCCTCGGTCAGATGCTCGGGGGTGGGATCGGGCAGGTAGTCGGCCAGCACGGCGGTCCTGTCCTCGCGAACGTTGAACAGGAGTTCCTCAAGTTGCAGCTGCACCAAACGGCCCTCGGTGCCCAGCTCGATGATGTAGCGTTCGATCAGGTGCGAGAGCGCGAGCACCATCTCGACGCGCTGCAGCACCGTGGTCACATCGAAGAGAGTGACGGCCTGCTGGAACTCCAGGGTCGATAGCGAGTCCATGACCAGATTCAAACGGCTTCGGAACCGCTCGAGCGTCTGCAGAGCCTGGTCGGCCTTGCTCAGGATGACTCGGATGGGGTCCATGATGTAGCGCACGTCACCGACGTAGATGGTGACCACATCGCGCGACGCGGAGATGGAGATGGCGAGCGCGTCCAGTTGCTTGGCCACCCGCTCCGCCGTGCGGTGGCGTGTGCCGGTCTCTTGAGAATCGATGCTCGAGTCGGGCATCAGCTGCACGTTGGCGTGACTGATGTGCTTCCCGGAGGGATCGAGGAGGATGGCTCCGTCCATCTTGGCCAGTTCGTAGAGGATCATCGGACGCAGAGCCACATCGATATCGATGCCTCCGGAGATCATGGGCCGGATCTTCTCTTCGTCGGCGAAAACAAGAAGGGCGCCTGTGCGCGCCCGGACGATGTTATCGATCGACTGCCGGAGCTGTGTCCCCGGAGCGGTCATCTTGAGCGCCTCGATGAGTCGACCTTGCATGGCCAGGGGCTGTCTATCCACCGTTGCTCCTCGCTGTCACCTGCTTGACGGCCTGTTCGACATCGGAGACCGCTTCCAACCTCAACCCTGAGATTCTTCCACCCGCCTTGGAGAACTCCTCGACATTGCGGCCTGGTACGAGGATCTGAGGGAACCCACGACGTACCAGTTCCTGGATACGTTTTTCACCCTGCAAGGCATATCGTACCTTCCCGGTGAGACTCACCTCTCCGAAGGCGGCCACGCCTTGCCGGTCGGTGCCGTCCCGCCAGGCTGTGGCTATCGCCAGCGCCACAGCCAGATCGGCGGCGGGGTCCTCCAATGCGAGCCCACCCGCTACGTTAACAAATATGTCGCATTTGAGGAGCGGCAAACGAGCCCGTCTGCTGAGAACGGCCACTATCATGGCCAGCCGGTTGCGATCCACTCCCCTGGCCACCCGCTGCGGCATGGCAAGGTTGCTCGCGGCCACCAGAGCCTGCACCTCCGCCAAGAGACAGCGGGTGCCTTCCAAGACCGGCACCACCACCGACCCCGAACGGAGATCGCCTTCTTCAAGAAAGACCGAGGCGGGATCCGGCACCTCCACCAAGCCCTGCTCGGCCATCTGGAACACGCCCACCTCGTTCGTGGAGCCGAAGCGGTTCTTGACGGCACGTAGAATCCGGAAAGGCTGAGCGCGCTCCCCCTCGAAGGACAGCACCCCGTCGACCATGTGCTCCAACACCCGCGGCCCGGCCAGTTCCCCCTCTTTGGTCACATGCCCCACCAACACCAGGGAGATCCCGTTGTCCTTCGCCACGCGCAGCAGTTGGGCCGTGGCATCGCGGATCTGCGCCACGGATCCCGGCGCGGACCCGACCTCCCCGGACCAGAGCGTCTGCACAGAGTCGACCACGCAGACGGCGGGTTTCAGATGCTCGAGCGCGGCCACCACAGTCTCGGTCTGGGTCTCGGGAAGCAGGCGCAGCCTGCTGCCCTCCCCGCCCAGCCTGACGCTTCGCAGCTTGACCTGGCCGGCCGATTCCTCTCCCGACACGAGGAGCGTGGAGACGCCCCGCGACTCCATGCTGAGGAGCGACTGCAGAAGGAGGGTGCTCTTGCCCACTCCCGGCTCCCCACCCACCAGGACTACGGAGCCCGACACGAGACCACCGCCCCGCGGTTGGCGATCTCGTCATGCCCGCGCTTGCCACCTCACCGTCAGCGGATATGCTGCCTCCATACCATTCGCTTCGCGTGCAAAGGGAGGACAGCGGCGGCGCCATGAAAATCACCGACCTCAAGTGTGCGATGTTCGGCGAGAGTCCCGTGGTACGAATCGCCACCGACGAAGGCATCAGCGGTTACGGCCAGGTCGAATGGTCGAAGCCCTACCTCAAGCCGTGGAT
>ENA-UOUL01005268-UOUL01005268.1-bioreactor-metagenome-genome-assembly--contig:-NODE-5268-length-11317-cov-6.191459_pt1 | contig 11317 bp, 10 predicted proteins | sample MGYA00249838_ERZ747220 | MGnify/ENA primary metagenome ERZ747220 (study PRJEB28778, sample SAMN05720191) | bioreactor metagenome | isolation source: Anaerobic biogas reactor | place: USA:Washington...
GCGTGCAGCTCGGCCCGCACCTTGTCAAAATCCGCCAGCTGGCAGTCGCCCCCGGCATACACATAGGGGCGGACCATGCCGTCAAAGGGCAGCCGCAGCTGCTCCACCTCGCTGTTGCGCAGCAGGAAGGCCACCCGCATGGCATCCACCAGGTCCATCAGGGAGATGTTGGTGGCATAGCGCTTCGTGTCCTTGTTTTTGGGGGCGATGCCAAAGGTGAAGATGCCGTTGTTCTTGATGCCCGGGTAGGTGTAGCTTTTGTCAAAGGGCTGGTTCCAGATGTTCAACACCCGGTCCAGGAGGGCCTGAGCTTCCTCAAAGCTGTAGCTGCGCAGGTTGCCCGCCAGGCCGGTCAGCACGGTGCGCACCCGGTGGGTGCGCCCAAAGTCCTGGGTTTCGCCGCTGTCGGCCGTGCGGCGCTTGCGGATGCGCATGTAGATGACGGAGGCAAAGCCGTTCAAATGGTATTCCCCGGCGCCGTTCAGCACCGGCTGGGTGCTGTTCATGGGCACCGCCCAGTGCTTCAGGTAGTGGGCTTCGTCGCTGGTCAGCCGCACGGTGGCGCCGCCGGCTGCGTCCACAATCTCCATGATGTGGCGCCAGTCCATCAGGACGTATTTGGTGACCTGCAGGCCGAAATGCCGGTTGATCACATCCATCAGGGCCTCCGGGTCAAACTGCCGCACGATGCGGTTGATGCGCCCGGGGTTGCCGTCCGGCTTGATCACCAGCAGGTCCCGGATGATGGAGGTCACCATCACCCGGCCGGCAATCTCATCAAAGGTCAGCAGCACCAGCCCGTCGTTGTAGCCGGGGTTCTCCGGGTTGTTCTGCCATTTGTCCATGGCAATCAGCAGGTAGTGGTGCACCCCGGCGGGGGAGGGGGGGATCTCCTCTTTCGTCAGGGTGGTGATGGTTTTCAGCACATAGGCCTTGTCGTTCTGGGCCAGGACAGCGCCTGGCAGGCAGAGGAAGGCGATGATTAAGGCCAGCAGCAAAGCGCAGAGGCGTTTCATTCGCCGGCCCCCTCGTATTTCTCAAGCTGTACCCCGGCCTCGTTGATGAGTTCCAGGGCGAAGGGGTCCGGGTAGCCCTCCTGGTACACAATGCGCTTGATGCCGGCGTTGATGATGATTTTTGCGCACACGGAACAGGGCTGGTGGGTGCAGTACAGGGTGCCTCCGTCAATGGAGATGCCCAGTTTGGCCGCCTGGACCACCGCGTTTTGCTCTGCATGAATAGCGTAGCAGATTTCCGCATGGGTGCCCGAGGGGATGTTCAGCTTCCGGCGCAGGCAATAGCCCCGCTCCTTGCAGGTCCTGGTGCCGGCAGGGGCGCCGTTGTAGCCGGTGGTCATCACCCGCTTGTCCTTCACCACCACGGCGCCAATGGCCCGGCAGTCGGCGAAGCAGCTGCTCCAGGTGCCCACCAGGTGGGCCATCTCCATGAAGCGGTGGTCCCATTTGGTCCATTCAGGCGCCCTGGTCTCCTGGGCCGGTGTTGTCTGTTCGTTCAATGTCCTGCTACCTCCTGTATGCGCTGGTTCACCCGCTCCCGCAGTGTCAGCAGGTATTCCTCCGTCCGGGGGTATTCCCGCATGGTGAGGGGGCCGGGCAGGCCCTCATGGATCAACTGCACCACGGTCTCCCGGTCCGTCAGCTTTTCCAGGTAGCGCAGGGCCCGCAGGTCCTGCATGGCGTGGAGGAAGAGCATCAGCCGCAGGCTTTCCTCCGGCTGGCCGCCCTCCCCGGGGTAGACCTGGAAGGCATCCCCGGCTGGCGCAAAGCCGGAGCAGTCCGTGTTCAGGTAGGGGTCAATGGGGAAGGTGGCGTTCTGGGAGAAATAGAAATTATAGCCCCAGTGCAAAAAGCCTGTCATCTCCGCCAGATACAGCTGCACCCCCAGCATCCGGGTGCGGTGGCCCGGCATGGCGATGAAGGTGTTGGTCACATCCCGGTGCTGGCCCACGCAGTAATAGGTCCAGCGCTCAGACAAGGGCAGGCCCATGAAGGGGTCCAGCTGGTCGATGGCCGGCACAGGGATCATGGCGGTCAGGTCCTCCCCCAGGCAGGCCACATCGCTTAACGCGTCGATGATCTTGGCGCCATTCAGCAAGGGCTTGATGAAGGCCAGCAGCTTCCGGTACTGCGCGCAGTCCTGCTGGAAGGGCTCGTCCGTTAAGTGGAAATAGCTGTGGTCCAGCACGTCCATATAGGCCAGCTCCTGGGTGAGGGCGGGCAGGTAGGCCGAGAGGAACTTCAGGTATTCCGGGTCCTCCGCCCGGGTGTCCCAGCCAAAGAGCTGGGTGTAGGAGCCGTCCTTGATGCCCATGATCTTGGGGGCATGCAGGCCGCCCCACTGGGTGAAGAGGTGGGCCATCTCAAAATACTTGATGCCTTCGTGCCGGCACATGATGATGAAGTCCCGGAGCTTTGAAAACTTGAAATTATAGCCCAGGGGGGTCACAAACACGTCCACCAGCTGGGCGGTCAGGCGCTCGCCGCCCACCGCGGTGTCCAGGGGCGGAGTGTGGATGGGGGTTAAAATCATGTTCATCCCCCGCTTGGCAGCCACCGCGATAAAATTGCGCAGGATGCGGTTATGCTCAATGGAAAACACGGGCACCTGGTAGTACATGGCCAGGGCGTCCGCATGGAGCCAGCGGGTGTGGATGAGCTTCTGCCGGGGCAGCTCCTGGGGCAGCAGGGTCAGGTTCAGCTGCTCCTCTGCCAGGGGCTGGCCTTCGCCGTCCTTCATCACCACCGTGAGCGGGTACACGCCGGGCTGGCTATCCGGCAGCGGCTCCACATCCAGCCACAGGGCGTCCCACTGGCGGGGGTAGAGGCGGATCTGCCCGGAGGTGTGGATGTTGCGCAGCAGGTCCGGATACAGCATGGTGCTGCTGTTCAGGTAGTGGTCGTCGCTGTCTCCGAAGCGGGGGAAGCGCACCGGCACATTGAAGACCTGGCGCACGGTAACCGGCAAATCGCAGGTGATGTCGATGCTGGCATAGGGGAGGCTGCCGGGGGTGTCCTCCTTTAGACAGTATGCGGCCTGAAGGGAAAAGACCTCCCCCATCAGCAGGCTGGCGGGGCAGTCCTTTGGATAGGCTTCAGGCTCGGTCTGGTGAAGCACCTTGTGAAGGGGGCTGACCAGCTTAAACCCAATGTTCATCGCGGTACCTCCTTGTGCGTTGGTAAAAGGCAGGGCTTACCCCAAATCGATGTGGGGCAGCACGTTGATGATGCGCCGCCTGGTGGCTGACAGGGAGCGCAGCATGCCGGCCTGGGGCAGGTTGGCGGTAAAGCCCTGGGCCAGGGCAGAGGACACCCCCCGCTGGCGCAGCAGGTCGCTGGCGGCAATCAGGAGGGATTTGCCCACGCCCCGCAGGCGCATGTCCTTTTGCACATACAGCATCACCAGGGCGGCGGTGTCCATGGAGGCACCGGTCATCATGATTTCGGCAACCGGGTGCCCGCCCCTGTAATAGCCCAGGGCCAGGAAATTGGCCTGCTGCATCTGCAGGGTCAAAAAATCGTGGGAGATGGGGGACAGGCGGTAGCGGTTGAGCCGCGTGATGAAGGCGTACTGGTCCTGGGCGGTCTGCAGGGGCACGGAGGCAAACTCGCAGCCCATGGGGGCCTGGGCGTTGCCCACCGGCAGCGCAAAGCTGTATTCCTCCCGGGCATCCCGGGACATAAAGCCGTTCTGGTTATAAAAGGAGACCAGGTCAAACTGGGAGGGGGCAATCTCTGTATAGATGCGTCCTTTCAGGTGGGGATAGGCGGCCCGCAGCTGTTCGCTGCGGCCCAGGAGGGCGCCCAACAGCAGGTTCCTGGCGGTGGGCTGGGACTGGATGTCGATGTACATCTGCATCGGCCGCTCAGGGTAAAGCTCCTCCTGCATGTTGAGGATGATATAGGCCACCCCCAGCTGTACATACTGGTCATTGGCCGCGAAAAAAACGTCCTCCGCCGGGACTCCCTGATACGGTGCGTTGGGATGTGATAGGCGCATACTGTCTCCTGTCGGTTGGTAAAATTATTCTGATTCCTGCAGGTTGCTGCTGGGGGTTAAGTCATAGATCACCTTGCGCACCTTGTCAGAGTGGTTCAGGGCGCGCTGGGTGTAGCGCTCCAGCAGGTCCCAGGGCAGCCGGGCGGGCAGGGCCCGCAGGTCGCTGCCGGTGTGGCTGATGCTCACCGCCCGCAGGGCGATGACCAGGTTGTCCGGGCTGTCCAGGTAGGGCACCTCATACAGCATGGCGAAATACTTCCACAGGCGTTTGTGGAGGCCGGCCTCCCGGATCTCGTGCTGGAAGGCGGCATCCGCCCAGCGCAGAAGAGCCAGCCGCTCCCTGGTGCACTCGCCCATGATGCGCAGGGCCAGGCCGGTGAAGGGGAAGGGCTGCATGGCCGTCATGTCCTGGGGCAGGCCCAGGGCCTCGCCCACCCGGCGGATCTCCTCCTTGAACAGGTCGGACAAGGGCGCAACCGTCCGGGCCCCCTGGGCCAGCACCGATACCGAGGTGGAAGGCAGGTTGTTTGAAAATAGGTAGTCCGAGGACTTGGACTCCACCAGCAGGCTGTAGTCCAGGGTCTTCCCGAACTCCTGCAGCACCTCCTGCAGGGTGTGGCGCAGGGCGTCCTTTTTGTCCGCCTGGCTGGTTTTGCCGGCCAGGGCTTCCATGACCCGCTCCTCGGCGTTGATGATGACCAGGTTCAGCCCCATCCCCTTGTAATAGGCAGAGAACTCAATCACGTCATTTTCCCGGAGCAGCCCGGTGTCCACAAACACGCAGGTGAGGCGCTCCCCCAGGGCGCGGTGGGCCAACAGGGCGGTGACCCCGCTGTCCAGCCCGCCGGACATCACGCACAAGGCCTTGCCCTCTCCCGCCGCTTCCAGGATGTGGGAACGGGTCAAGGAGATGAAGGAATCCTCGCTCCACCAGCGGGTGCAGCCGCAGACGTCCACGGCAAACTGGGTGAGCAGGCTCATCATGTCCGGGTCGTTGGGCTCCAGCTGGCAGCCGATGGCAAAGATCTGCAGGCTTTTGTGGGCCAGGCCGATCACCTTGTCCTCATACATGGCCAGGGGCTCCAGGTCATCGGTCAGGGCCAGGGCATGGATGGTGCCGAACATGCGCTCGGATTCCAGGAGGCCGTCGGTGATTTTGGATGGGAGGAAGGTGAGGGTGTCCACGTCGTTCACCTGGAGGGTTTCCTGCACCTGGCCGCCCAGGAGGGCGGTGACGGCGGGCACCGTGCTGCCCAGGGCCAGGACGGGCATCCCGGAGCGCAGCAGCTGGCCGTCCAGGTCCACCGGAATCTCGCCGCTGGTGCCGCCGGACAGGATCACCCCCAGGGCTTCTTCCCCAAGGATTTGTTCGGCGGTGGTGTTCCCCGGCAAAATCCGGGCAGAAATTTTCTCCGCCCGCAGCTTGGCTGCAATGGCGGCAGAATAGGAGCCCTCAAAATTCAATATCAGTACCTGATCGCGCATGATCGCATCTCCTGTTTTCTACAAGCTGCCGTCCACGGTCCAAAACTCGGTGTGGTTCATCATGAAGTGGGCGGCGTACTCATGCAGGGCCAGCTGGGTTTGCTGGTTGGCGATGCCTGTCTGGGTGAGCTGCTTCATGGACTGGAAACTGCGCACCGCTTCCTGGGTAGCGTTGTTGTACTGGCCGTGCACGTCCTGCTGGTTCAACAGGCCGATGATGGCCAGGTTCTCCTGCAGCTTGCGGACCTTCTCGCTCTCGATGCCGCCCCGCAGCACAATGTCTGCCAGCTCGTGCACCGTGCCGTAGCCCTGGATGCGCCAGTCGTCCAGCCTGTACTGGGCCCGCTGCACCTTGTCGGGCATGTTGCCCTCGATGACCTGGACATAGACCTGGCCGGCTTCATCCTTCAGGCTCATCTCCACCATCGCCACATGGGTGGTGTCCCCGGAAGGGGTATAGGAAAAGAACACCCAGTCGCCAGGCTCCGGGATGTAGCTGTTTTTTTCCATCTGGCTGCTGTCGCCGATGTACCACTGGCTGCCCCAGCCGGAGATGAAACCGGTGCGGGCGATATAGCGTCCCTGCTTCAAAAACCAGTTCCGGCCGATGTTGGTGGCCCCGTACAGGGGGAACTTCACCTCCAGCAGCTTCTGGTCCAATTGGGCTTCCGCCTGGGCTACCGACCAGCACAAAAACTCGGCGCACCATTCCGCCTTGGGGTTGCCATACCATTCCCCGTATTTGGTGGTGCCGTCCCGCTGCTCGGTGTAGCCCAGTTCGCTAATGGCGGTGTCCAGCACCGCCTGCACATGGGGCGGCACCGCATGGGCGGGGGGGATGGGCGTCATCACAGACTCACTTGCCTGCGCCGTCAGCAACAGCGCGCAAACAGCAAGGATCAGCACAAAAACCCGTCGGATCATAGCCCTCTCCCTTCGTCCAGATTGTATGATTATAACGTGAAGCGTCTGCCCATGCAAGCAAAGGGGCTGCCGGGGAAGCCTCTCAGCCCAGGCTGAGTCGGCTTTTCAAGCGCTCAAATTCCTCTGCTTCGATGATGACCAGGGCGCCGGCCCGCAGCCCCAGGGCAGCCTCCAGGTGCCGCCTGGCGGCCCGCAGCAGGGGCAGGGCCTCCTCCCGCCGGTCCCGGCGGCCCAGCGCCGCAAACAGCAGCGCGCAGATGGACAGGAAGCTGGCAAAGGCCACCTTGAGGCTGTATTCGTTGCCGAACACCGCATCCTCCTGCTGGCGCAGCTGCATCAGGACGCTGACAAAGGCCGGCAGGAAGGCTTCCAGAACCGCATCCTGCATGGTCTGCAGCAGGGCCACCCCTTCAAAATCATCCCCCAGGGCAATCAGGTTGTTCAGCAGGGATACATGCTCCGGCGTCAGGAAGCTGGCTTCCCGCAGCAGGGCGTTCAAGGCGGCACCCGGCTCAAAGGGCCTGGCAGCCTCATAGCGCTGGAAGGCCTCCAGGGCCTGGTCCCTGGCCAGGGCGGCCAGCACCTCAAACTTGGTTTTGAAATGGTGGTAGAAGCTGCCCTTGCTGGTGTTCAACTGGTCCAGGATGTCCTGGATGGCGGTGTCCTGGTAGCCTTTTTCGGCAAACAGAACGGCGGCGGTGTTGAGGATGTCCTGCCGCTTCCGGGGTCCCTTGCGCATCACAATCAGCTCCTTTTCTGGGGTTGGTACCGGGTCAGTTAAACTCAATCAGCTGCTGCACCATCCGGTATTTGGAGGTAAACAGCTTCTCCCGCCGGTATTCCCTGCCGTCCCTGAGGTAGACCCGGTAGGTGTCCACCACGTAGCCTGTGCGGGCTTTCTTCAGTTCCTTCTGGGTGCCGGCGGGCAGGTTCACATTCTGCTGGAAGGCGGGCTCCCGGGGCGGCTTGGTGGTGGAGATCAGCTGGGTTTCCAGGGCAATGCTCTCCCCGGGGCCGCTCATCAGCCCGTAAAACTCGATGGTGAGGGTGCGCTTCTGGTACTGGGCGATGATGAACACCGGGGTCTGCTGGTCGTTTTTGAACTTGAAGTCCAGGTTGGGCCAGTTCACGGCGGCATCCAGGCCCCGGTCCAGGTAGCTCACCGGCCAGGCATGGGGGGAGCGGTCCACGATGCTCATCCCCGCCTGGGCGGCGGCATTGAACAGGGTGGAGGACACCTGGCACACGCCGCCCCCCACATCGTCAATCAGCACCCCGCCGTAGATGGCAGGGGCCCCCCGGTACCCTTTTTCGATGGTGCGCTGACCGGTTGTTTCATTAAAGGAGAAGGTTTCCCCGGGCATCAGGGTCCTGTTGCTGATGGCCTGGGCGGCCAGGGCGATGTTGGTGTTCCGGTCCTCATCAGAGGTGGTTTTGGTGCTGAAGGTGGCCAGCCGGGTGAAGCGGTTGCGCAGGTCGGTGCTGGTGACCAGGGGCAGTACCGCCGTGGACTGCAGGCGGATCTCCGCCCTGTAATCCTTGGCGTTCAAGGCGTTTTTTAAGGCGCTGGCGATGGCGGCGGCCTCAATCTGCCGCCCGGGCACATCCTGGGTCACCGAAAACTGCTGGGTCTTAAAATCAAAAGAGGACACCACCGCGTTGACAGCCTCGGTATTGGTCCGCTGGGCCAGGCCTTCTGCCAGGGCATCAATCTGCCGGGCGGAGAAGGACACCGCTGTGTGGAAGCTGGCGCCATTGCGCCTAGCATGCTCCATCTGCTGGTAGCGGGCTTCAAAGGGCGTCCACTGGGAGTTGACGATGGCGCCGGAGTTCTGGCGGCCGATGGCCCAGGCTGCTTCCATCACCTCCTCCAGGTTGCGCTGGTAGGGGATGTAGCTGCTGTCCAATTGATACAGGGTGTTGTCAATATGCAGCCGGATCTGAAGCCCCGGGTCGCCGGAGCCCCGCTGCTGGTCGTCCATCTGCCGCAGCTGGGCCGGGGTCAAGCCGCTCACCGGCATGCCGTCTATCTGGATGTTGTCAAAAAAGGCGGGGCTTGCCATGGCCTTCAGCTTCTGCTGGAAGGCGGCCTCGCGGGACTGGGCGTTTTTGATGTTCATGAGGCAGGCGGCGATGATGACCAGGGACAGCAGCATCACCCCCAGGCTGACAAAGGGAAAGCGGCGGGCTTTTTCCCGGGGCCTTGCGCCCGGCTGGCTGCCTGCCTGGTCCGGGTCCAGGTAATAGGGGACGGGCCCGTAATCAGCATCCTCATAGGGGCTGTGCTGCGGGGGCTGGCCGTAGGCAAAATACTGCCCGGGCAACAGGGGCTGTTCATCCTGGTCCTGCGGCCCGTGGGGATGGGGGTGCCCATAGGAAAAATAGGGCTCCGGCTGCCCGTGGTCATAGGAGGGCGCTTCCTCCTGGGAGCCTTCCCACAGCCAGTCCGGATGGGCCTGGGTGAAATCAGCCGCCCAGGGGTCTTCCTGCTGGGGCTGATGTGGGGCCTGCACCTGCCAGCTGCCGGCGGCGTGGGCATGGTCCTGCTGCCAGGCAGGCTGCTGTGCCGGGCCCTCATAGGGGCTGTCCGGCTGGAAGGCAGCCCTGCGCACCTTCCTCTTTTGAAAGCCCCTGCTGTGTGCATCTGCTCGGCGCCGCAAAACAGACCCTCCTTCGGCGTAGTCGCTGTCATTGTAATGATTTTGTTACACAATTGTCAAGAATCGGAAAAAGCTTGCCCCGGCCAGCCTTTGAAAACACTTGACAGCGACGGGGAGCATCCTCTATGATGATTCCGACGAATACAAAAGGAGGAGCGGGTATGAAATTTTACGTGTGCAAGATTTGCGGCAACATCATCGCCTATGCCTATGATGCAGGCGTGAAGGTGGTCTGCTGCGGCGAAGAAATGCAGGAGATGGTGGCCGGAACCGTGGACGCATCCAAGGAAAAACATGTGCCTGAAATCATCGTGGAGGGCAACCTGGTCACCGTCAAGGTGGGGGCTGTGGAGCATCCCATGGAGGAGAAGCACTACATCACCTTCATCGCCCTGGAAACCAAAAACGGCAACCAGCGCAAGGTGCTCAAGCCCAACGACAAACCCGAAGCCACCTTTGCCCTGGTGGATGGCGACGAAGTGATCGCCGCTTACGAACACTGCAATCTGCATGGCCTTTGGAAAGCAGAAGCATAAATAAAAGGAGAAACAAACATGAAGAAGTACGTATGTGACCTGTGCGGCTGGGTGTATGACGAGGCGGAAGGCTATCCGGACGAGGGCTATGCCCCCGGCACCAAGTGGGAAGACCTGCCGGACGATTTCGAGTGCCCCCTCTGCGGCGCAGCCAAGGAAGACTTCAGCCTGGTAGAGTAACATCATCCGACAACCGCAGCACGCGTCCTGACACACCGGGGCGCGTGTTTTTGTGTCGCCCGAGTGACTGAGTCACTCGGCATTTTTTCCGCATCAAAAAAGCTGCCGCAGTGTGCGGCAGCCCGGAGGTTGTTTCTGCTGGGATTACTGGGCGTCCACCTTCGCCATGTGGCGAATCAGGTCGATGACCTTGCAGGAATAGCCCCACTCGTTGTCATACCAGGCAACCAGCTTGACAAAGGTCTCATTGAGCATAATGCCGGCGCCGGCGTCAAAGACGGAGGTGCGGGACTCATGGATGAAGTCGCTGGAGACCACGGCGTCCTCGGTGTAGCCGATGATGCCTTCCCATTCCTTGCTCTCAGCGGCGGCCTTCATGGTGGCCTTGATGTCTTCGTAGGTGGTGGGGGTGTTCAGGGTCACCGTCATGTCCACCACAGACACGTTGATGGTGGGCACCCGGAAGGACATGCCGGTCAGCTTGCCCTTCAGTTCAGGAATCACCACGCCCACGGCCTTGGCAGCGCCGGTGGAGGAGGGGATGATGTTGGCGCTGGCAGCGCGGCCGCCGCGCCAGTCCTTCTTGGAGGGGCCGTCCACGGTCTTCTGGGTGGCGGTGGTGGCATGCACGGTGGTCATGAGGCCTTCCTTGATGCCGTATTTGTCGTTGATGACCTTGGCCAGGGGGGCCAAGCAGTTGGTGGTGCAGGAGGCGTTGGACACCACCACCATGTCCTTCTTGTATTCCTTGTGGTTCACGCCCATGACGAACATGGGGGTTTCCTTGTCCTTGGCGGGGGCGGTGATGATCACCTTCTTGGCGCCGCCCTTCAGGTGGGCAGAAGCCTTGGGGGTGTCGGTGAAGACGCCGGTGGCGTCGGCGATGTATGCAGCGCCGGTCTCGCTCCAGGGAATCTCGGCCGGGTCCATCTTGTCGTACACCTTGATGGTCTTGCCGTTGACGACCAGCTCGTTGGTGTCCTTGTTGGCCTTGACTTCGCCGTCAAAACGGCCGTGGACGGTGTCGTACTTGATCATGTAGGCCATGTATTCAACATCGATGAAGGGGTCGTTGATGGCGACCACCTGCAGCTCTTCAGGGTGCTCCAGCGCAGAAGCGAGCAACAGACCGCCGATGCGGCCAAATCCGTTGATACCAATTTTTACCATGTGTTCCTCCTTGAATAAATCAACCGTCTGGTTGGTGTTTTCGGGCAACCTGTCTGCCCAAATCATATTATCATACAATCTGTCAGCTTACAAGGGCGGCATTTGTTCCTGCCGGGCGGAATCTGTCCCATGGCTGTTTATTTTTTGTCCCAATGGCGCGAAGTCAACCAGAACAGACAAATCATACGTTGGCGGTCAGAAAGCCAGGCGGTACCGGAACCCAGGGGAAAGGCGCGGCAGGAGCGCCGCGCCTTGTGGGGGGTGTATCATACTGGACTCAATCTTTAACGCTTCCATGAGCAGGCCCTTTTTCGCCACCGCTTTGACTCATTCAGTCAGCGTAGG
>ENA-UOUL01005269-UOUL01005269.1-bioreactor-metagenome-genome-assembly--contig:-NODE-5269-length-11316-cov-4.451464_pt1 | contig 11316 bp, 11 predicted proteins | sample MGYA00249838_ERZ747220 | MGnify/ENA primary metagenome ERZ747220 (study PRJEB28778, sample SAMN05720191) | bioreactor metagenome | isolation source: Anaerobic biogas reactor | place: USA:Washington...
CGAGAAAAACTGAATAGGGCGTGACCCAAGACCACGACAGCAGGCGGCGGTTCTGGTTAAGGCACGCACATTCAAGGCAAACTCCCGACATTTGCGTGAAATAGGCCTGTTTAAAATCGGGCAAGCAAGAAAAAGGGAATGAAAAAAGGGCTGCAGCAAACTTTGCATTTTGCTACAGCCCCTGTTGATTTTGATACTTCAGTCTGTTGCCGGAGAGGCGATCAAGGCGCTTTTGCCGGACAGGCGCAGCGGATATCCCATGGCAGGAAGCAGAGCGCTTTGACCGGCGCTCAGCTGCAGACTCTGCCCTTCCCAGGCCAAGGTCATGGGCGAGAGCGCTGTCAGTACGCTGCATCGTGCCGGGTCGGGCAAGCACGCAAACTCATTACAGCCGCTCAGGCGGTCAAGGCGAAAAAAGGGGGTGTCCAGCAGGCGCTCGTGCAGGCCATCTTCACTTTGAGAGATCACACTGGCCTGCGCAGGCACGGGCTGTGCCGCAAGGTTGACCACCGCCAGAGAATCCTCCAGGTGCAGCTGCCGGCTTCGCCCGTGCTTGTCCACGCGTCCCCAGTCATACAGGCGATAGGTGATGTCGCTGGACTGCTGAACCTCATACATCACTATCCCTGCGCCGATGGCGTGCACCGTGCCCTCGGGAATGTAAAAGACATCGCCCGGATGAACCTCCACACTGCGCAGCAGGCCTTCCACTTCCCGGCCCTTCAGGGAGGCTGCCCTCAGGGCGTCCTTGGTGGTGCCCTTCCTCAAGCCCAAAATCATCTGAGCGCCAGGCGCAGTCTGCAGGACAACCCAGGCTTCGTTCTTGCCCAGTTTGCCGTGGTGTAGCTGCGCGTAGCCATCCCCTGGATGCACCTGCACACTCAGCTGTTCCCGCGCGTCAATCAGCTTAAGCAGCAAGGGGAAGGGGCTGCCCACCCGGGTGCCGGTCAGGGCCTGTCCATAGAGTGCGATCAATTCCGAGAGCGTCCTGCCCTGCGCGTCCCGGCTTTCAAGGCCCGGGATGGATGACAGCTCCAGACTCTCTCCAGCACAGGGGCCGGGGGCGTCTTTGCCGAAATGTGTCTTGAGCGCCTCCCCGCCCCAGGGGGTCATTTCATCATGCCGCCAGGCTGGTATCAATACAATAGGTTGCAGCATCTTACCTTACCTCAGGGTACGGGTTGCTATCAGGCTGACCCCGGTGCCCGCTACGTTTTCCTTGAGCACATCGCCTGACATGATGGGCAGCTTCAGTTGAAGGCTGTTGATTTCCTCCATACACTGGGCGATCTTGTCCTTGGGGATGGGCTGCTGGGTTTTCAAGCTGACTGGCACAGCGCTGCCGATGACGTTTGCAACCGCAGTGACCATGCGCGTTGGCTGCACGCTTTCCTGGCGCGCGTAGACTTCGCCACGCTTGCAGGTATTGCCCGAAACTCCGACAAACTGGCCATCCTGCAGAGTCACGTCCATTCGGCAGCCAACCGGACAAACGATGCAGGTGATCTGACGCGACTCATTCATGCAATCCACCTTCTGCTCCGGCCAGCTTGACAATCGCGTAGGCAAAGATCTTCAGGCTTTTCATCAGGCTGTCCACGCTGATACGCTCATCTGCCTGGTGAGCCATATCGGGATCGCCCGGGAAACTGGCGCCAAAGGCAACACCCATCTCCAGCATGCGCGCGTAGGTGCCGCCGCCGGTCGACAAGGCCTTCTTTTCCAAACCGGTCACCTCATGATAGGCATCCAGCAGACAGCGAACCAATTCACTGCTGGCAGGCACATAGTGCGGGAGCTTAAAAAATTTCTGTTCCACCTCAATGCCTGGCAGATGCGCTGCTGCCACATCACGGATGCGGTCGCCGGCAATCATCAGCGGATAGCGGATATCCAGCGTTGCAAACAAACGCCCCTTCTCAAGACGGATAATGCCAAGGTTGCAGGTCAGCGGTCCGCTGGCCTGATCGCGGGAGGCAATGCCCAGGCCTTCGCCGTAATACTGTGTCCCGACGGCGTCCGCCAATACCTTTACAGCGCCCGCAGCGCCCAGATCCCTCAAGGTAATCAGCAGCTGACCAATCGCGTTGCGCGCCGTCTCAGGATGGGCCGCGTGACCGTTTATACCCGTTGCGGTAATGCGCACCGCTCCGTTTTCCGCCACAGCCTTGACGGGCCAGCCGTACTGCTTGCTGATGGCGTCCACCTGGCCTTGCATCTCCGGACCGCCGGCCACCAGCGCACTGGCTGCGCCAGGGATGACGTTTTGACGCTCGCCTACGTTCAGCTCCAGTATTTTTAAGCCGTCTTTCGGAGCGTCCGCATGCAGGAAGAGCCCGCACATCCCTTTTTCCAGATTGATCACAGGATAACTGCCATCGGGGCTGAAGCCGGTGCGAGGCATGGTGGCTACCCGCTTGTAATACTTCATATCCTCCATGCCGCTTTCCTCATCGCAGCCATAAATCAGGGTAACCTTGCGCTTGAGCGGGATGCCTGCATCCTTGACCGCTTTCATCGCATAAAGCGCAGCTGCCAGGGGTCCCTTGTCGTCACATGTGCCGCGTCCATACAGTACCCCATCCTCCAGCTGCGCACCAAAAGGATCGCGCGTCCAGCCGTCGCCGGCGGGCACGATATCCACATGCGCCAGGATGGCCAGCGCATCCTCATCGCTGCCCTCGCCCATTTTGGCATCGCCGGCGTAACCATCGTAGTCGCGCACCTCAAAGCCCAGCGACTGGCAATCCTTGAGCGTTAAATCCAGCATCTTGCGCAGCGCAGGTCCAAAGGGTGCGTTGGGCTGTGCATTCTGCTTGAGGCTGGGGATTTTGATCCAGCCGCGCAGGGTCTCCAGCATGGGTTCACGCTGGGCTTCGATTATCCTGTCAAATTCTTTTTTGCTGATCATTCTTCTATCCTTCCTTGATTGCGCGTGCAAAGCGTTGTACGCCCTCAAGAAGCTGGGCTTTGGGGCAGCCATAGTTGATGCGCATAAAACCTTCCCCTGCGGTCATGCCGAAGAATTGACCATCTGTCAGCGCTACGCCGTGTTTTTTGCAGCGTGGGCCGATTTCACGGTGCGGCGTTTCATAGGCACGGACGTTTACCCAGGCGAGGTAGGTGGCTTCCATCGGGGAAATCACCGCTTGGGGCAGCAGCTCGCCAAGCAGGTTGGTCAAAGCCGCCTGGTTGTCCGTCAGGTACAACAACAGCGCGTCCAGCCAGTCATCGCACTCATTGTAAGCTGCACGGGTGCCTGCCAGGGCAAAAATGTTCCCGGTTTGCGCGCCGGCGCGCTCCAAATAACGCGCGAGCATTGTACTCACATCCTGGTCCTGGCAGACCGCAGTAGCCTGTTGAAGGCCTGCGATATTGAAGGTCTTGCTGGCGGCTGCCAGCATCACAGTGTCTTCCCGGGCCTCAGGCAGGGAGAGGAGGGGCACAAACTCTCTGGGTGAGTAGACAAAGTCGGCATGAATCTCATCAGAGACCAGGCGGGCCTTGTATCGGTTGAGCAGGGAAACCAGGGCGCGCAGCTCCTCTTGCGACCATGCGCGTCCCACCGGGTTGTGCGGGTTGCACAGGATCATCAGCCGTGCGCCCTGACGCAAGAACTGCTCTATTGTTTCATAATCCATGGTATAGCGCCCCTTGGCATCGCACCTGAGGGTGGCATCCAGCACCACCCGGCCGCTCTCCCGGACGGCTGCGATAAAGGGACCATAAACAGGAGTCTGGACAATGACACTATCGCCCGGGTGCGTCATGGTGTTCACACAGGCGCGCAGGCCGGCGACTACCGTGGGCAGCATTACCAGGCTGTTCCCGCTGAGCGTCAGTTTGTGCCGGCGCTGCCAAAAGCCGGTGAAAGCGTCCCTGTCCTCCTGGCTGATAAAGGTATAGCCGTAGCATGCGTGTTCGGCGCGGTGCCTGAGCGCATCGCGGATGGGCTGAGCGCATTCAAAATCCATGTCTGCAACCCACAGCGGCACCATGCCCTCCCGCATAACGCCGCTGGCTGACCACTTGGTGCTGTTGGTGCCTGCGCGGTTGATTCCTGCGTCAAAAAATGTCCGATCATACTTCATGTTCGCCCCTCCTACAGAAATAAATGTGATAGCCTGATTTACGGGCTATTAAGGAAACGGAATCAAATAAGGTTTCCAGGTAAACCCTAGCGCTGAGCGCGCCTTGCTGCTTGCGGATGACAAGGGCAAGGGTGCCGCCGGCGCTTAGCCTGCCGGCGCTTTCTTCAAACAGGCGGTAGACGGTTTGCTTGCCTGCGCGGATGGGCGGGTTCAGCAATATCCAGTCGAAATGTTCATTGGCCTGTTCAAGCCCGTCCGCGCAAAACACCCGCGCTTGAACACGGTTGTGTTCAAGGTTTTTACGGGCTAGGTTGACAGCGCGCTCGTTAATGTCCAGCATCGTGACCCGGCATTGCGGCTTGAGTTTGGCTATAATCACACCCACCGCGCCCCAGCCGCAGCCCAGGTCCAGCACCTTGCCGGACAGGTGGGGCAGCGTGTATCTCAGCAGCAGCGCGGTGCCCTTGTCCAGATCATCCCGGGAAAAGACACCCGCATCGGTATCAAACCGGAAAACACAGCCCTCAAAAACAAGGTCCAGGGTTTTCATGTCGTGTGATGACTGGGGACTGGAGGCGAAATACTGTTCAGACAAGGTTGACGGCCTCCTTCAGCCGGTCAGCTTCCTGCGCTGTCAGGGCGCGAAAACAACCTGGCGCCAGTCCAGGATCCAGCGTCAGCGGTCCAAAGGCCAGGCGCGTCAGGGATATCACCTCATGACCTCTGCTGCCGAACATCCGCCTTACCTGGCGATGCTTTCCCTCAGTCAATTCCACCACCGCCAAACTCTGATCCTGCTGCGCGTGCTGAATGGTCAGGCGCGCGGGCAGGGCGGTAAAATCACTCAGGGAAATGCCTTGCGAAAAGGCGGTGACATCATCAGCGTTCAGACAGCCCAAAACCCTTGCCTGATAAACCTTGACGATGCCCTGCTTCGGAGCCAGCAGGCGGTGCGCCAGCTCGCCGTTGCTGGTCAGCAGCAGCAAGCCTTCCGTGTCCTTGTCCAGCCTGCCCACCGGCATACAGCGCACCCTGGTGTAGTGATCAGGCAGCAAGTCCATGACAGTGGGCGCCCTGCGATCACGCGCGGCGGTCAGTATGCCCGAAGGTTTGTTGAGCATCAGGTGCCATTCGCTTTGCGGGCAATAGGACTGCCCATCCAGCAGGAAGGTATCGTCTGACGCTACTTCGCTTTCCGGTGTGACAGCGACCTGCCCTTTCATCTGAACCCGTCCGGCCCGGATGGCTGCCCTCGCCTGGGATCTGCTAAGCCCGGTGGTTTGTGCCAGAAGCTTGTCCAGCCTCACGGCTGTTTTGGCCGACCGGCTGTAGCTGCGCTTAAGGCCAGCTTCCGCAGGGGAAGAACAGGCAACCAAAGCACAGCTATAACCAGTATTATCATTATCAGCGTTTTTTCCGGGAGTTTCAGTTGAATCAGCGTGATGGCCATGTTCAGATAATCCATGGCCAGCATGCCCGACCGCGGCAGGGACAGGAGGTAGCTGCCCAAAGCCAGGAGGACGCCGGCAACAGCCGGCAGGCACAGCAACAAGTTGAAGGAAATTGTGCGGTTGATGATGCGCCTGCGCCGCCTGCGCAGCATTCTGGCCTGCTTCAGGGACAAACGGATGCCCTGTTTGAGCACATCCTGCTGTTCAAAGGGGATATCGCGCTTCCAGCCGTAGGCGGCCAGCAAGGCGGACAGGACGCCTGCAAGCCCGATGATGATGACGCCGCCAATAAAACCTTGGCCGATCAGATCGCCCAGGTTGGAGATGCCCAACATGGGAACAATGAAGTCCGGATAGGGAATATAGTAATAATACAGGATGGTGAAAGCGAAGAAAGGCTATAGGAAGGGCAGCGCACGCGCCAGGCGCAACAGCGCTGCGAAAAGCCAGCGAAGATAATTGTAGAGATTTATCCTGCTGTCGCGCGGCAAATCATGCAGCAGGCTGATTCTATACGCAGCGGTCTGAAAGCGCATCGGCATCACCAGCAGCACATACAAAGGCAGGGAGCAGGCCAGGCCGCAGATCGGGGCGAGTAGTGCTTCCTGCCCAAAATGACTGCCGATAATCAGGCCGAGTTGTGTTTCCAATCCAAAGAAACTTCCGGTGACGCCGGCGTACAGCAGCGGGCCAAATGCCACAAGACGGATGAACACCTGAAAGAGCAATAAAGCGAGCACCTTGGGCATCCGATGAAAATATACCTGCCAGGCACGCTTATGCGGGCTGATGGCTTTCTGCTGCATGGCACACCTCCTCGTTTTCTGCGTTTCAGTATAGCGAAGACCGGCCGCTCATTCAAGGCCGGGGCCGGTTTTGGGGATGGAATGTGCAGAACAATCGACAGTTTCAGCGGTGCTGTCCGACACAATCTCCGGCTGCTGCGCCAGCGCGGATGGCCTGCTGACTCAGCGGTTGTGTGCTCAGGCCCAGGCAGGCCGCACAGGTGTAGCCGCATTGTGGACATACGCAGCGCATGTTTCTCTCTGATTGGGGCATGAAGCTTTCGCAATAGGGACAGGCGCAGCGCATCAGCTGATACCGGCTTTCCTGAGGTATTCCCCGGTATAGCTGCCCTTCGCGCGGGCAATTTGCTCGGGTGTGCCTACTGCGACGATCTGTCCGCCGCGGTCGCCCCCGTCCGGTCCCAGGTCAATAATGTAATCCGCTGTTTTGAGTATGTCCATGTTATGCTCAATCACCAGCACTGTGTTGCCTGAGTCAGTCAGCCGCTGCAATACCTTGATCAGCCTTGAGACATCGTCTACATGCAGCCCGGTGGTCGGCTCGTCAAGCAGCACCAGCGTTTTTCCGGTTGCTTTACGGCTCAGCTCAGTGGCCAGCTTGACCCGCTGCGCCTCGCCGCCGGAGAGCGTGGTGGAAGGCTGGCCCAGCTGGATATAACCCAGACCCACATCGTGAAGGGTTTTGAGCTTCTGGTGGATTTGTCTGTGATGCTCAAAGAAGGACAGGGCTTTATCCACTGTCATGTTCAGCACGTCGGCAATGTTTTTGCCCCGGTACTTGATTTGCAGGGTTTCCTGACTGTAGCGCTTACCTTTGCAGACCTCACAGGGCACATAAAGATCAGCCAGGAAATGCATCTCGATTTTGAGCATGCCGTCCCCGCTGCAGGCTTCGCATCGGCCGCCTTTGACGTTAAAGGAGAAGCGGTTTTCCCTGTAGCCGCGGGCCTTGGCCTCATTGGTCTGGGAAAAGACACGGCGGATCGTATCAAACACGCCCGTGTAGGTAGCGGGGTTGCTGCGCGGCGTGCGGCCGATAGGGGATTGGTCAATGGCGATGATTTTGTCCAATTGCTCCAGGCCCTCAATGCGGTCATGGTCACCCGGGTAGGTTGAGGCGCGGTTCAAGTCCCGCGCCAGCGCCTTGTAGAGAATCTGGTTGACCAGGCTGCTCTTGCCACTGCCGGACACCCCGGAGACTGCGCAGAATACGCCCAGGGGAAAGGAAACATCCAGGTTTTTGAGATTGTTGGCGCGCGCTCCCACCACCTTGAGCCAGCCGGTGGGTTCCCGCCGCTGTCTGGGCAGGGGGATGAACTTGCGGCCGGCTGCGTAAGCCCCTGTGATGGAGCCCTCGCAGGCCATGATTTCTTCCAGCGTGCCCTGGGCAACGATGTGGCCGCCCTGTTCGCCCGCGCCCGGGCCAATATCGACCACCCAGTCGGCGCTGCGCAGGGTTTCTTCATCGTGTTCCACAACGATCAGGGTGTTGCCAAGGTCCCGCAGGCGCTTGAGCGTGCCCAGCAGCCGCGCGTTGTCTTTCTGGTGCAGGCCGATGGAGGGTTCGTCCAGGATGTAGAGCACGCCTACAAGACCGGAACCGATCTGCGTGGCCAGGCGAATGCGCTGGGATTCTCCGCCTGACAAGCTTGCTGCTGAACGGGACAAGCTCAGATAGTCCAGTCCCACATCCCTGAGAAAGCTGAGCCTGGCGCGCAGTTCCTTGATGATTTGCTCAGCGATGATGGTCTGGGTCTGGCCCAGGCGCAGCCCTTCCAAAAAACGCTGGGCGTCTGTCAGGTTCATGGCGCTCAGCTGCGCAAGGTTCTTGCCACCCACTGTCACTGCCAGTGCTTCCGGCTTGAGCCGCTGTCCCCGGCAGGACGGACAGGGTTCCTCGCGCATGAAGGATTCATACATGGCCTTGGCAGACTCGCTGTTGGTTTCCCTGTAGCGGCGCAGCAAGGTTGGGATGATGCCTTCGTAGGTGACATTGTAGGTGCCGCTGCCGGAGATGCTTTTGAAGTGCACGGGAATCTTGCTTCCCTTGGCGCCGTAAAGGATGATGTCGATGATCTTCTTTGGCAGGTCGCCCACGGGGGTGTCCATGCTGAAACCGTATTTCTCGCTGAGACCTACAAACAGCATATGCGCGGTGGAAGATTCATCGCCGGAGCTGTTCCAGCCCATGGCGTTGACCGCGCCCTGATTGAGGGATTTGTTCCTGTCAGGCAGGATCAATTCCGCCGGGATATTGCGCGTGACACCCAGACCTGCGCAAGCCTGGCAGGCGCCGAAAGGGGAGTTGAAGGAAAACATCCTTGGCGCCAGCTCCTCAATGCTGATGCCGCACTCAGGACAGGCATAGTTCTGGGAATACAGGGTATATTCGCCGTCAGGCACCTGCTGGATCGCCATCAACCCGCCGGATTCGCGCAGCGCAGTCTCTACTGAGTCGCTCAGGCGGCTGCGCATGCCGGGTTTGATGATGATGCGGTCAACCACCAGGTCAATGGTATGGGTTTTCTTTTTGTCCAGTGGGGGTGTATCGCCCAGATCATATACCGTTCCATCGATGCGCACGCGCGCAAAGCCGGCTTTGGCAGCGTCCTCCAGCAGCTTGACATGTTCTCCCTTGCGCGCGCGCACTACAGGGGAGAGAATCATCAGCCGCGTGTCCGCCGGAAGCAGCTCAATTGCATCCACCATCTGATCCACCGTCTGCTGGCGGATCTCCTTGCCGCACTGCGGGCAATGCGGGGTGCCGACGCGCGCGTACAGCAAGCGCAGATAGTCATGGATCTCGGTCACTGTGCCGACAGTGGAGCGCGGGTTATGACCGGAGGTTTTCTGGTCGATGGAGATCGCAGGAGAAAGCCCCTCAATGGCGTCTACATCGGGTTTTTCCATCTGCCCCAGAAACTGGCGCGCATAGCTGGACATGCTTTCCACATAGCGGCGCTGGCCTTCGGCGTATATGGTATCAAAGGCCAAAGAAGACTTGCCGGATCCCGACAAGCCTGTAAATACAATCAAACGGTTGCGCGGCAGGATCACATCCACATTTTTCAGGTTGTGCTCCCGCGCTCCTTTAATAATCAGGGAATCGCTCATGGTGCCTCCGGGACGAACACTGCGCCCGCTTGCGCGGGCTGTCATTACAATAGCACGTCTGTTCGCTTATTACAAGGCGCTAACAGAGTGGAAACGTTCAACGTATCCTGTTTTTGAGCGCGTTTGCCAAGGAAAACAGCAGGAACATCGCCACATTGACCAGCACTACGCTGGCGCCGGCCGGGGTGGACAGCAGGTAAGACAGAGACATCCCAATCAGGAAGCTGATCAGGCTGACCAGCGCGGCGCACAGGGTAACCCTGAGAAAGGATCTATGAACACGCATAGCGGTCAGCGCCGGGAAGATAACCAGGGAGGAAATCAGCATCGCGCCCATCAGACGCATGCCCAGAACAATGGTCACCGCGGTCAGCACGGCGATGAGCGTGTTGTACAAACCTGCGCGCAGGCCGGTGGCCCTGGCAAAGGCCTCATCGAAGGTCACTGTAAAAATACGCCGGTAAAACAGCACGAAGAGAACCAGCACCGCGCTGCCCAGCCACAGGCTGAGCGTCAGATCCTCCCGGGACATCACCAGGATGCTGCCAAACAGATAGCTGGAGATGTCCGCGTTGATGCCGCGGACCACGGACAGCACCGTAACACCAATGGCCAGCGCAGCGGTCGCGATCATGCCAATCGCAGCGTCTCCTTTGATTTTGCTGTGTTCACTCAATCGCAGCAGCACCAGGGCAGCCAGCACCACCACGGGCACAGTAAAGGCCAGGGGCGCAATCCCCAAGGCCATCGCGATGGCCAGCGCGCCAAAACCCACATGTGACAGGCCATCGCCAATCATTGAGTAACGCTTGAGCACCAGGCTCACGCCCAGCAGCGCCGCGCACAGGGATACAATCAGGCCGACCACCAGCGCGCGGACAATGAAAGCGTAGGACAGCATCTCAACCAACCAGTCAAACATTGCACACCCCTCCCGCGAAGCATTGACCGTGATAGGTGGCCAGATACTCATCCGGTTTCCCATAAAACAAGGGGGTCTGCTGCAGGTGCAAAATATGCGAGGCAAAAAAGGCAGCGGTGTGGACATCGTGGGTGATCATGACAACAGCAATGCCCTGCTCTCGGTTGATGCGCTCAATGGTTTTATACAGTTCCCGCGCAACAACGGGATCCAGCCCCGCGGTGGGTTCATCCAGCAACAGCAGCTTGCCTGTCGCGCACAGCGCGCGGGCCAGGAGTACCCGCTGGCGCTGCCCGCCAGACAGCTCCATAAAGCTGCGTCCGCTCAGGTGGCCTATCTCCATCAGATCCATCATGGTGCGCGCACGCTGCTTGTCTTTCTTGCTTAAGAACAGCTGCCTGCCGCGGATACCGGAATGCACGACTTCCAGCACGGAAGCGGGGAAATCACGTTGGGTCAAGGTCTGCTGGGGCAGATAGCCTATTTTGTCCCGCGCAAGTCCGCTCTCCAGACGGATGCTGCCCTTGACCGGTGTGACCAGGCGGAGAAGACCCTTCATCAGCGTGGATTTACCCGAGCCGCTGACGCCCGTGATGACGACAAGGCGGTTCCTCGGAATGTCGACGTTGATGTGCTTGAGGTTGTGCTGCGCGGCCCCCTTGACTCGGATGCAGTTCATTTCAGTTTGATCTCGATATGCGACTTCTTCCGGAGCTCCTGGATCCACTCGCCGAACTTCTTTTCGATCTTCTCACGGTCGATCTTGTCCCGGATCTCTTCCCGAACGCTCTCGAACGCCTTGTGCCCCGCGCCCCGTCGTTCGATCACCTGGATGATGTGGAATCCAACGGACGATTCGATGACGCCGCTGATCTTGTTGAGCGGCAGGCTGAATGCCGCATCCTCCACCTCGGAGTGGATGATCCCCCTTT
>ENA-UOUL01005273-UOUL01005273.1-bioreactor-metagenome-genome-assembly--contig:-NODE-5273-length-11305-cov-5.250089_pt1 | contig 11305 bp, 9 predicted proteins | sample MGYA00249838_ERZ747220 | MGnify/ENA primary metagenome ERZ747220 (study PRJEB28778, sample SAMN05720191) | bioreactor metagenome | isolation source: Anaerobic biogas reactor | place: USA:Washington...
CCGGGCCGAGCGCGGCGGCGACGCGGCGCTCCACGTCCCGGGCGCGGCCCAGGCGGCTCATCAGCTCGAGGACGAGTATCTGGCGCTTCTGCTCGAGCAGGTCGTATCCCTCCTCGGCAAACTCGAGCTGCCGCGAGATGGCGAGGCAGTTCGACTTGGTGGGCGCAACGTTGAGCCTTGGCATGGCTATCGCCCTCCGGGTTCATGCGCCTGCGCCGCCGGGGCGGCGGGCGTGCCAGGCGCGGCGGACGCCTGCGGGCGGTAATGCTCCGCCAGGAGCTGGTCGCTCACGCGGTGCAGCTCGTCGCGCGGCAGCGTGGAGAGGATTTCCCAGCCGAGGTCGAGCGTGGCGGCTATGCCGCGGTTTTCATATTCGCCCTGGGTGAGAAAGCGATGCTCCAAGGCCTCGCCGAACTTCAGGTACTGCTTGTCCAGGGCGCTCAGCTCTTCCTCGCCGATAACGTCCGCAAGGCCGCGCACGCGCTTGACGCGGGCATAGCAGGCGAACATCTGGCTCGCGAGGGCCGGGTGGTCGTCGCGCGTGTAGCCCCTGCCCACGCCGTCCTTCATCAGCCGCGACAGGCTCGGCAGGCCGGCGATTGGCGGATACACGCCGCGGTTGAACAAGTCGCGGTCCAGGACGATCTGTCCCTCCGTGATGTAGCCGGTGAGGTCCGGCACCGGGTGGCTGATGTCGTCGGACGGCATGGTCAGGATGGCCATCTGGGTGATCGAGCCCGACGAGCCTTCGATACGGCCGGCCCGTTCGTAAATGCCGGCAAGATCGGAGTAGAGATAACCGGGATACCCTTTGCGGCCGGGAATCTCGCCCCGGGCCGTGCCTACTTCGCGCAGGCTTTCGCAGTAATTTGTCATGTCCGTCAGCAGAACCAGCACGTGCTGGCCGCAATCAAAGGCCAGGTGCTCTGCCATGGTCAGGGCAACCCGGGGGGTGAGGAGTCGCTCCACGCTGGGCGCATCGGCCAGGGAAAAGAACATGACGGCCCTGGTCAGGGCACCCGACGGAGCCGACTTGTATTCCTGGCGTGAGGTATGCAGCCCCTCGAGGTACACTATCAGCTCATCTCCTGACAGGAGTTCATCTGCTATCTGGACGGCTGGTACCATGTAGCCCCCCGAGTTGCCCCTCAGGTCAATAACCAGGTGTTCCATCCTGCTGGCGCGCAGTCTCTCAACAGCCTCTGAAAACTCACGTGCTGTCTGCTCTGCGAACCTGCTCAGCTTGATGTACCCTATATTGTCTGAAACCATGTAGGCAGCATCAAGGGTGTTAACGGGGATTTTGTCACGCGTTATTGTGAAGTCAAGCAACTCCTTCTCACCCTTCCTGAAGATGGTCACTTCCACCTTCGTCCCCTTCGGCCCCCTGAGCCTCTTTTGTACCCCGGTTGTTGTGATCCCTGTACCTGTCACCTTCTCCCCGGCAATGGTGACAATCCTGTCACCTGCCTGAATGCCAAGCCTCTCAGAAGGACCACCGGGGATGGGTGAGATGATTATTATTGTATCATTGAGAAGGTTGAACTGTATGCCGATACCTTCAAAGTTACCCTGAAGCTGCTCATTCTCTTCCTGAACATCCTTGGCAGGTATATAGACCGAGTGAGGATCAAGATTACGAAGAGCACCAGTGATCATATCCTCCGTGATGGCTGATATGTTAACACTGTCAACATATATTGCCTCCAGCAGCGCAAGGGTCTTTCCAATCTTGAAGGTCTCCTGTGTCAGACCCTGGGCCCTGAGCCCTTCCCAAACCATAATAACCAGTAACACGAAAAATATAAAAACCTTTTTTACCATTTCCTTATCCTTCCCGGCTCTAACCTTTAACCATTATCCTTTATCCTTTATCCTTTATCCTTCCCCTACTCCCATTCAATAGTTGACGGGGGTTTGGAGCTGATATCATAAACCACCCTGTTGACACCCCTGACCCTGTTGATTATCTGGTTTGACACCCCGGCCAGAAACTCATGTGGGAGGCGGCTCCAGTCAGCCGTCATGCCGTCAGTTGAAGTCACGGCCCGGAGCACAACTGCATTCTCATATGTCCGCTCATCACCCATGACCCCCACTGACTGCACCGGCAGCAGGATCACGGCAGCCTGCCAGACCTTATCATAAAAACCATTGTTCCTCAGACCGGAGATAAAAATATCATCAGCATCACGAAGAGTCTCCAGCTTTTCAGGAGTAACCTCTCCTAATATCCTGATAGCCAGCCCCGGACCCGGGAAGGGGTGCCTCCCCAGTATCTCCTCAGGCATCTCAAGGGCTATGCCCACACGCCTAACCTCATCCTTGAACAGGAGGCGGAGAGGCTCAGTTACCTGCAGGTGCATCTTCTCAGGCAGGCCGCCAACATTGTGATGCGACTTAATGGTTGCTGAAGGGCCGTTTACCGAGACCGACTCAATGACGTCAGGGTAGATCGTCCCCTGGGCAAGCCATTTGACGTTCTGAACCTTATGTGCCTCGCGGTCGAAAACCTCTATAAAAACCCTGCCGATAATCTTTCTTTTTGACTCAGGATCATTTACACCGCGAAGAGCCCCTATAAAATCTGCCGAGGCATCCACACCTTTTACATTCAGTCCCATTCTGCGGTAGGCATCAAGCACGGCGGCATATTCATTCTTCCGCAGCAGACCGTTGTCAACAAAGATTGAGGTAAGCCTTTCGCCTATGGCCCTGTCAAGCAGTATCGCAGCCACAGAGGAATCTACGCCCCCGGAGAGTCCCAGCACCACCCTGTCATCACCCAGCTGTTGCCTCAATGACCGTACCGTCATCTCTACAAACGACTCCGGAGTCCAGTCACCCCTGCACCTGCATATGCCTTTGACGAAATTGCCCAGCATCCTGGTGCCTTCGGTGGTGTGGTATACCTCAGGGTGAAACTGAATGCCCCATGTCTGTTCTCCTGATATCCTGAAAGCAGCCACCTTAACATCGCCGGTAGATCCGGTAATATTATATCCCTCCGGTATGCGCACAATTGTGTCACCATGCGACATCCATACCTGGGTGCCGGCAGTTACACCATTAAAAAGAGGGTCATTCTCATCAATGCTGACCAGCCTGGCCCTGCCATACTCACGTGTGTCTGAAGGCAAGACCTCCCCTCCGTAATTATGGGTCAGGTACTGTGCCCCGTAACAGACACCCAGCAACGGGATGTTGCCCTTAACAGCCTTTAGGTCAGGCAAGGGGGCCCTGGCATCACGTACTGACCAGGGGCTGCCTGAGAGGATTACTCCCCTGACACTGCTGTCAGGAGGAGGAAAGTGATTAAAGGGATGTATCTCACAATAAACATTCAGCTCTCTCACACGCCTGGCAATCAGCTGTGTATACTGTGATCCAAAATCGAGGATCAATATCTTCTCCTGCACGGGAATTATTTAATGCGGTTATTTAAGTGGCAAAGATAATTAATCTGCCGTTTCGCCGGCATCAGCTTATATCATATGTCACTCCCTCATGCGCTGCCTCTGAGTCGGGGAATATCTGCCTTGCCTCCTCCTCCAGGGGGACCGGCGACCTGTACCGGGCTGAAAAATGACCAAGGAGCAACCTTTTAACACCTGCATCACGTGCCACTTTGGCCGCATGACGGGCGGTGGAATGCCCTGTCTTCAGTGCCAGGGCGTCATTATCATCTCCGAAAGTAGCTTCATGATAAAGCAGATCAACCCCCCTGACATAGGAGGAGAGCTTTTTGAACCAGCCAGTGTCACTGCAGAAAGCGTATGATACCGGCTGACGCGGGTCAAGGGTGACTTCGCCACATGGAATGACCTCTCCACCCTCCCTGATTATATCTTCTCCCTTCCGGGCTCTGCCAATCTCTTCAACTGACAGACCATATTCAGCTATCTTCTCTTTGATCATGTTCCTTTCGGCGCTCTTTTCACGGAACAGGTATCCATAAGTGGGAATCCGGTGCCTGAGAGGAAAGGAGAAGACCTCCACCTTCCTGTCATCAAGAATTAATTTCATTGACCGGCCAGTGACGGTTTGGACTATTAGTTCATAACCAAGGTGAATGTCAAAATCTGCCAGATGCCTTTCAATCATTTCTGCCGCAGGTGCCGGCGCATACAGGTGAAGATCAGCCTTCCTGCCCATCAGGTTGTATGTGGAGAGAAGCGGATATACACCAAAGAAGTGATCACCGTGAAGATGACTGATAAATATATGGTTGATTCTCCCGAAGCGGATCTTATGTTGGCGCATCTGCATCTGGGCACCCTCGCCGCAGTCTATCAAAAACAACCGCTCATGCACATTGAGTACATGAGCGGTGGGATATCGGTCTGAGGTGGGCAGAGCAGAGCTTGTACCCAGTATGGTAAGCCTGAAAGCCATGCCTCCTCCTCTCCTCAGGAGATCAGTTTCTCGGCCTCTTCAGTATCAGCGGTTATGGATAGCACAGTGTCAAGCTGAGAGATGGTAATAAGCCTCTCAACAGCTTCATTGAGTCCGCACAGAACAAAGGTACCTCCAGCATTCTTGCAAAGCCTGTTGGCCACCAGAATGGCGCTCAGACCCGAAGAGTCACAATACTGACACTTCTTCAGATCAAGAATAATATTCCTTTCTCCCTTGCCGGAGATGAGTACCAGCTCCGATTTGAGTGAGGGAGCTATATGTGTGTCAAGCTTCTCAGTCTCAATACTGATTACTGTACAGTGATTCTTGTTTTGAATATTGAAGTCCATAGCTGATTGTTTTGGCAACTAAAAGTAAGGTTATTTTTTCTTTTTACCTATATTTTTAGCCTCTTTTTCTTCCATCTCCTCCTTAAGAGCAGCAAGCTCAGTTATGTCACCGAGAGTTGTCTTCTCAAGACTGGCCTTGATTTTACGGGTGGCCTTCCTGGTGCTCTCGCTCTCCGAACGTTTTGAGGAGGCTTCTGATCCTTTTCTTTCATCCTCAAAAACACGACTGTGAGAGACGATGATCTTCTTGGCTCCCTTGTTGAATTCAATCACCTTGAAATTGAGCTTGTCATCAACAGCCGCCTGTGTGCCATCCTCCTTGACAAGATGCTTCGGTGTGGCAAAACCCTCAACACCGTAGGGCAGTGCAACAATTGCGCCCTTGTCAAAGACCTCGATAACCGTACCTTCATGTATTGAATCAACTGTGAAGAGATCTTCAAATACATCCCATGGATTCTCTTCAAGCTGCTTGTGCCCCAGGCTGAGACGCCTGTTCTCCTTGTCTATCTCAAGAACAACAACCTCTATCTCTGCATCAATGGATGTAAACTCAGCAGGATGCTTGATCTTCTTGGTCCATGAAAGGTCAGATATATGTATCAGTCCGTCAACACCCTCTTCTATCTCAACAAAGACACCGAAATTGGTGAAGTTGCGCACGCGGGCCGTATGATGTGAGTTGAGACTGTATTTCTGTTCAATGTTTTCCCATGGATCAGGCTTAAGCTGCTTGATGCCGAGTGACATCTTACGCTCCTCGCGGTCAAGAGTCAGGATGACTGCCTCTACCTCGTCGCCCACTTTCATGAACTCCTGCGCGCTGCGCAGGTGCTGTGACCATGACATTTCCGACACGTGGATAAGTCCTTCAACACCCGGAGCTATTTCAACAAAAGCGCCATAATCGGCCATAACAACTACCTTGCCCTTAACCTTGTCTCCTACCTGCAGGCTCTCGCTCAGCGAATCCCACGGATGCGGGGTGAGCTGCTTGAGACCAAGAGCAATCCTCTTCTTGTCATCATCAAAGTCGAGAATAACTACATTGAGCTTCTGGTCAAGCTGTACAATCTCTTCAGGATGGTTAACCCTGCCCCATGAGAGATCAGTTATATGTATGAGTCCGTCAACACCACCCAGGTCAATGAATACACCATAAGAGGTGATGTTCTTGACAGTACCTTCAAGTACCTGGCCCTTCTCAAGCCTGGAGATGATCTCCTTCTTCTGCTGCTCAAGCTCAGCCTCAATAAGCGCCTTGTGCGACACAACCACGTTCTTGAACTCCTGGTTGATCTTTACAACGCGAAACTCCATGGTCTTGCCTACATATACGTCATAATCGCGGATAGGCTTGACATCAATCTGTGATCCGGGAAGGAACGACTCGATTCCGAAAACGTCAACTATCATACCTCCCTTGGTCCGGCACTTGATGTAGCCCGTGATGATCTCATTGTTTTCCAGAGCTGAGTTAACACGGTCCCATGAATTGTATGCCCTGGCTTTCTTGTGCGAAAGCACCAGCTGACCCTTCTTGTCCTCCTGGCTCTCAACATAAACCTCAACCATGTCACCTACCTTGAGATCAGGATTGTAGCGGAATTCATTAAGGCTCACCACACCCTCGGACTTCTGCCCGATATTGATAACTACCTCACGGTTATTCATCGAGATCACTCTCCCTTCAACTACCTCGTCAACGGCAACGGTTGACAGGGTCTCCTCATAAAGCTTCTCCTGGTCTGCGCGACTGCTCTTTGATGAGAAGCCATCCTTCTCATATGCGTCCCAGTCAAATTCTTCAGGTGTCACGGCTCCAGCTGCCATGGCTGCTGCAGACTCTTCAGCCTTCACCTTTTTTTCTTTCTTTTCTTTCAGAATGGGCTGTTCCTCATCAACCATCTCACCTGCTGACTCAACCACTACCTCATCCTTCTTTTCAATTTCCGCTCCGGTCTCATTCACGTTAACCTCTTCGTTCGCAATGCTGCCGGCCTTTTCGTTATTTTCACTCATTTTAATAAATTAATTGAACATTAATAAGTTAGACATTATGTTGTTTAAAAATTGCTTGCAAAGATAATTATTTTTTGATTTCAGACATGAACAAGAGACAGATTTTCAGTGTATAAGAATTAAAAACAGGGATAGAGGGCCTGTCACTGTTTAGATTGGTGCTTTTTTCTATTTTTGTCATAAGTATAGCTAAAGAATTTACAGTAAACACCGTAATCTCCGCAAACAATGTATTAGTGTACCGGAGAATGCAGGCCGGTGCTGTTTAAATGTATGTTGACAAATCAGAATTAAATCTATGAAGGGTATTATTCTTGCCGGCGGCTCCGGCACCCGGCTCCACCCGATCACCGAGGCCATCTCCAAACAGCTGCTGCCGGTATACGACAAGCCGATGATCTATTATCCGCTCTCTGCACTGATGCTGTCAGGTATCCGTGATGTGCTTGTGATCTCCACTCCCCGTGACCTGCCAAACTTCAGGGCCCTGCTGGGTGATGGCACCAGGATCGGGATGCGGTTCTCCTACCTTGAGCAACCATCTCCTGACGGACTGGCACAGGCTTTTATAATAGGCGAAGAATTCATGGGTGATGATAATGTGTGCATGATCCTGGGTGATAATATCTTTTATGGTCACGGGTTCGGCCATGTCCTTAAACAGGCTGCCGCCCTGAAGGACGGAGCCATAGTTTTCGGCTATGCGGTAAATGATCCTGAACGCTACGGCGTGGTTGAATTCGATGATAGCCTGAGAGCAGTAAGTATTGAGGAGAAACCGGCAAAACCCAAATCAAACTATGCCGTGACAGGCCTCTACTTCTATGACAACACCGTTGCCTCACGCGCCCGCAGCCTGAAACCATCACCGCGCGGTGAGCTGGAAATAACCGACCTTAACAGGCTCTATCTGCAGGAGGGGAAACTGGAAGTGAAACTGCTTGGCCGCGGAATGGCCTGGCTTGATACAGGCACTTTCGACAGCCTGCTCCAGGCTTCCAACTTCATCGCAACCCTTGAACAGAGGCAGGGACTCAGCGCCTCATGCATTGAGGAGATAGCTTACAAGAACGGCTTCATCTCCAGAGAACAACTTGTGGAGATAGCCAAACCGCTGGCAAAAAGCCAGTACGGACAATATCTTCTCAAGGTGGCAAACGAACTGGCCTGACAATGAAAGTACACAAGACAGAATTTCCTGGCCTGCTGATAATTGAGCCCGATGTATATAACGACCCGCGCGGCTATTTCTTTGAGAGCTACAACAAACTGAAATACAGTAATAACGAAATTGTATACGAACCCGTTCAGGACAACGAATCGAGCTCCTGCCGCGGAGTTATCCGTGGACTGCATTACCAGGAGGAACCCTTTGCCCAGGCTAAGCTCATACGAGTCATCGAGGGACGTATCTATGATGTGGCTTTGGACATACGCCGTGGTTCCCCCACCTTTGGCAGGTGGTTCGGACTTATAATAGACTCCGAGAAAAAACTGCAGTTCCTCATACCCAAAGGATTTGCTCACGGCTTCTCAGTGCTGAGTGAGCGGGCCATAGTGCTGTATAAATGTGATAACGTCTACTCCGTTGAGCATGAGAGAGGCATCAACGCCCTCGATCCTGCCCTGGGGATAGATTGGATGATCAGTGATGAGGCTCCTGTCATCAGCCCCAAAGACATGAAGCAACCCCTCTTCGGGGATATTACAACCAAATTCATATTCAGCGAATGACAACCATATTGGTAACAGGTGCATCAGGACAGCTGGGTAGTGAGCTAAGAGAACTATCCTCACGCTACGGCGGATACGGATTTATCTTTACCGATACCGGCGAGCTGGATATTACCAACGCTGAAGCCACCGGTGAATTCTTCAGGGAAAATTCCCCCGCATGGGTCATCAACTGCGCAGCCTATACCGCCGTTGACCGCGCAGAGGAGGAGGAGACAATGGCCACAGTGATCAACGCCGGCGGGGTGACCAACCTGGTTAATGCCATGAAGGGAAGCGAATGCAGGCTGATACATATCTCCACTGATTACGTCTTTGATGGCACCAGCCCGGTGCCCTATACCGAGGATGACACTCCCTCACCGGCATCTGCCTACGGGCGCAGCAAACTTGCAGGAGAGAAGGCTGCACTCGGTTGGCCAAATACGATGATTATACGGACCTCATGGCTCTACTCTTCATACGGAAACAACTTCGTGAAAACCATCCTTGGCAAAGCCGGCTCGGCACAAAGCCTCAGTGTCGTCTTTGACCAGGTCGGTTCGCCAACTTATGCAGCCGGTCTTGCAGCCGCCATCATGGATATAATCAGCGGTGTGATCCGAAACAATCACAACTTCGTCCCAGGCATCTTCAACTATTCTGACGAGGGCGTCTGCAGCTGGTTTGACCTTGCCTGCGAGATTGTCAGGGAGGCAGGATCACCCTGCACTGTCATTCCCGTAAGAAGCTCTGCCTGGCCTTCAAAGGTCAGGAGACCGGCCTACAGCGTCCTTGACAAGACCAGGATAAAGGAACATTACAACATTAATATCCCACACTGGCGTACAAGCCTAATCAAATGCATCACAAAAATTAACAGGATATGATCAACATTGACGAAATCAGGACAAAGGCTGCTGCCTGGCTGGGCGAAGAGTTCGATGAACCCACCCGCGCCGAAGTAAAAAATATGTTGGAGCACGATGAGAAGGCGCTTATCGATGCGTTCTACCAGGACCTTGAATTTGGTACCGGAGGCCTGAGAGGCATCATGGGCGCCGGCACCAACAGGATGAACCGATACACCCTCGGAATGGCCACGCAGGGATTTGCAAACTACCTGAAGATGCACGCCGCTAACCCGTCAGCCATAAAGGTGGCTATAGCACACGACTGCCGTAACAACAGCAGCTACTTTGCCAGGGTGGCTGCCGACATATTCACCGCCAACGGCTTCACGGCTTACCTTTTTGAAGCCCTCAGGCCCACACCGGAACTTTCATATGCAATCAGACTCTACGGATGTGACGGAGGAGTCAATATCACGGCCTCCCATAACCCGAAGGAATACAACGGATACAAGGTCTCATGGAACGATGGCGGACAGGTGGTCTCCCCTCATGACAGGGGAATCATTGATGATGTACGCAAAATAAAGTCTGTCAGTGAAATAATGACTGGCGGCGATGAATTAAAGATTATCACCCTGGGAGCTGAAACCGACGAAAAATACCTGGCCGAGGTTAAGGCGCTAAGCATCAACCCTGATATTATCAGAAAAAATCATGACATTGGAATTGTCTATACCCCTCTTCACGGAACCGGATATAAAATAGTCCCGGATGCCCTTGCCCTTTACGGGTTTACCAATGTGCACACGGTAACGGAGCAGTCCGTCCCTGACGGCAACTTCCCCACCGTTCACTCGCCTAACCCGGAAGAGCCGGATGCTCTGTCCATGGCCGTTGCCCTTGCAAAGGATAAAGGGGCTGAACTGGTTATGGCTACCGACCCTGACGGCGACAGGCTGGGTGTTGCAGTAAGAAAACCTACAGGTGAATTCGTGCTGCTGAACGGTAACCAGACCGGCGCACTGCTGACATGGTACATACTCTCACAGAAGAAAAAGAACGGTGAGCTCAGGGGAAATGAATACATCATCTATACTGTTGTCACCTCTGATATCTTCGGGAGCATAGCTGAAAAGACCGGGGTCAAATATTACAGGGTGCTTACCGGGTTCAAGTATTTCGCGGAACTGATGAGAGACCTGGAGGGAAAGGAGAAGTATATCGGAGGCGGTGAGGAGAGCTTCGGGTACCTGGCAGGCGACTATGTCCGTGACAAGGACGGGGTCTCGGCCATCACACTGGTGGCCGAGGCTGCTGCATGGGCACGTGAGAGAGGCAAGACTCTTTGGGAACTGCTGCTCGATATCTATTCTGAATACGGACTCTACCGTGAGAAACTGATCAACGTTGTCAGGAAGGGGGCCGAGGGTGCTGCTGAGATTAAGGGCATGATGGAAGGTTACCGCTCCACTCCTCCGGAAGAGATAGCCGGCAGCAGGGTGATAAGGATGAATGATTTCCTGGAACAGGTCTCCCGTGATCTGGTCACCGGTGAGAACACTCCTCTCATGCTGGAAAAATCAAATGTACTGCAGTTCTTCCTGGCTGACGGAACAAAGATATCAGTGCGCCCGTCAGGAACCGAACCGAAGATCAAGTACTACTTCAGCGCCAATACTGAAATGAATGATCCGTCGCAGTTTGAAACGCTTTGGAAAGGCCTTGAGGAGAGGATCGATGCCGTTATCCGTGACCTGAAACTCTGAACACCCACTGCCATGAAATCCTACCGGAAAGAGATAGTTCTGGAAACCCCACACCGCAGAGATTATGTGAACATCACACCGCAGGTGCAGCAATGCCTTGAAGAAAGTGGTATCAGGGAGGGCCTGGTGCTTGTGAACTCAATGCATATCACCAGTTCCGTCTTCATCAATGACGACGAGAGCGGGCTCCATCATGATTTTG
>ENA-UOUL01005277-UOUL01005277.1-bioreactor-metagenome-genome-assembly--contig:-NODE-5277-length-11298-cov-3.452455_pt1 | contig 11298 bp, 7 predicted proteins | sample MGYA00249838_ERZ747220 | MGnify/ENA primary metagenome ERZ747220 (study PRJEB28778, sample SAMN05720191) | bioreactor metagenome | isolation source: Anaerobic biogas reactor | place: USA:Washington...
ACATTTTCATGACTTGGATGACCACAAAATGAGCCAGTCCTCGGCCCGCGATGGATGCAAAGATTTTCCCCAGCCGCTACATCCGGTAAAATCAGGGGGGGGAAGAATAGAGGGATTTGACGAATGGCATACACCTGCCCTCAAAACCCAACCTCGATCGTAATATGTCGGTCGAGATTCTGCTATAATGGCTCCGATTCATTCTGGAAGGGGAGGCTTGCAATGAGCGACAACTGGTTCCACGATCGTTTGGCCGGCTATGGCGACCGCTGCGCGATCGTCTGGCGCGAGCGGGAGTTCAGCTACGTCGATCTGCTCCGCCGGGTCGAGCAATGGCAAAACGCGCTGGCCGAACGGGGGATCGAGCCGGGCCAGTGCGTCGCGCTCAGCGGCGGGTTCTCGCCCGGCACGGCCACGCTCCTGACCGCCCTGGCAGCGAATCGGAATATCGCCGTCCCCTTGACCACCAAGGTCCGGGCGGAGCGAGATAGAGCGTTGAAAATCGCCGCCGTTCGCTGGGTCGTCGATTTCGACCGGAATGACGAGTGGAAATTGACTCCGCTGCAAAAGGGGACAGTCCCATTTTCGTCTGACGAAAATCGGGACAGTCCCCCGGCCGATCCGCCGTTGCTCGACGAGATTCGCAAAAACAACGAGGCGGGGTTGATCGTCTTCTCCTCCGGCTCGACCGGCGAGGTCAAGGCCTCGCTGCTGAGTTTCACCCGGCTGCTGAACGGCTATCGCGACCGTCGGGCGACACCGTTGCGGACGCTCGCCTTCCTGATGCTCGACCATGTCGGCGGCATCAACACGCTGTTCCACATCCTCGCCGGCGGCGGCACGATCGTCACGCTGGCCGAGCGGACGCCCGAGGCGATCTGCGGCGGCATTGAGCGGCATCGCGTACAACTGTTGCCCACCACGCCGACGTTCCTGCGGATGCTGCTGATTTCCGAAGCATACAAGAAGCATGATCTCGGCTCGCTGGAACTCATTACTTACGGCACCGAGCCAATGCCCGAGGCCACATTGAAGGCCCTTCACGCGGCCCTGCCCGGCGTGCGGCTGAAACAGACTTACGGCCTGACCGAGGTGGGCATACTGCCGACGAAGTCCGAGCGGAACGATTCGCTTTGGCTGGCCGTCGGCGGCAAGGGGTTCGAGACGAAAGTCGTCGACGGCGTGCTTTGGATTCGCTCGGCCACGGCGATGATCGGCTATCTGAACGCCCCGTCGCCGTTCGACGATGAAGGCTGGATGAACACCGGCGATCTGGTCGAGCAGCAGGGCGAATACATCCGCTTCGTCGGCCGCAAGTCGGAAATCATCAACATCGGCGGCGAAAAGGTCTTTCCCATCGAGGTGGAAAACGTCATCCAGCAGGTGGAGAACATCAAGGACGTGACCGTCCGCGGCCGCTCGAATCCGATCACCGGCAACATCGTCATCGCCACGGTCGAGTTGCACGAGCCGGAAGACGCCGACGCGGTGGAGAAGCGGGTACGCAATGCGTGCCGGGCGAGCTTAGCCCCGTTCAAAGTTCCGGCGATGGTCGAAATCGCCGAAGAAACCCTCTGCGGCGAACGCTTCAAGAAGAAACGAAAAGTGGGAGAGCTTTGACGCGAGAATAACAGAACAAATAGCCGGAGGCTAACAGCCTCCGGAGAATAAAACCTTCCCAAAACCTCCCGGAGGCTGTTAGCCTCCGGCTATTATCGGAATGAGCACCAACGATAAAAACACAACAGATCGCCAAGTGGCGATCGTCAGCGGCGGGAGCCGCGGGCTGGGGCAAGCAATCGCCCGCGAGTTGATGCGGCAAGGCATGATCGTGGCCGCATTCAGCCGCTCGAAGACGTCGTTTATCGAGGAATGCCAGGCCGCCGATCCAAACGCCGAATCGTTCCATTGGACATCGGTGGATGGCTCCGACCCGAAGGCGCTGGCCGCTTTCGCCCGCGACGTTTTGCAGCGCTACGGGCGGATCGACGCGCTGGTCAACAACATGGCCACGATAGCCGAGGGGCTGTTGGCCACGATGTCCGACGCCGACATCCATCGCCAAGTGAGCATGAATCTCGAATCGGCGATATTCCTCACCAGGGCGTGCCTGAAGGGAATGCTGTCCCAAGCCGCCGGGGCGATTGTCAACGTCTCGTCGGTCAACGCGCTCCGCGGGCACACGGGCGTGTCGATCTACAGCGCCACGAAAGCCGCTCTGATCGGACTCACAAAAAGCCTGGCCGCCGAAGTCGGACCGGCGGGCATCAGGGTCAACTGCGTGGCGCCGGGCTATTTCGAAAGCGATATGACCGCCGGATTCTCCGACGACGTAAAGGGGCGTATCGCCCGACGCACTCCCCTCCGACGCCTCGGCACCGTCGAGGACATCGCCAACGCCGTCTGGTTCTTCCTCTCGCCGCAATCGTCGTTCGTCACCGGACAAGTAATCGCCGTCGATGGAGGATTCACCGGATAATAATCGGATAATGGAATTGCAATCAAGTTTATGCAAGAACCGGAGGCTAACAGCATCCGGTGAGGGAATCGTGAACTTCGCATACGCTTCCGGAGGCTATTAGCCTCCGGCTATTGTGGTATCGAAAATTGTTAATTTGTGACGCCGCACATCATTCTCAACCAAACGACATCATGCAAAACCTCAACGAAACCGTTCTCGCGGTAGTTCTCGACGTAGTGCAGGACAAATCGCCGGAGGTCGAGGCCGTTCGCCCCGAGCAGTCGCTGGTCGAAGACCTTGGGCTGGGTTCGCTCGACCTGGCGCGGATCATCGCCAAACTGGAAATGAAGCTTTCCGTCGATCCCTTCGCCGAGCTGGTGGCGGTGACCAGCATCCGCACGCCCGGCGATTTGATCGCGGCCTACGACAAATGCCTATCCGGCGAAACTTCGGCCGAAGAGGAAGCCTCCGAGGATTCGCCGGCCCCGCGCGGCCGCTCGAATCTGGCTTCGCAACGCGAACTAAGGCAAAAATCTCGCGGAGAATGACCCCTGTGTCCGAACACTCGAACGACGCCCTCAGACCGAACTCGATCGCCATTATCGGCATGGCCGGACGTTTTCCGGGCGCGCGCGACATCGACCAGTTTTGGGCGAACCTGCGCGGCGGGGTCGAGTCGATCACCGCCTTCAGCGACGCTGAATTGCTGCAAGCCGGGGCCGAACCCGATTGGCTCGAACGCCCCGACTTCGTCAAATCGGCGCCGGTGCTCGACGACTTCGACCAATTCGACCCGAAGTTATTCAAAATCTCCCGCCGCGAGGCGGAGATGATGGACCCGCAGCAGCGAATCCTCCTCGAACTCGCCTGGGAGGCGATGGAACGGGCGGGCTACGTCGGCGACTCGTATCGCGGCCTGATCGGCGTATTCGCCGGCGCCGGCGGACTGATGAGCAGCTACCTGCTCTCGCCGATGCACGTCCACAACCGGCTGATCGGACCGACCGGCTCGATGCAGTGCATCGGCAACGACAAGGATTATCTGAGCACGCGGATTTCTTACAAGCTGAATCTTCGCGGGCCGAGCCTGACGGTGCAGTCGGCCTGCTCGACCTCGCTGGTCGCGGTCCACCTGGCCTGCCAAAGCCTGTTGTTCGGCGAATGCGACATGGCCCTGGCCGGCGGCGTGACAGTCCGCGTGCCGCACCGGATGGGCTATCTGCACGCCGGCCAGGCGCTGCTCTCGCCCGACGGCTGCTGCCGGCCGTTCGACGCCGAGGCCAACGGCACGGTCTTCGGCAGCGGCGCGGGGTTGGTCCTGCTGAAACCGCTGGCCCGGGCCGTCGCCGACGGCGACCACGTCCACGCCGTCATTCGCGGCTCGGCCGTGAACAACGACGGCGCGGCCAAACTGAGCTATTGGGCCACCAACGCCGAAGGGCAAGCGGCCGCCTGCGCCGACGCCCTGGCCGTCGCCGAGGTCGAGCCGCGCTCCATAGGACTGATGGAAGCGCACGGCACGGCCACCGCGATGGGCGATCCGGTCGAAATTTTCGGATTGAACAAAGCCTTCCGCCGCGGCACGAAAGACAAGCAATTCTGCGCGATCGGCTCGGTGAAAAGCAACTTCGGCCACCTGGAGGCCGCCGCCGGAATCGCCAGTTTGCTCAAGGCCGCTCTGGCCCTGGAGCATAAAACCCTGCCTCCTTCGATCAACTATCGCCAGTCGAACCCGGCGATAAACTTTCCCGAGTCGCCGTTTTTCGTCAACACGGAGTGCCGTCCCTGGGAATCGGCCGGAAGCCCCCGCCGCGCGGCCGTCAATTCGCTCGGCATCGGCGGCACGAACGCGCATGTGATTTTGGAAGAACATCGTAGGACAGGTTCTCAACCGTGTAGGCCAGGTTGTCAACCTGTCCAGAATAGCGATGAAACAATCCAGTTATCCTGCAGGCTTGACTGCCAATCGGTTAATAATACTTTCGGGACAGGTTGCCAACCTGTCCTACGGCACGCCCTGACCCTCTCCGCGCAGACGCCGACGGCGCTGCACGAGCTTGCGGAAAAATACGTCGCGTATTTCGACGCCAACCCCGGCGCCGAGCCGGCCGACGTGTGCTTTACGGCCAACACCGGCCGGGCGCGGTTCCAGCACCGGCTGGCCCTGGTCGCGGGGTCGGTTGCCGAGGCCCGCGGCAAGTTGTACGATTGGGCCCGCGGACCGGCCGCTTCGTCTTGCCTGCATGGAATCGCCGATGCGTCGCCCCCGCTGGTCGCGTGGCTGTTCAGCGGCGAGGGGTCGCAATATCCGAGCATGGGACGCGAGTTATATGCCTCGCAGCCGGTATTCCGCAAGGCGATCGACTGTTGTTGTTCGTTGTTGAGCGCCACTGCCGGCTTGCCCAGCAGTGGCACCCATGACACCCACGATTTGGCGTATCGAGTAATCGACGCCCATCCGGCGTTATTCGCTTTGCAATACGCCTTGGCCGAGTTATGGAGATCGTGCGGCGTCGAGCCGGCGGCGCTGGTCGGCCACGGGCTGGGCGAATACGCCGCCGCCTGCGCGGCCGGCGTGTTCTCGGTGGAAGACGCGCTTGCAATGGTCGCCGCTCGGGCGAGGCTGATCGATTCGCTGCCCGGCGACGGGCGGATGCTCGCCGTGCTGGCCAATCGGCAGCGGACGGCCGAATTGATTGCCCCCTTGGCGAACGACGTTTGGATCGCCGCCGACAACGGGCCGCGTCAGACGGTGGTTTCCGGGCGGTCGGAGTCCGTCGCCGCGTTTGCCGCGAGTCTGGCCGCACAGGGCGTTCGCACCCGCCCCCTGCCCGGCAACCGCGCGCTCTACTGCCCCCTCGTCGAGCCGGCGGTCGGCGATTTCCGCCGCGTTTGCGAGCGGGTGAAGTTCTCGCGGCCGCGAATCAAGCTGGTGTCCGGCCTGACGGGCGAACCGGCGGGCGAGGAAATCGCCTCGACCGAATATTGGACCAGACAGCTCGTCGAGCCGATCCGCTTCGCCGAGCAAATCGAAACCCTCGACCGCGACGGCTGCCGGATTTTCCTGGAAATCGGCCCCCGGCCCGTACTCTCTGGACTCGGACGCCGTTTGGTGCGACAATGGGAGGGCGATTGGCTGCCGTGCCTCCGGCCCGGTCGATCCGAACGATCGGTCCTGCTCGACGGCGCGGCGTGCCTCTTCGTGCGAGGGGTAAATGTCGATTGGTCGGGAATTGATCGAGACGCGCCGCGGCGGCGGGTCGTCCTGCCCACCTATCCCTTTCAACGAAAACGATTCTGGATCGAACCGATGGAAGTCATCAAGCAAGAGATTAAAGACGAAGTCCGCATAATTTCAATCGACGTCGCACGGCTGGTCGATACCGAAACCATCGACCAGTGCTACCGCGAGATCGCCGCCGCGCTGGACAAGTCAGACGAAAGCAACGTCCTGCTGGACTTCTCGCGGGTGAACTTCATGTCGTCGATGGGGCTGGGAATGTTGGTCCGCGTCAATAAACGATGCAAGGAATACAAAATCTCGCTACGGCTCTGCGGCATCTCGCCGGACATCATGGAAGTCTTCAAGATCACCGGCATGAACAAACTGTTCGACCTACACACAAATGTGGACGCGGCCATCGCCGCCGCGAAGAAGACCGGCGGCATGTTCTTCCGAAAAGCCAAGCAGGCCAGCTACGAGGTCGGCTGAGTAATTGTAGGGTGCGTGAAACGCACCATGTGCAACCTTGCTTAATGGGAATGATGGGATTAATGGGAGGTATGGGAATCATGACTCCCATCAGGCATTAACTCCCCACATTTGCGGCGGGCTGACGCCCGAGTCCGATGATCCGCGAAACTTGGCGTAATCAGGCGATTGGATTGGCCGTGTTTCTGGTCCTATGTTTCGGCGTTGCCTGGCTCGGAAGCATGGCGACAGTGCCGAACGTGCCCACTTGGTACGCCGGCTTGGCGAAGCCGACGTGGACTCCGCCGGGCTGGTTGTTCGGCCCGGTCTGGACGCTGCTCTATTTTAGCATGGCGTTTGCCGCATGGTTGGTATGGCGGCGTGACGGCTGGTCCAATGCCCGACTGCCGCTGGCGATGTTCGCCGTCCAATTGGTGTTGAACGCCGCTTGGTCGTGGCTGTTTTTCGCCTTCCACCGTCCGGGTTTGGCGTTTTTTGAACTCGTATTGCTCTGGTCGGCCATTCTGGCCACGACCATATTGTTTTGGCGGCGTTCGACCGCCGCCGGCGCGCTGTTCGTTCCGTACGTGCTTTGGGTCAGCTTCGCCGCCACGTTGAATTTTGCCATCTGGCGGTTGAACGCGGCGTGAATCATCCAGCTTGAACGTTCGACGCAATTGCGGCCGGCGCTGGTTCTCTTTCATCCAATGCCGGCAACGGCGGTCTGTGGGCAGGCGACAGCTCCAACTCTCCTTCACGCTCAACTGTCGGGATCCGCTTGGGAAAGAATACACCGACGGCATACCAAACGCAGACCGCGCCGAGCATCAGCGACGTAACGACGTACATCGTCGGATAGGGAGGCAGGCCGGTCACTCTCGCCAGACGTAGAACGCCGCCGGCCAGCGGCGCGCCGACGAGCCGGCCCACGTCCCATGTAGCCAGCATGAGCAAGGTGGCCACGCCCCGGTTTTCCGCGGGAAAAACGCCGCTGCCCGCCGCCACGACCGTGGGAAACAACACCGCATGTGAACAACCGAATCCGATGGCGGGGATAATCAGCATCCACTCGGAATCGACCAGCAGGAACAACATCACGCTCGCCGCCAAGCCGGATAACGAGATGAGCATCACCAGCCGGGTTCCATACCGTTCAACCCATTGCCGGGTAAGCACGCGAGTGACAACCGCCGTGATGGAATAAACGAGGAAGAAGACGCCGATGCGCGGGATACCCAATCCGGCGGCGAAAGGCCGAAGAAACGTGGGCGGCAGTCCCAGCCCGATGCCCATCGCCACGCCGACGGCCAGCACGACGCCGGGATTATGTTGGCGGAGAATCGCCCACATCGAGGGCTGCCCTGTAGGACAGGTTGCCAACCTGTCCCGTGAATCAGCAGCTTCCTCCTCGTCACACAGGCAAGATGCCGGTGCCGCCCGCCGCGACAACCGCTCCCGCGTTATTTTTCGAAGCCAGGGGAGCAGCGCCGCGTGTTTTTCGCTGCGTGTTGCCGTCCAAGCCAGTGGGATGGTCAGCAAGGAGAGGGCGGCGGCATAGACGAACATCTCGACGATTTCCGGCCGTTCGATGCCGGCGGCGCCGCTGAAGAGCAGATCGCCCAATTGAGTGCCAAGCACCGCTCCGATGAAACCGGAGGTGCCCCACATTCCGATCATTTCAGCGATTTTTTTCTCCGGTCCGCAGTGCGAGACGAAGGTGACCGCCGCCCCGTTTATGCCCGCCACCGAACTGTAGAACAGAATATGCAACAGATAAACGGCCGGTCCGTTGTAGGTGGTCACGGCCAGATGGGCCAAGCAAGTGACCGCGAAAAGCAGAAGCGAACCGATCCAGAGCGGCCGCGATCCGAAGCGGTCGATCCATGATCCGATCAGCAATCGCGTGGCGACGCTTCCGGCGATGCCGACGCCGACGATCCAGCCGAGATGAAATTCCGTCCCTCCCAGCAATTTGACGAAGTCGGCATAGCGGTAGAGCAGGGCGACCGCCATCATTATCGTCAAATTGGACAAAAAAGCGCACCAGAACGGACGGCCGTAGCCTGAGCGAGGCTCGGAATTGCGAGTTTCACTTGCGGAAAGCTGACACGGGGTGGGTTCAGGGCGGGGTTGCGGTGGCACCCCGGCTTCGTGACGAATCATTTATACGATTGGATATGTCGAAATATGCGGTAATCGGCGTATTTAGTATTTGTTGCGGGAAATCAACGTAGGGTGGGACAAGCGAAGCGCAGTCCCACGGCGAAACGCCAGCTATTCCCTCATTCTACGCGGTCGGTGCTCGATTGTCAGCATGAATATTCGGAAAGTCGTGAAATTTACACTTTGTATCAGCCGAAACAAACGCCTATGCAATACATTTGCCGCAACACATTTGACATCTGATGATACGCGACTTAGGGTTCAGATACCGGGCAGATGGATGCGTGTTAGACTATTCTCGACGCTTCCGTCGCCCGCGATTCCCCCGCTGTTCAGCATTTACATCATAGATTTGCCACGTGCGTTGGCGTCCACATCCGCCCGGGGGGGCAAGACCATGAAATTCCCATTGCCCACGCTTGATTTGCCAGACCATCTTAGCTATCGAATGGACGACGAGGTCAAGACGCAGGTACTCGGCATCATGGCGGCCCTCTATCCGCGAAACGACTTGCTGGAACGCCGCCGCGAGGTCCGCTATCCGTTCCCCTGCTTGATCCACCTCACTCCCGTGGGCTTGGACGGCCATTCGCCCTGCGGAGATACGATCGTGGTCGTCGGACGGGATATTTCGGAACACGGGTTGGGCTTCTATCACCAAATGCCCCTGCCCTACCGGCGAATGATCGCATCGTTCGAAGTCGGCCGGGATCGCTGGTTTGGATTCCTGATCGACCTGAGTTGGTGCCGTTTTACCAAGGACGGCTGGTACGAAAGCGGCGGCCGGTTCCTCGAAACCGCCATCTCGCCGCTGGAATCCCATCCGGCCGACTGAGTCCGCTCATTTGACCAGTATCCAGCGGCAACGGCGCGGTTATTCCTCTACCCCCAAGGGCGGTCGAGCCGATGGGCGCCGGGCAATGTCGCGGCATCGCACCCAGGCTGGAGACCGCGGAAAGAACCCCATCATTGCCAAATCGAATCCGCCAAAGCCGCGGCGACGGGAACGAAGATAATCAGCGGTGCCCAAGCGGCCAGCGAGGGATTGATCAAGAGGATGGCGCCGAGGTGTTGCGCTCCGATCGCCGCCAGCCAGAACAGCGCGGTGATCGCCATGCAAAGCCCCATGGCGATAAAGACGTTGCGGTTTTCGCGGGAAAGGATCAGCGGGAGGCCGAGGAACAGCAACGTAATGTCCATCAGCGGTTGTACGATGCGCGTATGGATCGACACCCTCACGTCGGCGCCGAACCCCAAGCTCTGATTGTTCAGACCGCGAATCAATTCTACAGTCGAGGACAACTGGGTGAATTTGTTGCCTGCGAGCAATAGATCGAAATCGACGTTGCTGGCGAGAAAGCACTGGCCGGGTTCGAGCCACTCGGGATAGTCGTGGGGTGTGAGCAAAACCTGTCGGTCCCCAATGCCGAGCGACGGCAGTTTGTCGAGGTTTTTCGGCTCGATTACGCCGTCGAAGCGGTATCCGCCGGGTCGATCGGCTTGGGGGTTGACGTAATAGGCGTTTTCCGCCCGAAGGTGGTTGCCGTAATCCCGCAAGGCGTTTGGCAGCAAAAAGCTGGGCCGCTCGATCCGTTTTTGGTCGTAATAGGCGTATTGTCCGTCGATGAGCACGTCGGTTTCGCCGTCGTAGCGTTGTTCGATCGGGCGGGGGAGATCGCCCAACGGGTTCTTTGGCGAGCGAGACAACTCTTCGCGGAACCGCGGAATCACCAACTCCCGATTGGCCGCCGAGAGAAAGCTGATCCCGATCACCGCAATAATAATCGGCGCGACCACGCGCAGCCGCGAGACGCCGGCGGCCATGAGGGCCGTCATCTCGTTGTGCCGTTGTATCCAGGAGATGGTGAACATGGCCGAAACCAGCATCAACAAGCCGCAGGACCGCTCGAAAAACAAGATCGTTTGAAATGAATAATAGTTGGCGATGAAGGGAATCACCCCGCCTGTCTTTCGGCCGCAACGGACGAAGTGTTCCAGATTGGTGAACAGGTCAAAAACGATATACAGCCCGGTCAGGCTCAAGAAACAGATAACAAAGGTCTTGAAGAACTGGCGGAGCAGATATCGGTCGAGAATATGCATGGCGGCAAGATACGGCAAGAACACATTGGCCATGATATCAAGGCAGCGGCTTCTGCCCAGGAGAGCCGCTGGAGGGCGAATCAGGTGACCGAAGTCACGGCACGTGCGCCAAGGGGAAGTGTCAGGCAGGTCCAGGCTGAGGGCTTGGCGCAGGGCTTTGGGGGAGGCGGCTGTGCGGCTGCGTTGGCGCAGCCAGGCAGCGGGCGCGAAGTCGGTTTGCCGCAGCCAGGCGAAGCCGGCCGCCAAGCGTCGGCAGGGGCTGTTGTAGGGCCTGGTCATGGCCTGGTCCCAGGGCAATTCCAGGTGCGTCGCGCCGAGTGCCCACCAGCGGTCCCAGAAGCTGCGGACGGTTTCCTGCCAGACAGGCAGGACTGGCTGGCAGGTCGGGTCTGGCAACAGGCCAGCCGTGCCAAAGAGCAGGGCCTGGCGGTCATCGTCATCTCGCAGTCGGCGCAGGGTATCAAGGTCAACGGCCTCGGCCAGCCGTCGAAAGGGGACCCGGTTGTTTTTGTAGCCCAGGGGCGCAACGCCCGGGAACCAGCCTTTTTCAGCTTTTGAAAGAAGCCCGCGCTTTGTATTTACGCTTAAATCCCTGATAAACTGGTTGGCCATCCCGAATTCCACGCTCATCATCAAAACATTATCGGAAGGGTAGTAACTTTTTTCGTAGGTTTGTATATGGCTTATTACCCCTTTCTGAATCATCCATGCGATATTACCGCCATCTATGGGGTTTCTCGCCAGCCGATCCAGTTTCCAGCAGATAACGCCGGCCGCTTCGCCTTTGCCGATTCGCGCGATCATTGAGTTGAAAACCGGGCGGCCCGGGCCTTTTGCGGACTGGGATTCTTGTAAAATTTCAATGATGCTCAATTTTTCT
>ENA-UOUL01005278-UOUL01005278.1-bioreactor-metagenome-genome-assembly--contig:-NODE-5278-length-11296-cov-9.737766_pt1 | contig 11296 bp, 17 predicted proteins | sample MGYA00249838_ERZ747220 | MGnify/ENA primary metagenome ERZ747220 (study PRJEB28778, sample SAMN05720191) | bioreactor metagenome | isolation source: Anaerobic biogas reactor | place: USA:Washington...
TGATAGTACCAGGGGCTCGTCCGGGCGAGCTTCCGGTTGTGGTAGGGGCAGACAGGATTTGGACAGAACTCTGGCCGGCGGACAGCTCGTCCGCAGAGATGCGGCATGTATACCTCCCTCAGAGAGGTATATAGGAGAAATCAGGGCAGAATGGCCAGGAAATCAGGCGTTTTGAGAAAGATTTTTCAACAATTTTGATAGCAGTAGTGTCTAGTTCCCGGATGGTACCCTCAAGTTCTTCAGCGGGCCGTTTTCGCCTTTCAGCGAGTTCATGATCGCCTGCAGGATTTCTTCGTCGCGGAAGTCAAATTTGGTGTCGGACGCATATTCAAGATAGAGTGTTCTGGTGTTTATGTCGTAGCCGTAATAGAACGATCCGGCGGTATGTTCATTCTCGTCAAGATTCGACTTCAAATGCGAATGAGTGGTGCCGTACGGGCCGGTAACTGCTTCAAGGTAATTGCTTCCCCGTATCAGTATGCCCCGCCCCCAGCGCAAGCCGAACGGTTTGAGTGCCTGATGGCAATCGGCGTAATTTTTGTTTTGTATCACGGAATCAAAGCCGATGCGGATATGCTCGATTACCAGCCCCGGTCTCGAATCTTTCATGAAAATCCCCCCTGTATCGTATCCGTTGTCTGACCAAAGGTGCTGCTGCCAATTTTGTTGGTCAAAGTATACACGGAATTTCCGCGGTATGGATGCGGGTAATGGCGGCGGCGAGGGCGTCGGCGGCGTGATCCGGACGCGGGATTTCGGAAAGACCCAGCAGGATGCGGACCGACTCCTGCACCTGTTTCTTGTCGGCGCGGGTAACGCCCACAACCGCTTGCTTGATGCAGTTGGGCGTGTATTCGCCGAGCGGGATGCCGCGTTGGGCCAGGGCAAGGGTCAAAACCCCGCGCGCTTCGGCGACCCCCATGGCGCTCGAGACGTTCCGGGAAAAAAAGAGGGTTTCCATGCCGGCTTCGTCGGGATGCCAGGTAGTGATTATCCGGGTTATTTCGTCGTGGATGGCGAGGAGGCGCTCCGGATGCGACAAGGCCGCACTTGTTTCAATGTGCCCGTGGGCAACATGGACAAGGCGGCCTTTTCGGGAAATGACGATACCGTAACCGGTGCTCGCCAATCCGGGGTCGATGCCGAGTACGCACCGGTCCCGGTTAGTCTGCTTCAAAACCTTCGGGGATATCAATATTGGAATATACGTTCTGAACGTCTTCGTCTTCCTCGAGTTTGTCCACAAGGCGAAGCACCTTGCGGGTGGTTTCGGCGTCAAGGGTGCTGTAGGTGTCGGGAACCATGGAAACTTCGGCGGAGACGGATTCAAAGCCTTTCGCCTGGAGCGCTTCGAGCGTCGTTTCAAAGTCCGCGGGATCGGTGGTAACGGTGATTACTCCGTCTTCGTTGGCTACGTCTTCAGCACCGGCTTCGAGGGCAACTTCCATTACCTCGTCTTCGCTGGTCGCTTCCGCATCGTATTCAATAACTCCCTTGCGGGCAAACATGTAAGAAACCGAACCGGTCGCGCCGAGGTTTCCGCCGTTCTTGGAAAAGAGGTTGCGGACGTTCGCAGCAGCACGGTTCTTGTTGTCGGTAAGTACTTCAACGAGAATGGCGACTCCGCCGGGTCCGTAGCCTTCGTAGGTGAGTTCTTCGTAGTTCGAGGCGCCGAGTTCACCGGTACCCTTCTTGATTGCCCGTTCGATGTTGTCCTTGGGCATGTTGGCGCCGCGAGCCTTGAGGATGGCGGTACGCAGACGCGGATTGGCATTGGGATCACCGCCGCCCATGCGGGCCGCAATGGAAATTTCCTTGATGAATTTGGTAAACATCTGGCCGCGCTTTGCGTCGGCGGCACCTTTGGCGTGCTTGATTGTCGCCCATTTACTATGTCCTGACATGACAGCTCCTTTTATATGAAAAACAGTTTCCGGTTAGTTCCCGGAATAGTACCATAACGCAAAAAAGCATGTCAAGGCACGAAAAAACAGTCACTATTTCGCAAACAATGACCTTTTTCGCAAACCCTGGCATGCCGTTTCGCGGAATACAATCCGTTGTCTTTTCCCCGCCGGTTATACTTTACCCTTGGCTACGCATTTCTTGATTTCAGCCATGAGCTGTTCCTCATACCACTTTGCGGTATAGGGAAAATGTCCACGTACGCTTGGACGAAGTTTGGCGTCAATCTTCTCCTTGCAGGGATCGCAAATATCGTACTCGCGTACGTGATAGTAAGTCCATTCGGAAATCGGCTTGTCGATAGGTTTTTTGCATACGTCACAATAGAGCGTTTTCATGAACTTCTCCTGTCCTTAGAAAGGTTATACCAGTATGATAGCGCATGGCATCCCGTTTGTCGAGCATGTTTTTCTCATTGACATTCCCCGCCGGTCGGGTACAATTCGGGTATCATGAAAAAAATTTTTACCATGGCAGGCAGGTCATTTTCGGCACAAGAAGGGGTGCTGGTAATCGCGGAAGCGGGAACCGGCCACGAGGGAGATCCCGACCGGCTTGAAGCCCTTGTCCGGGCCGCAAAACAGGCGGGCGCGGACGCGGTAAAATTCCAGATGGTCTTCGCCCACGAAATCCTTCATCCGGAAACCGGAATTGTCCATCTGCCCGGCGGTCCCGTCCGGCTCTTTGACCGGTTCCGGGCGCTCGAACAGAACCCGTCATTTTACGAAACCGCGGTCCGGCTCTGCCGGGAAGAAGGTATGATCTTTCTCTGCTCGCCCTTCGGTCTTGAAAGCGAGTCATTGCTCGCCGCCCTTTCACCGCCGGCAATCAAGATAGCCTCACCCGAACTGAATCATTTCCCGCTCATCAGGAAAGCGGCCTCACGCGGCGTACCGCTCATACTTTCCACCGGCGTTTCCCGCCTCGGGGACATTGAGGCGGCGCTCGAAGCTGCTGCCGGCGCTCCGGCGGCCGCCCTGCTCCACTGTGTAACGAGCTACCCCGCGCCGGAGGAAGACTACAATCTCCGCGTTATAAAGACTCTCGCGGCGGCCTTCGGCGTTCCGGTCGGCGTGAGCGACCATTCCGCCGATCCGGCGCTCGTTCCCGTACTCGCCCTGTCCCAGGGCGCCTGCATAGTCGAAAAACATATCTGCCTGTCCCGTGAAGGCGATGGTCTCGACGACCCGGTCGCGCTCGAACCGGATGACTTTGGCGCCATGGTCCAGGAAATCCGCCGGGCGCAAGGCCTGCCGGAAGATAGAATTCTGTCGTATATTTCCACTGCCTACGGACCGGACCGGGTACGTGCCTGTCTGGGCACCGGCGCGAAACGGCTCGCCCCGTCCGAACAGGAAAACTATGGCCGCACCAACCGGTCAATCCACTTCATGAGCGCCCTACCCGCCGGACATACCCTTTCCGCGGACGATGTGGCCATTTTACGAACCGAGAAGATTCTCTCGCCGGGAATCGGGCCGGAGTACCTGGATACGGTTATCGGCGCACGGCTCACCCGGGCCGTACGCGACGGCGCGGGTCTCAAGTGGGACGATCTGGTGTCGCGGGGATAAAACTGTCGCGGGGATAACAACCGGCGCGGGCGACCAGTCTGGCGCGGGCAGTCAAGCCGGCGCGGGCGGCCAGTCTGGCGCGGGCGACGGCAGCGTTATATGCAGTCGGCTACGATCCGGAGGCCCTTCAGGGTCAAGAGGGGGTCTACGCGGTCGAAGACGTCGGTTTCATGTTCCAGGACCGACGAAAGGCCGCCGGTCGCGATGACGGGAACGTTGGAGCCGAGGTCGGCACGCATGCGCGCGATGAGGGATTCGAGGAGTCCTTTGTAGCCGAGCACGACACCCGACTGGATTGCGTGAATGGTGTTGGTCCCGAGGCTCGAGGGCGGCACTTCAAGCGGTACGGACGGGAGCTGGGCGGTGTCGCGAAAGAGGGCTTTTACGGCGGTACCGAGCCCGGGCGCGATGGCGACTCCGCGAATCTCGGCGTTCTTCCCGACCGCGGTAAAGGTAAGCGCGGTGCCGAAGTCCACCACGATGCACGCGTCATGGTAGGTGTCCCAGGCGGCGACCGCGTCGCAGAGCAGGTCGGTACCAATTTCATGCACGGCTGAAGCCGGCACGGTTACCGGCAGCTTGTCGTATACCGGCGGCGCGAGCACGCGCGGTTCCCGCCCGGTGAGCTTCTTGATCATGCTGGTGAACGTCTCATTCAATTGCGGCACAACGGAAGAAAGCACGGTGGTCTCGATGGCGCCGGGGGCGATGCCCGAATCGCGGAAGAGTGAACGAATTATGGAAGAGTATTCATCGTCGGTCCGACGAGGATCGGTGTACAATCGCCAGTCCATCACGAGGTCGTCCCCGTGAAAGAGTCCGAGTACAATATTGGTATTTCCCACGTCAACAACCATCAACATGATCGGCTTCCTCCCCGCACATTATTGCATATTTGCACGCAGGTCGGTATCATAGCACCATGAGTGAACTGATACAACCCAGAATACTGAAAGGTTTCCGCGACGCATTGCCCGCGGAAGAAACCACCCGTGTGCTGCTCGTCGAGAAACTGACCGCGAGCTTCCGCTCCTTCGGATTCGTGCCCATCGACACACCGGCACTCGAGTACTCCGAAATTCTCTTGCGCAAGAGCGACGGGGAAACCGAAAAACAGGTATTCCGGTTTACCGATAACGGCGGGCGCGACGTTGCCCTCCGCTTCGACCTGACGGTCCCCTTCGCGCGGTTTGTCGCCGCCCACAAGGACGAGCTCTACTTCCCCTTCAAACGCTATCACATCGCCAAGGTCTGGCGCGGCGAAAAACCGCAGGCCGGCCGCTACCGCGAATTTTTCCAGTGCGACTTCGACATCGTCGGGTCGGACTCCGAAGCGGTGGACTTTGAAATTCTCTCGCTCATGAAAGCGTCCCTTTCCGCCATCGGCGTGGAAAAGATCACGATAAAAGTCTCCCACCGCGGCATCTTCAACCGCTTCCTTTCTTCGCGCGGCCTTTCGGACAAAAGCGAAGAGATCCTCCGCACGGTGGACAAGCTGGCCAAGATCGGGCCTGACGAAACCGCGTCGCTCCTTGCGGAGATCGCGGGAAAGGACACTGCTGCCGACATCCTCACGTACATCCAGGGCGCCGGAAACCGGCCGGAAGACTTTGAGGCAACCCTCTCGCTCATGGAAAAAATGGCCGGCGGCCCTGCCGAAGACACGGAACGCATGCGGAAGATCCGCTCCCTGATGGAAGCGGTCGGCATCGAGTCGTCCTTTGTACTCGACCCGTCCATCACCCGCGGCCTCGACTATTACACCGGTATCGTCTACGAAACCTTCCTGAACGACCTGCCCGAGATCGGCTCGGTATGCTCGGGCGGCCGCTACGACAACCTGGCCGCTCTCTACGCGAAAGAGCGCATCAGCGGCGTGGGCTCGTCCATCGGTCTTGACCGGCTCATCGCGGCGCTCGAAAAGCTCGGGCAAACCTCCGGACAGGCAGGCTTCACCGAAGCGGTCATCTTCAATACCGAATCCACCGACATGGCCGCGGCGCAAAAAGCAGCGGCGACCTTGCGCGCGCGCGGCATCGCCTGCGAAGTGTATCCGGACGCGAAGAAGATGGGCGCGCAATACGCCTGGGCCGAAAAAAAAGCCGTCAGCTGGGGCATCACCCTCGCCAACGGCTCGCTTGAACTGAAAAAACTCGCGACACGCGAAACGGAAACCCTCGCCTGCCCCAACTGCGCGGCGGATAAGATCCTGGCGGGACGCTAACGTATCCCAAAACCCGGCCAAAACGGCCACATTTCACCGATATAACCCTTTCAGAGGAGGCTCTCATGAAAGGGTTTTTTAGTATGCTCGCGGGGTGCGTGCTCGCAACTATACTCGTCATTTCATGCGCGGGGACGCCACCGCCCTTCCGCGTGGACGCGGTCGCGCTGGAATTGGAGGACGGGTACGGCGGCGAAACAACCGTGAGCGTGGATTTTTACAATAACAGCGACAAAACGGTTGCCGCGCTGGAAGTCTCGGTGCCGGCCGCCGCGGGGTACCTGATGCGGCAGGAAATCGTCTGTACGATTCCGCCGGGAGGTTCAACCCGGCTCGATGTGATCATGGACGATGCGCCGGCCGAACCGGTTGCGGCGGCGATTACGGAGATCGTGTACGAAGATGGAAGCCGGTTTTTCGATCCCGGCGGGCGCTCGTCAATCTTGTGGTGGTGAAATAGACAAATTCTACGTGTGCACATATACTGTGTAACAAAGGATTTGCCATGAAAAACATAACACTATCCATTGATGAAGACCTGCTGCAGTCCGGCCGTGAGTATGCCCGCGCTCACGACATGTCGTTCAATGTGCTGGTTCGAAAACTCATTGAACAAACAGTTATTCCCCAAAAAGACAAGTGGCTGTCTGATACGTTCCTGCTCATGGACAGGGCCGGAGCATCTTCCGGTGGAAAGCGATGGACAAGGGATGAGTTATACCGCGGCGTAGAGGTGGTGAATCCGCTGGAAGGAAGAGTCTGAATCTCAATCGTTCACAACCGGTATCTTGAGCTGTAGTGCCAACTCTTTCATTTTCCTGTCCCTGGTCAATATGGTCGCGGAATGTCTTCGTGCAAGTATCACATAGAAAAGATCGTAGGAAGAATGGCCGGTATTCAAGGATTCAAGAAAAACTTCCCGGCACATAGTTTTTGTGTTCCGGTAATCGTCAACAAGATCCAGGCAATAGTCGATTGCTTTTTGGCATTTTTCCTTGTCCATACCGGAAAAATGTGCATATTTCCAGAAAACATTGGTTATTTCCGAGGGATATGTATCAGGCGCCAATACCAGTTCCGAATCCGACAGTGTCTTTTCAAACAGACGGGCTTGATCCAGTTGAAGAATAATTTCGATTGCGGCACTTGCATCAAGAACCACAATCATCGGTCCCGATCCTCCCGAATCAAGTCGACGGGATCAGGAATATCTGAATGGTCGATATCCAGTGTGCGAATTTTTTCCAGCAGTTTACCTCTCCGCTCTTTGCTTCCCAGCTTTTTAACCATCCCCTCCTTCAAGAGCACGATGGTTTGCTGAGCCAGACTTCTGTTTTCTTTCTCGGCAAGATAGCTGAGTTGAATATACACGTCTTCCGGTAAATCCCGTACTTGCAATGTCGGCATACACACCTCCTGCATGCAATATACACCCGTTTTGCATGAATTACAAGAGATAGATTATCATCATGGACAAACGCGATCTTGATAACAGCCTCAATGAATCAGGGCCAATTCGTCTTGTATTGCTTTTTCAACAAAATTATTTATGGAAATGTTCATCTTTTTTGCAGTTATTGCAATTTCCTTATGAAGTTCCGGAGAAAGCCTCAAATTGAATTTCCCGGAGTACGGCTTTTCAGGGGCAACTCCCTCTTCTTTACACCAATCCAGATAATCGTCAATTGATTCAATAAAAGCCTTCTCAATTTCACTAACAGTGGTTCCCTGAAAAGTAATCACATCCCGGGTATTTACTACATCACCATGGAACAATTTCGCATCAGAATCATACGTAACTATTCCGATATATCCCTTATACTCAATCACAAGTAACCCCCGCATTTTCCAAAAATCTCTTTACAGAATTGACGGCTCCCTTGTCAGTTATCTTTTTCGGGTGAGGTCTGTGAAAAACAGCCCGCACGTCGTTTAGTTTGACCCGAACACGTGAACCAGTCCCTTAGGTAGTGAATCCGCTGTGATAATCGTATTTAATATCAGCCCCAGAAGCAACCATCCAAATCTTCGTCGACTATGGTTATAAATTTTTCAATATCCGTAACTTCCGGTTCAGGATAGTAACTATGCCACTTCAAGTCGGCTCTCATCCAGTAGATTTTCCATTTTTTGTCTTTTTGTATATACGTTGTTTTCGCTACCGGGATTTCTTCCATTTCATTACCGCGAAATGATCTTCTCAATTCATAAATGATAATACTTTGCCGTTCTATTCTATATCCAAGGTCAACCCGATCTCGTACAGATTCCGGTGGACGCCTGGTATCAATAAAAACATTCATGAGATTCGTTACATTTTTCCGTTCATTTTCCGTAAAAGCCATAAGTACTCCTTTTCCACGTAATTTATCAAACATAGTTCAATCATGGAGTATTGGACAAATCAACTATTATGTAATACGTTCATTTTGTCTCTGCGGATGATATTTTAAAGTCTCTTTGACCCATCATACACCACCCACACGTTCGGTTCGATCCAGGTGCCCCGGTTCCGCTCCACGAGCGTTACGACGGTGAAGCTGTCTTGCATGCAAGTCTCCTCCACAGTTCGTAGGCGGCAAAGGTAAGCGCATATCCGGCAACGATGATGAGGGGAATTTCCGCACCAAGAGGCAGGCGCATCCGCACGATATAAAACGCCACCAGTACGAGCGCGGACTGATGGAGCACATAGAACATGAAGCTTGACCGGGCAAGGTAGCGGGCAACGGGACCCGACCGGTTCACGTGTTTTTTGAACCATCCGGTTAAAAAGAGGATGGTGCTCCACGCGTAGGCCTGGAAAATTTCTCCCGAGGTACAGAATCCGTTATTGCCGGCAGCGAGAGAAACGGCAAGAAGCACAAAAAGCGCAAACGCGATGCCGCCAAACAGGTGCCGTCGGCGTTCAAGGGCGTCCAGCACAGTATCCCGGGAAAGGAATGCGTACCCCAGCATAAAATACCAGAAATATTCGGCCAGGCTCTTGCCTCCGATATTCAGCAGGGGGCGTACATACATAGCGGCGAATCCCAGGGTGAATACGAGGGCCAGCGGAAACGGCCGCGTACCGGTGCCCGGTTGGCGGTTCCGCGCCAGAATCTTGCGGGAGAACAGAATGACGGGAACGGCCGCAAGGGAAATAACAAAGAGATACAGGACGAACCAGAGCTGGCCGGGGGTAAACCCGCCGGTGTAGCCGGTAAGGTCGGTCACTTTGCCAAAAAAGAGGCGGTACTGGGCAAGGTATGAGCCGGTGTACCCGTTATGAAAGCGTTCGGCGTAGTACGTTTGCACCGGGATCACGAAGAGGATGCCGAGCACGAGCGGCACAAAGAGGCGGGTAAACCGTTCCCGCACGAATTGGCCGACGGTCCGCCTTTCGAGCGAAAACGCCGCACTTATTCCGGCCAGGGTAAAGAGTGCGGGCATGAACCAGGGCCATATCATGTTGATCATGAGCGAGGGAAACCCGAGCGGCCGGGCGTACACGTAAAACCCCTCCCCCCAGTTGTTGTACATCATGAAGGTATGAAAGGGTACGAGTAAAAGCACCAGCGCCGCGCGCAGGTTGTCGATGTAATGTCGTCGCATAGGTTTTCTACTCCAGATGATGGGGAAAGCGTTCTTCTTCGGGGGGGAGCTGCAGGTAGTCGCCATAAATCTGGCGGAGGATGCAGTCGTAATTTCGCGGGGCGGGAAAGTCGTGGCCCTCGAATTCAATGCTGATAGAGTCGAGTACGTCGCTCCGTGTCATGCGGTACTGGAACCAGCGGTTGCGGAGGGCTCCGTCGGTGAGGTGCGTTACCAGCGTTGTTTCCTTGTGGTTGTGACGGACGCAGATGGCGTCCTGGAGACGGGTCATTGATTCGTTCGATACGCGGCAGGCAACGAAACGGCCCAGCTGTTTCAGCAGACGTTTTAGCGGGTTTTTCACCTTGGTCACGTTTTCGAGCTTGCGAAGTTTGTTGAACTTGCGGTGCAGACACCGGAGACCGGCAAGGGAGCGCGTTTTTACCACGCGGCGGAACCAGTTTCCCGGCAGGTTGTCCAGCGGGAAAATGTCGATGAAAATTCCCTTGTGAAAGTTGAATTCCTGGTACGTCGGCTGGTCAAAAAAGGTGCCGTTTTTCCGGATACGGGTAAAAATATTGTAGTACTCCGGATCGGTGTAGGTATTTTGTACAAAATAATCCGGGTCCAGTTCCTGTTGCGCGATTTCCAGAAACCGGTCGTACTCCGACCGGAGCATGCAGACGTCCACGTCGTCGTCCCAGGGGATGAAGCCCTTGTGGCGGACGGCGCCAAGCAGGGTGCCGGCAAAAAGTTGATACGTGATGTCGTGTTTTTTGCAGATCCGGTCAAATGCAATCATTATCTCCAGCTGCACCAGTTGTATTTCGCGTAATGAATTCATTCGGAAAGTTCTCCCGTACACAGTATGTTATCGAGTACTTTTCGGAGCTTGGTTGAAGAAATATGTTCTGTATACGGAAAGTATACAATCTCGACCCCTTTTTCTTCAAATTGCTTTTCAATCAGATTCCACTTGGTTGTTCCCTTCCAGTCGCTGCCCACAAACATGACATTGAATCCCAGTTGTTCCCAGGCAAGCATTTTATCCATGCTTTCTTGAGGAACAACCTGATCAACGTATCGCATTGCACGTACTATTTCCAACCGCTCTTCAAATGGAATAATGGCTTTTGTACCCTTGTATGCGACCAGTTCATCTGTTGAAACACCAACTATCAGCGTTTCACATTGCTCCTTTGCCTGCTTAAGAATATTAAGATGCCCGATATGAAACAGATCAAAAACGCCGGTTGTATAGCCTATTGCGTATTTTTTCATGTAATCGCCTTTAGATGGTTGGGGACTTGTTGTTCTTTCGGGGGAAGTTCATGATAGTTGCCGTAGAGTTGTGTCAAACAGGCATCAGCGTCACGGGGACCCGGAAACCAGTGTCCCTCAAATTCGAACACTATGGACTCAGACAGGTCATCGCGCGGTATTCTGTATTTTTTCCATCGTTTGTTCTGAACGCCATTGGTCAGATGAGTAACATACCGACGATTTTTTGCGTTGTTACAACAGTACAGGGAGTCCAGGAGTTTTCTTAACGGTAAAAACCCTGGCAACTTGAAAAGCATTCGGTACAGTCCCTTTATAAACCGGAGACAAATGTTTTGTTCGGTATCTAATGGTGGTCTTTTCTGTAAGATACTACTCTGAATATATACATAACGAACACTACGGATAAGTGAAAGCTGTATACATCGCGCAAGTACATTGTCCGAAATGGCATCAAGCGGAAAAACATCGATAAAAATGCCTTTATGGATGTCAAATCGTTCATATTTATGTTGATGAAAGAACGTTCCGTTTTTCCGTATCCGGGCGAATTGGTGATAATATTCTGGATCAGTGTCTGTTGTCTGGAGAAAAAACTCATTGTCCAGTTCCTGTTGCGCGATTTCCAGAAACCGGTCGTACTCCGACCGGAGCATGCAGACGTCCACGTCGTCGTCCC
>ENA-UOUL01005281-UOUL01005281.1-bioreactor-metagenome-genome-assembly--contig:-NODE-5281-length-11291-cov-5.934903_pt1 | contig 11291 bp, 7 predicted proteins | sample MGYA00249838_ERZ747220 | MGnify/ENA primary metagenome ERZ747220 (study PRJEB28778, sample SAMN05720191) | bioreactor metagenome | isolation source: Anaerobic biogas reactor | place: USA:Washington...
GTGGATTGAAACTCCGTATAGGTCCTGCCATTAGTGACTGTTTGTGTCGCCCCCCGCGCGGGGGCGTGGATTGAAACTCCGTATAGGTCCTGCCATTAGTGACTGTTTGTGTCGCCCCCCGCGCGGGGGCGTGGATTGAAACACCGCTGCCATGTCGTACTTGATCGACCCGTCCGGTCGCCCCCCGCGCGGGGGCGTGGATTGAAACGAATCTCCCGCCTGGGAGAGGATGCCTGGTGTGCGGTCGCCCCCCGCGCGGGGGCGTGGATTGAAACGCTTCCGTTTCGTAGCCATAGCCGTCGCCGTTGACCGTCGCCCCCCGCGCGGGGGGCGTGGATTGAAACATAAAGCTGCCACCCCGCCGCCCTCGCTTTCCGCGCGATTCCTGGTTTTTTGCCCCTCGTCCAGGACGGACTGCCGCTGAGCTTCCGTGTCGGCTGTTTTCGCCTCGATGGTCCTGGTCGTCATCATGTTCCCCACATGCTTGGAAATGAGCGTCCCCAGGCGATATGCCGCCTTGGCATCATCGGGCTCATCAAGAGTACGCTCAGAAGGATTTTCATCCACAGCTGATCGCGGCTTGTCACTGGTTTGAAAGGAAAGGAAAAACGACTAATCAAGGCTTAACCGGGGGAAATCAAGCGGCTGAGCGCTTCAACCAATTGCTTTACAGTGAAGGGTTTGCTCAGGTAGTCATCCATGCCTGCGGCCAGGCACACGTCGCGGTCACCTTCCATGGCGTGAGCGGTCAACGCGAGAATGGGGATCCGGGAGCTTCCCGATTCCTGCTGACGGATGATCATGGTGGCTTCATAACCGTCCAGTTCCGGCATTTGGCAATCCATGAGGATCACATCATAAGCGGCGCCGGCGATGCGTTCCAGGCATTCATTTCCATTGGAGGCCACCTCGACTCTGCAGCCAAGGGATTCCAGCATGGCCTTTCCCACTTCCTGGTTTACTTCGTTGTCTTCCACAAGCAGAATTCTGCGTCCGGCAAAGCTTGAGGAAAAGGGCTTCTGCATGGGCCCCTCGTTTCCATTTCCGCCCCCGGACGCCTCTCCACTGTCTCCGGGTCTCAAGGCTTTGAGAAGCTCGGTCCGGAGGATCGGCTTGGAGAGGTAAGCGTGAACGCGGTATTCCAGGTTCTCACGATTGGTCCGGGGAATATCCGGGGAGGCGAACACAATCAGCTTCAAGTCGTCCAGGCTTGAATCCATCTGGATGACCTTGGCAAGATCGAAGCCGTTGGTCATCGGCAGCGCTGCGCCCAGGATAACGAAATCATATGGATTTCCATGCCAGACCGCCGACTGGAGCACGTGCAGAGCCCGGCGTCCGCTCTCCGCCTTTTCCGCTTCCGCCCCCAGCCCCCGCAATTGATGGCACAACATGGTACGGTCCGTTTCATGGTCATCAACGACAAGAATCTTCAGCCCCTCCAGCGATTCGTCGGGATGGAGGTCCTCTTCGGGCTTCAGAACCTTCTGTTCTTCCAGGGCAAGCGTAAACCAGAATGTGGACCCCTGCCCGGGTTGACTCTTGACACCCATCGTGCCGCCCATCATCTGGGCGAGCTGTTTTGCGATGGCCAGGCCGAGACCTGTTCCGCCGAAACGCCTCGTGACCGATCCGTCTCCCTGGGAAAAGGCCTCGAAGATGTCCTGCTGCATATCTTCCGAAAGACCGATTCCCGTGTCAGAGACTTCAAACTTGAGCCGCAGCCGCCCCCGGTCGCGGCTGAGCACGGCCACACGAACGGACACGTTGCCCTGTTCGGTGAACTTGATGCCGTTGCCGAGAAGATTTATCAGAATCTGGCGAATTCGGCAGGCGTCACCCCGCAGCGAAAGAGGCACGTCCTCCCCGATATCATAGGCCAGCTCCAGGCCCTTGCGGCGGGCGCTTTCCCTAAGGAAGCCGATCAAGTCTTCCAGGAGATTGTGGAGATCGAACTCGATGAGGGATAACTCCATCCGGCCGGCCTCTATCTTGGAAAAATCCAGAATGTCATTGATGACGCTCAGGAGGGAATCGCCGGAGGAGCGGGCCATTTTCAGGAATCGTTTCTGTCGATCGGACAGATGCTCGGTGGACAGAAGTTCCATCATGCCCAGGATTCCGTTGAGAGGGGTGCGGATTTCATGGCTCATATTCGCCAGGAACTGAGATTTGGCCTTGCTGGCGCTTTCCGCATCCTCCTTCGCCTTCTTGAGAGAATTCTCCCAGCGTTTACGCTCCGTAATGTCCCTGACGATGCTCAGGGTATACCATTCGCCTTGAGTATCGAGTGAAGAGGACAGGGATATCTCCACCTGCACCCGTGCGCCGTCCTTTCGGATGACCGGCACTTCGGCGGTAGATCCCTTCAGGGGCTCTTTGCCGGGTCGCTGCAGCTTCGGCCTGTTCGCCGCATAGTCCACATCTGTCGCCGCCGGGCCCAGCAGCTCCTGGAACGGTTTCCCCATGACTTCCGTCTTGGTATAGCCGAAGATCCGCTCCGCGGCAGGATTCCAATAGGTGACCTGGCCGTGCTGATCGGTGACAACGATTCCATCGTGGGCGGATTTTGCCAGGAAACTCAACGTTTTTCTGCTCTGGTGAAGTTCGGCTCTGACCCGGCGCCGCTCTTCCTCGGACTGCAGCGCCGTGACCAGAATTCGAAGGTATTCGCGATCCGCCTCACTCAGGATTATCTGTCCGCCATAACCCAGAAAGAGTATGCCGGACTGCTTGCCGGAAAGGCTGAATTTCTGATAGACCGCTGTTTGAAAAGGGCCGCTGAAAGGGGGATGCAGGATGGACAGATCGCTTCCGGACTCCCGGAATGCGCTTTCGGACAGGACCGCCGTAAACGCCTTGCCTGGATTCAGGCGCGGATCGGCATCCCCTCGGCTCCAGTAAGCGATGGGCTTCAATGAATCCCCGGAGAGGACGGCATATTCAACCTGGAAGGCCATGAGCTGACTTCCGCAGAGGGCAACGAGGCGCTGAATGTTTTCCCTCGAATCGATCCCGAAACTCAGCAGGCACTCATTGAGCAGCGACAGCCGCTTCTCTGCCCGCCGGCGCTCCCGGATTTCGATGACGAGTCGATCATTGGTCTCAACCAGATCCCGTGTCCTCTCGGCGACAATTCTTTCCAGGTTCTGGCGGTGGCGAAGCAGCTCCCTGTTGGCTTCAACCATTTCCTCCGAGCTCAGATCAAAGGCCCGTTCCAGCATGCCCCTGTCCTGGTCGAACTGGATATAGGTTTCGTTTACCACCTGCATCAAGGTCTTGACGGTCTCGGGGAGAGACAGGACGTCGCCCAGATATCGCTTGATCTGACGTTGGAACAATCTGTGCGGATGATCGATCATGGCTGCCTCTCGTAAAAGGTCGTGATCGTCATGGTCTGGTTGTGGAGTTCGCACTTCGCCCCAGGCCGGAAGGGGGCGATTTCCCCATAGGAGTAGAATCCGGTCAGCGCCGCCTGATCTCCCAGAACTTCCCTGACGCTTTCAACCTCCTCTTCAACCCGCTGCTTCAGGATCAGTTTTCTTCCGATGCAGCTGATCAGGATTGCAAGGGAGGGGAATTCTTCCCTGGTGGATTCACGGCTGATTCTGGCGGCCTCGCTTGCACCGTCAATGAGCCGTTCGAAGTTCGCCTTCATGAGGCGCACGATGGAGCCCTGCGGAACATCTCCGGCGAAGGTCATGCTTCCCGATTCTTCGCATACCCCCAGGATCGTGCGGACTGTATTCATGCCGCCGTTCCCGGTGCCCAGGCTCAGGGGGAACAGGAGAGCCGCAGCGGGAAGCTCCCGGGCATGCTCTCCGAGATACCGTTTGTACAGGGCGAGTGCGGATTTGTTGTCCAGTTCATAAACCGTATTTCCCACAGCCCGGGTCACCAGCCGTTCCGGTCCGAACTGGTCCCAGCCTCCGTAGGATCCGTATCCGACGGAGAGGCGGTCCCCGTAAAACCCGATGGCCACAATGGCCTTTGTTCTGAGGGCCCCATCCCAGATGACCCATGTTTCCCGGAAGCGGTCGCCGTCCGCAGACAGTCCACCCGTTATCGTCACCCGCTCCGGGAGCCCGGCCGAAAGGCCTCGCACCAGTTCGCTGCCGTTGATATTCAAACCGTCGGAGAGAACAAAGATATGACGTAGCCCGTCGCCGTTCAGGACCGCAGCCAGTTTGCGGCCGGCTTCCATGCTTTCCTCCGCGCCGTTGACATCAACTTGAGCGCCCCGCACCCGGGTGCCGTCAAATCGAACGGCGGTGACGATCCCCGTGCCGTCGTTCACCTGTGTGTCGACGATCTCCCCCGCGGTAGAACAGCCTGAGATCAGGGCGGCTGGATATGCCTTCCTTACAGAATCCAGAATTTCGGCTGTGCGGACAACCTTGCCGCCGCTGAATACGAGAACCAGTTGGACTTCTTCATCCGGTGCGGGGGCCTCCGGATGCCAGCTTCCGTCCGTGTCGCATGTGTACTGAACCACCTTCACAGCCAGCACCTCCTGTTGTGAAACGTGTCGCTGACGCTGCGTCCGTTATTCTGCTGTCAACGCAGTTTTTCTGTCATCGGTCTTCCTTCGGCGATTACGAAACGGTTGTCCAAAGCGGACGTGATCCTGCAGCAGAACAGTTGAAATCGCACTCAGGTTTCATCCGTAGTTGATAAGGGCACTAAATTGCTTTGCAATTGCCTTGCCATCAAGGATCTTTACGCTGCATGAAAGGTAAACAGCCGGTTCGGAAGTGATTTCCCCTTGATCGTGCAGATCCGGCCCGGTTATACTGGGTTGGGGAAAAGGGACTTCCTGTAGCGGACTTTTCTATTTCCGCGGGCCATGTCGACTCCGGATGAAGCGGGGTGAACAGGATTCAAGGGGGAAACGATGAAGCTCTTCCTTTTTGCGGCTGCGCTCCTTTTTTTCTGCGGCGCCTTTCCGGCTCAGGGCGGCGAATTCGAGGCTGAGCGAAAAAAGATGGTGAGGGAGGTGATGGCCGATGCGGCCGTGACCGCCCTTTACGTCGGAAGTTCGGCGATCAGCCCTTCCGTCATCAAGGCGATGGAGAAAGTGGAGCGCCATCGCTTTGTGCCGTCCGGACTGGTCCCCCTTGCCTACCTCAACCGCCCCCTTCCGATCGGGCATGGACAGACCATCTCGCAGCCTTACATCGTGGCGCTGATGACCGACCTGATGAAGGTCAAGCCCGGCGACAGGGTGCTTGAGATCGGAACCGGCTCCGGCTACCAGGCAGCGATTCTTGCCGAGCTGGCGGGTTCTGTGTATAGCATTGAAATCATCGAGGCGCTGGGCAGGGAGGCGGATGCCAGGCTGAAGGCGCTCGGCTGCCGCAACGTGAAAGCAAAAGTGGGCGACGGATACTACGGCTGGCCGGAAGCGGCGCCGTTCGATTCCATCATGGTGACGGCAGCCGCCAGCCATGTGCCTCCGCCGCTGATCCGGCAGCTGAAGCGGGGCGGACGCATGGTCATCCCCCTGGGCACGCAGTTTCTGACCCAGTCGCTGATGCTGGTGGAGAAAAAGCAGGATGGGACCATCACTAGCCGCCAGATCCTGCCGGTGCGCTTTGTTCCCCTTACCGGCGGGCATCGGTGATGTCACGCCCTCCGCTTTTCGCCATCGGACTGCTTTCCGCCTGCGTCCTCGCGTACGAAGTCCTGTTGACGCGCCTGTTCAGCATTGCGCTGTGGCACCACTTCGCCTACATGATCATCAGCGCTGCGATGCTGGGCTACGGGGCCAGCGGAACCGCCCTGACGCTGCTGAAGGGGAGGCTCGTCCGGCGCTTCGGGGCGGCCTACGTCGGAGCCGCTGCGGCGATGGCCGTGCTGATGCCTTCGGCGTTTCTCCTGGCACAGCAGGTCCCCTTCAACCCCCTTGAACTGCTGTGGGACCCAAGCCAGCCGTTCCGTATGCTCGCCGTCTATCTGCTCCTGATGCTGCCCTTCTTCTTTGGTGGTCTGGGAGTCGGCCTCGTTTTTGCCCTTTCCGGCAAGCAGGCTTCCCGGATCTATGCCTTCGACATCCTGGGCGCAGGCGTCGGCAGCCTGGGCGTCATTGGTGTGATGTTCGTCGTACCGCCTCCCCGGATTCTGGCCCTCCTGACGGCGCTGGCCTTCCTGGCGGCCGCCGTCGCCGTCGTCGAATTGAGGATGCGGCAGAAGTGGCTGGCGGTGCTGTTCTCCTGTTTCGCGGTCCTGGCAGCCGCGGCGATGCCTCCCTTGCCGGTCGGTCTTTCCCCCTACAAGGATCTGAGCCAGATGCTCAACGTCTTCGGGGCGCGGGTCGTCGAGGAGCGGAGCAGTCCCCTGGGACAGGTTACGGTCGTGGAAAATCTCCGTGTGCCGCTGCGGTACGCGCCGGGGATGAGCCTCAACGCAACGGCCGAACCTCCGCCCCAGCTGGGAGTGTTCGTGGACGGAAACGGCCCCTCTGCACTGACTCGGTTTGATGGAACGATCGCGCCACTGGAGTATCTCGATCAGCTCACCTCGGCGCTCCCCTACGCCCTCCTGGAACGGCCGCGCGTTCTGGTGCTGGGAGCCGGGGCGGGGAGCGATGTGCTTCAGGCGCTGTATTGCGGAAGCGCCGCGATTGATGCGGTTGAGCTGGACCGCAACGTCATCGACCTGGTCCGCGGGCGCTTCCGGGATTATGCCGGCAGCCTGTATCATCTGCCGGGCGTGACGGTGCATGAAGCCGAGGCTCGCGGCTTCGTCAACGCCGGCCGGAAGCGGTATGACCTGATCCAGGTGGCGCTGCTGGATTCCTTCGGAACGGCGTCCGCCGGACTGTATGGCCTGAGCGAAAGCTATCTCTATTCGGTGGAGGCCTTTCAAGCCTGCCTGAAGCGCCTTGCGCCGGGCGGAGTGCTGGCCGTCACCCGCTGGCTTTCACTGCCGCCGCGCGATGCGCTGAAGCTCTTTGCCACGGCGGTGTCCGCCCTGGAGAAGAGCGGCGTTCCCGATCCCGCGGATCGGCTGGTCATGATCCGCGGCTGGAAGACCGTCACGCTGCTGGTGAAGAACGGCGGTTTCTCCGCAGGGGAAATCTCGGCCATCAGGGAGTTCTGCCGGTCGCGTTCTTTCGATCCGGTCTGGTTTCCCGGGATGGAGGCCGAAGAGGCGAACCGCTGCAACCAGCTGGCCCGGCCGTATTTCTTCGAAGGGGCCGTGGCGCTTCTGGGCCCGTCGCGCCGGGCATTTATCGATTCGTACAAGTTCTACATCGAGCCGGCAACCGATGACCGGCCCTACTTCTTCCGCTTCTTCAAATGGAGGGCCGCAGGGGAGCTCTTCGCGCTTCGGGAGCAGGGCGGTATGCCGCTGCTCGACTGGAGCTACCCGCTGCTGGTGGCGACCCTGCTCCAGGCCCTGCTGGCAAGCGCACTGCTGATCCTGGCGCCGCTCGGCCTGTCCCGCTGCCGGAAAACCCTTCCGGGCGCACCGGTGGCCCTGTATTTTCTGAGCATCGGCTTTGCCTTCATCTTCGTGGAGATCGCCTTCATCCAGAAGTTCACGCTGTTCCTGGCGCACCCCCTGTACGCCCTGGCGGTCACGTTGTGCGCCTTCCTGGTTTTCGCCGGCCTTGGAGGCTGGCTGGCCGGCCGCTCCCAGGCGGCGGGGAAGGTCCCCCTGGCGATTCTGGCGATGGCGGCCCTGGCGCTTATCTATCTCGTCATTATGCCGCCCCTCTTTCGGGCATTGATTCACTGGTCCGATGCAGCGAAGATCGTTCTGTCCGTGCTGCTGGTTGCGCCCCTGGCGATGTGCATGGGCGTCCCGTTCCCCACGGGGATGTCTCGGCTGGCGCACGGACGCGAGGAGGCCATTCCCTGGGCCTGGGCGATCAACGGCTTTGCCTCCGTGGTGGGCGCCGTTCTCGCCACCCTCCTGGCGGTTCACCTGGGCTTTGCCGCTGTGGTTTTTCTGGCCGTCCTGATTTACGCCGCGGCCGCTGTTGCAGAGAGGAAATTCCCATGATAAAGGTCATGGTGCAGCGAGGTGTTGCAGGGCACAAGGCTCGGAATTCCCGGCTTTTTCGGGCTTTGTGCTGCCGATGACGTTGATGGGCTGATTTTTTCAGAGGAGGCGTTATGAGCCAGATTCGTGCATGGGCCGCCCCTGCGGCCGGAAAACCCCTGGAAGCTTATTCGTTCGATCCCGGTCCCCTTGCGCCGGAGGAGGTCGAGATTGCCGTCGAGCACTGCGGCATCTGCCATTCCGATCTCTCCGTGCTTGCCAATGAATGGGGAAACGGAATTTACCCCTGTGTCGCCGGCCATGAGGTCGTGGGGCGGGTTGTCGCTCTCGGTGAGCAGGCAAAGGGCCTGAGCGTCGGCCGGCGCGTGGGGGTGGGTTGGAACTCCGGGAGCTGTAACCAATGCCGTCTATGCCAATCCGGAGACCAGCACCTGTGTTCCAGCGTGCAGCCGACAATTGTCGGCCATCACGGCGGCTTTGCCGAGCGGATGCGCGCCCACTGGACCTGGGTTTTCCCGTTGCCGGACGGTCTCGACAGCCGTGCGGCCGGTCCGCTGCTCTGCGGAGGCATCACCGTGTTTTACCCGCTGCTCAACTATGCCGTCCCGACCCGGCGCGTAGGCGTCGTGGGCATCGGCGGCCTCGGTCACATGGCCCTGAAGTTCGCCGGCGCCTATGGGTGTGACGTGACCGCGTTCACCTCGAGCGATTCGAAGCATGAGGACGCCAGGGCCTTCGGCGCGCACCGCGTGATCGACTCGCGCGATTCCAGCGCAATGAAAGCCATCGCCAGGTCGCTCGACCTGATCCTCTATACGGCCAACGTGCCGCTCGACTGGAAGGCGCTGATGGCGACACTGGCTCCGAAAGGGCGGTTTCATGTCGTCGGCATGGTGCTGGAGCCGATGCTCGTTAAGGCCACAACCCTGATTGCGGCGGAGAAATGCGTCTCCGGATCGCCCACCGGCCCCCCGAGTGCCATTGCGGAGATGCTGGATTTCGCTGCGCGCCACAACATTTCACCCAGGATCGAGCGCTTCCCCATGAGCCGCATAAACGAAGCGCTTGAACACTTGAGTTCCGGAAAGGCGCGTTACCGCATTGTGCTGGATGCCGACTTCGGCTAGACGGTCGTCAGGGACGGCCCGATGAAGGATCAACGATGATTCCTCGTGTCAGCCCGTGACCATTCTTGCCCACGACGATCCAGCGCCATCCGTCCACAACCATGATCATGGGTTGATCGGTTTTCGGGGTTTTAAACCGTAGATAAATGCGGTGGTGCATCCGGCTCTGCGCAGGATGGTCCGTGTCGATGATGAACGTTTCCGTGCTGGATTTAACGGGCAGGGTTTCGCACGTGACGTCCAATTCCGTTAATTTATCCCTGGAATAGAGGATTTTCCCGATGCCCGGCCGGACCACAAGCTCCAGCGTGACCATGCTTTCCGGCTTGAATGCCCGTGAGCCCTGCTCAAACCACAGTTCATTTTGCCTGCCCCCCGAACCGTTGAGCCCTCCGGTGGTGACAATCTTCCCCGATTCCATGGAGGGGCCTGCCGGTGCCCGCGGAGCGTCCAGCAGTCCGAGCGGCATCCCCGATCCGAGCCTGAACTCCAGGAGACCCTGTTCCTGAAGCTTGGCGGCATCGGCTGAAGTCACCCTCTTTGGAGCGATGTTCCAGGGGCCGGTGAGCTTTTTTCCCGTTTGCGCTTCGTAGACGGAAATGCTGGCCGCCGCGTTCCCGGAATTCGCGATTGCATAATGCGGCTTGCCGGCTTGCCAGTATTCCTGAACGAAGACCCCTTGATTCCAGTCCAGGCCGATGCCGGTCAATTGCCCGACCATCAGGATTGCCATCAACAGCGCCGGCATTGCCAGATCCTCCACTTGGACCGCTGGTTGTTGTAAATAAAGAAGGCCACCCGTGGGCGGCCTTTCCTGTTTCGGTGCGTTAAGATGCCTTTTCGCCTCCGCCTAAACTTTCCTTCTGCGGCGGGCACCTGCAAAAACAGCAACCAAGCCGGACCCGAAAAGGATCATTGCGGGGGGAAGCGGGACCGGGGTTACATCCCATCCGATGACATCAAAGGCGCGGAGGTCGGCGCCGGTTATATCCTGAACGGTCGCGGAAGCCAGCGTGGGGTCCATAAGGCCGATATAGACGCCCGTCTTTTCATCAGCCTTCCAATGGCTCGCCTGCTGTCCATCTCCCGTATATCTTCCCGTTGAGAGGGACCACTTGTTATCGACATCACAGAAGTAGGATTCTCCGCCGGTAAGAAGCGAGCGGACTCCCGTCGTAAATGACGCCTCGTCGGTGGGAGTGCCGGCGCCAAAACGGAAGAGGTCCAGCGCATAAAGTGAAATTTCAGCCGTTTCCCCGATCGACAGGTAGTAATCGACGACATCAACGGCGGAGATGAAGCCGAGGACATGACCGATTTCGTGGGCGGCAACGGTTTCAAAGTCATAAGAGCCGGCGCTGACGCCATCTGAATTGTCAAAGTCAAAATTAAAATTGGTGCTGAAGGTGATGTCGGCGTCGCTTGCTCCAAACATGCCGTCCAGACCCTCATAGCCCATTGCCTTGAGGTTTGCCTTGGTCGTGGACATGTCCGAACTCAGGCTGAAACCGGATGGCAGATTGACGCTGAGCTGTGATGCGGTCGGGAGATAGGAAACGATGCCGTTGCCTGCTTCATCGGCGGCGTCCGCCACCATCAGGTTCCGCACATTGTTGTATCCCCAGGACAATGTCACCGCATTTGTTGTTCCCAGGACACCGGTGCCCAAGGCGGCCATATCGGCGTTGATCGTTACCGTGATCGGATCGGCTAGCTGCTTGCCCCAGGAATCGGCGGCGCGCTGAAATGAGCTCAACGCCGCTGCATTGCCCGCCAGCGTGGCGCCCGGATTGATGACGATGTTCGTCGCATAACCGCTTCCCGCAAAACACAGGCATATCAAACATGCCCAAAGAAAACTCCTCGATAATCGTTTCATAAGATACCCCCTGTCTAATGCAGCTCTAGGTTGAACGAATCATAAAAAAACAAGGACACCATCCCCGTTAAAGCGACTGAATTCGTTAGGTAACGAACGCCGTCTCACCCCCTTGCCGTTAGACAGTTTCATCCTCTTTTGGAGCATTTCGATGGATTCCAATGCCGGCTAAAAGAAACGGACAAAAATACAGTGAAAAGATAAAAAATTTGAAAAGATAAGGCAACCTTATTTTCGTGTTTCAAAATTCTTAATATGAGATAAGGGATGGATGC
>ENA-UOUL01005282-UOUL01005282.1-bioreactor-metagenome-genome-assembly--contig:-NODE-5282-length-11291-cov-3.236936_pt1 | contig 11291 bp, 8 predicted proteins | sample MGYA00249838_ERZ747220 | MGnify/ENA primary metagenome ERZ747220 (study PRJEB28778, sample SAMN05720191) | bioreactor metagenome | isolation source: Anaerobic biogas reactor | place: USA:Washington...
ACCGTCAACACGAAGTACGGCCCGGTTCGAACCGACCACATGCTGTTCATCGCCGCGGGCGCGTTTCACGTCTCGAAGGTCACGGACCTGATCCCGGAGCTGCAGGGCCGCTTCCCGGTGCGCGTCGACCTGAAGCCGCTCACGCGCGAGGACTACAAGCGGATTCTGACGCAGCCCGAGAACGCGCTGATCCGGCAGTATCAGATGCTCCTCAAGGTCGACAACGTCTCGCTCGCGTTCGACGAGGGCGCGCTGACCTCGATCGCCGACTACGCGTGGCAGGCGAACGAGACCGCCGAGAACATCGGCGCGCGCCGGCTCCACACGATTTTGGAGATGATTCTCAACGACATCGCCTACAACGCCGGCGGCGGCGACGCGCCGGAGGCGACCGTGAACGTCGACGCGGAGTACGTCAAGAGCCAGCTCTCCGAGGAAATCCAGTCCAAGGATGTCAAAAAGTACATTTTGTAACTGGAAAATTTGCTAACTGTATGATTTTCCCCCATATCGGAAAAAATACTGCATAGGTATCTATGCGGTATTTTTGATGTGGGGGTATTATCATGAAGGCAATCATCATGGCGGGCGGCGAGGGATCGAGGCTCAGGCCCCTGACCTGCGACTGTCCGAAGCCCATGATGCGGCTGATGGACCGCCCGGTGATGGAGTACGCGCTGAAGCTCTTGAAAAAGCACGGCATCCGCGAATCGGCGGTCACGCTCGGGTATTTGCCCGACGCGATTGTGGATTTCTTCGGCGACGGCTCCGAATGGGGCCTTACGCTGCGCTATTACACGGAGCGCGTGCCGCTGGGCACCGCGGGCGGCGTCAAGCAGGCGGCGGACTTTTTGAACGAGACCTTTTGCGTGCTGTCCGGCGACGGCGTGACCGACCTGGACCTCACCGCGGCGCTTCGATTCCACCGCGAGCGCGGCGCGCTGGTCACGATGGTGCTGACGAGGGTTCAGAACCCGCTCGAGTACGGCGTCGTCGTCACCGGCGCGGACGGGCGCGTGCGCAGCTTTCAGGAAAAGCCCGGCCCGGGCGAGGTCATCTCCGATACGATCAACACCGGCATCTACATCCTCGAGCCCGAAATCCTCGACCGCGTCCCGGACGGCAAGCCCTGCGACTTCGGAAGCGAGCTGTTTCCGAAGCTCGTCGAGGAGGGCGAGCGGGTGTTCGGCTGCGTGCTCGAGGGCTATTGGTGCGACATCGGCGACGTGCCGGCGTATCTGCGCGCGCACTTCGACCTGTTGGACGGCAGGTTGAAGCTCGACGTGCCGACAGGCGTTCAGAAGGGCGCGCTTGTCGACGAGGACGCGCGCGTCGAACGGCCTTGCTTCATCGGCCCCGGCGCGAAGGTCGCGCGCGACGCATATGTCGGCGCGTACAGCGTGATCGGCTCCGGCGCGTCGGTTGAGGCGCAGGCCGGCGTCAAGCGGTCGGTGCTCTGGAAGGGCGCGCGCATGGAGAAGGGTTCGCAGGCGCGCGGCTGCGTGCTGGCCGCGAACGCAACGATGTCCGAGGGCGCGCAGGCATTCGAGGAGAGCGCACTCGGGACCGGCGCTTCGCTCGGCGCGCGGGCGTCGCTGATGCCGGGGGTCAAGGTCTGGCCGTACAAGGGCGTGCAGGACGGCGAGCGGCTCGAGGCGAACCTCGTCTGGGGCTCGCGCGCGGAGCGCGGCTTCTCCGAGGGAAGCCTGCCGCTTAACGACCCCGCGGCCGCCGCGCGCGCGGCGCAGGCGCTGGCGGCGGACCTGAAACCCCGCGAGTTCCTGCTCGCGCACACGCACTCGGCGGTGTCTCTGGCGCTGTTTCACGCGTGCGCGGCGGGGCTGATGGCGCAGGGCGTGCAGGTGCTCGACGCGGGCGCTTCGACGCTTCCGCAGCTTCGGCACGCGCTGAAATCGCTCGGCGCGGACGGCGCGGCGCTCGTCGACAGCGCGTTCCTGACGCCCTTGACGAAGGAGGGCGCGCTGCTCCCCCGCAAGCGCCAGCGGTCGATCGGCTCGATGCTGCTCCGGCAGGACTTCTCCGGCCCGTTCTGCGGCATCACGCGGCCGATGGTCGCGGTCGGGCGCACGGAGTTCCCGTACGTCGCGTCGCTCTCCCGGGCGTTCCGCGCGCACTCCGAAAACGCTCCGCCGGTGGCCGTGTTCGCCGAGGACATGCAGCTCCTCTCCGTCGCCGAGCGCGCGTTCGTGCGGGCGGGGATCAACGTCCGGTGCGAGTGGGAGGAGGAGATGATGGAGCTCGACGGCGACGAGGTCGGCGTATGGCTGAACGCGACCGGCGAGACCGCCTCGTTCGTCGGCGCGGACGGCGCGCTGACCGAGGCCGAGGGGCAGCTGCTGCTCCTCTGGACGGCGCTCGAATCCGGCGAGCGGACATTGCTGCTCCCAGCGAGCTTCACGCGCGCGGCCGACAAGCTCGCGATGCGCTACGGCGCCGAACTCTACTACGAGAGCGTCGAGAAGTCTCGCTGGATGGACGCGCTCGCGCGGCTGCACCCGGAGCAGTTCCTCTTGCACTTCGACGGCCTGTACCTCGCGCTCCGGGCGCTGTCGGCTTTGCAGGAGGCGGGAATCAATCTCTCCGAGTGGCGGCAGCAGATGCCGAAGGTGCACCGAAAGAGCCGCGTCATCGAGATGGCGCTCAACGAGCGGGGCCGCGTGCTGCGCGCGTTCTCCGAATCGGAGGCGAACGCCGAGCTCGGCGGCGGCATACGGCTGAACCGCGAGCGCGGCTGGGCGTGGATCTGCCCGGACGAGAAGCGCCCGCTGTGCAGGATCGTGTCCGAGAGCACGGACGCCGAGTTCGCGAGCGAATTGTGCGACTTCTGCGAGAAGACGCTGAAACAGAAACTTCAAGGAAAATAAAACGGAGGGCGGTTCATGCGAGCCGCCCTCCAATACTATGCCTTTTTGACCATCGGTCCCTTCGGCGTGTCCTCGATGATGTAGCCCATTTCAAGCACCTGTTGCCGTATCTGGTCGGCGAGCGCGAAGTCCTTCGCCTTCTTCGCGGCGGCGCGCTGTTCGACGAGCGCCTTGACCTCGTCCGGCGTCGCGTCGAAGTCCTTGCGGAGGAGCCCCAGCACGTCGGTCATCGTCCCGAGCGCGTTCAGCCCCGCGTCGATCGCCTCCCGCGCGCTGTCCGCGGTCAAGGACGAGTTCATGTCGCGCACGTGCTCGAAGATCGCGGCGAGCGCGTCGGCGGTGTTCAAATCGTCCGACATCGCGGCGTCGAACGCCTCGACGGCCTTCTTGGCGCGCTCAGCGAACGTCTGTTCGTCTGCGTTCATCGCGCGCTCCGGAGCGTGCTCGCGGTTGAACAGCGCCGTGTTGCGGGCTGTGTAGAGCCGCTCGAGCGAGCTCGTCGCCTGTTCGATCAGTTCGCGCGAGAAGTTGATCGGGCTCCGATAGTGCGCCGAGAGCATGAACAGCCGCACGGCCTCCGCGTCGTACTCCTTCAAGATGTCGCGCACCATGAAGAAGTTGCCCTCGGACTTCGACATCTTTTTGTTGTCGACGTTGATGTGGCCGTTGTGCATCCAGTACTTCGCGAACGGCTTCCCCGTCGCTCCCTCGGACTGCGCGATCTCGTTCTCGTGGTGCGGGAAGATCAGGTCGACGCCGCCGCAGTGGATGTCGAACGTGTCGCCCAAGTACTTCATGCTCATCGCCGAGCACTCGATGTGCCAGCCGGGGCGCCCCTCGCCCCACGGGCTCTTCCAGAACGGCTCGCCGGGTTTTTGCGCCTTCCAGAGCGCGAAGTCCATCGGGTGGCGCTTGACCTCGCCCACCTCGACGCGCGCGCCGCTCTCGAGGTCGTCGAGGTTCTGGCCGATCAGCTTCCCGTAGTTTGCGCGGTAGGCCTGCGTGTCGAAGTAGACGTCGCCGTCGACCGCGTACGCGAGCCCCTTCGCCTCGAGCTTCTTGATGATCGCGATGATCTCGCCGATGTGCTTCGTCGCGCGCGGGTGCACGTCCGCCTCGAGTACGCCCAGCGCCTGCGCGTCCTTGAAATACTCCGCGATGTACTTCTCGGCGATCGCGTCGACCGTCGTCCCCTGCTCGTTCGCGCTCTTGATCATCCTGTCGTCGATGTCCGTGAAGTTCTGGACGAAGGTTACATCGTAACCGATGTGCTTTAAGAACCTGCGCAGCGTGTCAAAGAGTATGAACGGGCGCGCGTTGCCGATGTGGAAGTAGTTGTAGACCGTCGGGCCGCAGGCGTAGATGCCGACCTTGCCCTCCCGGACCGGGACGAACGGCTCCTTTTTGCGCGTCAGCGTGTTGAAAATCTGCATGTTTTTCAAACTCCTTTCGGCCTTTTACAAATGTAACGGCCGCGCCCCAACAGAGGCGTGGCCGCGGTTCCACTCTGAATTTCGCTCGACGCCGTAACGTGGCGAACGTCCGCGTCTAAGGGAAATTCCCCCTCGGCGCGGCGACTCCGGGGCGCACGCTTCGGCGGGTCTTCGTCTCGGCGGCTCGCAGCCGGTGACCGCCGATCTCTTGGACGCATGGCCGCCTACTCTTCCCGTTCATCGTCTGTTCGACCATTATACGGTATGAACGCCCGCCCGTCAAGCAATTTTCCGCTTTTCATTTCGTCAATTCTCTGTTACAATAACTGGTATTGAGAATACTACGGAGGGATGTTTTTTGAAACTCATATCCTGGAACGTCAACGGCCTGCGCGCGTGCGTGAAGAAGGGCTTCGTCGAGAGCGTGCAGTCGCTCGACCCGGACGTCATCTGCCTTCAGGAGATCAAGATGAGCGAGGAGAACGGCGCGATCGAGCTGCCGGGCTACTGGAAGCTCTTAAACCCCGCGGAGAAGAAGGGCTACTCCGGGACGGCGGTGTTCTCGCGCGTTCCGGCTAAATCCTACACGTTCGGCATCGGCGTCGGCGACCACGACCGCGAGGGGCGCGTGATCACCTGCGAGTTCGAGGACTTCTACCTCGTCTGCTGCTACACGCCGAACTCGCAGGACGAATTGCGCCGCCTCCCCTACCGCATGCAGTGGGAGGACGCGTTCCGCGAATACCTCGTGTCGCTCGACGGAAAAAAGCCGGTCATCGTCTGCGGCGACCTGAACGTCGCGCACAAGGAGATCGACCTGAAAAACCCCAAGACGAACCGCATGAACGCCGGCTTCACCGACGAGGAGCGCGGGAAGTTCACCGAGCTTCTCGAGGCGGGCTTCGTCGATACGTTCCGGCACTTCTACCCCGATCTCACCGGCGCGTACTCGTGGTGGAGCTACTTAGGCGGCGCGCGCTCGCGGAACGCCGGCTGGCGCATCGACTACTTCGTCGCCTCCGAGCGGCTTCGCGATAGGCTCGAGTCCGCCGCGATCCACGCCCACATCCAGGGGAGCGACCACTGCCCGGTGGAGCTGGTGGTCAAATAGCGGTTTTCGGAGAAAAAAGCGCGGGTTTGAGAGCATTTTCCTTGCAATGCCCGCCCGGTTGCGCTACAATGTCGCTCGGAGGTGCGCCCATGAAGACAAAGCGAATCAAGTCGGCGATCCCGATCTATCTGGCGGCGTTCATATGGCTTCTGGTCGGCCTTTTCTCGCCGATCTACAAAGTGGTCTTCATCGTGATCGCCGCGTGCGTGTCGTTCGCGGCATACCTCGTGGCCTCGGCGTTCCTGCCGGGGCGCGTCGTCGAGGTCGAGAAGGCCGCCGCGACCGGCGACGGCGCGATCGACCGCCAGATCGACGAGGGCAGGCGGGCGATCCGCAGCCTCGTCGAGGCGAACGACGCGATTCCCGACGAGGCGATCTCCGCGCGCTTGCAGCGGATGACCGACGCGGGCTACAAGATCTTCGACGCGCTCGAGGCGGATTTGTCGCGCGCGTCGCAGGTGCGCAAGTTCATGAACTACTACCTGCCGACCTCGGAGAAGCTATTGACGCACTACCGCGAGCTGATGGGCAGCGGCTCCTCCGGCGAGACCGTCGCGGGCGCGATGCTAAGCGTCGAGAACAGCCTCGAGATGATCGCGTCCGCGTTTGAGAAGCAGCTCGACAGCCTGTACAGGAACCGGGCGCTCGACATCGAGACCGATATCGACGTGCTCGAGACGATGCTCAAGTCCGACGGCATCGGAGCCGGTCAATCAAAATAGAGGAGGAAACGAAAATGTCCGAGATCAAGCTCACGCTGGATACCACGCCCGCGGCCGCCGTTGCCGCCGCCCCCGCCCCCGTCCTCGATGCCGACGCGCCCCTGAAGGCGCCCGAGGCCGTCGAGGAGCCGCGCTTCACCCCGGAGGAACAGGCGCAGATCGACGAGTTCTCGAAGAAGATCGACGTCAAGGACTCGAACCTCGTGTTCTCCTACGGCACGAGCGCGCAGCAGAGCATCGCCGAGTTCTCGGACGCGGCGCTCAAGAACATCAAGACGAAGGACCTCGACGAGGTCGGCGACATGATCGCGGGGCTCGTCGGCGAGCTGCAGGGCTTCTCCGCCGACGACGAGGAGAAGAAGGGGCTGTTCGGCTGGTTCAAGAAGCAGACGGACAAGCTGCAGTTGATGAAGGCGCGCTACGACGCGGCCGAGGTCAACGTCAGCCGCATCACCGAGGGGCTCGAGTCGCACCAGGTGCAGCTTCTGAAGGACATCGCGATGCTTGACCGGCTCTACGAGCAGAATTTGAAGTATTTCAAGGAGCTCTCGATGTACATCGCGGCCGGCAAGCAGCGCCTCGAGGACGTGCGCGCAACCGACCTCAAGGCCGCGTACGAGAAGGCCGAGACAAGCGGCCTCCCCGAGGACGCGCAGGCGGCGAAGGATTTGAGCGAGAAGTGCGACCGGTTCGAGAAGAAGATTTACGACCTCGAGCTCACGCGCAACATCTCGATCCAGATGGCGCCGCAGATTCGGCTGATCCAGTCGAGCAACCAGCTGATGGCCGAGAAGATCCAGACCTCGATCGTGAACACGATCCCGCTGTGGAAGAGCCAGATGGTCTTGGCGCTGGGCATCGCGCACACGCAGAGCGCGATGGAGGCGCAGCGCGCGGTCACGAACCTGACGAACGATCTGCTCAAGAAAAACGCCGAGAAGCTCAAGATGGCGACCGTCGAGAGCGCGAAGGAGTCCGAGCGCGGCATCGTCGACATCGAGACGCTTGAGCAGACGAACCAGATGCTCATCGACACGATGGACGAGGTGCTGACGATCCAGAAGGAGGGCCGCGAGAAGCGCCGCGCAGCGGAGCAGCAGCTCAGGTCCATCGAGGGCGAGCTGCGCCGGAAGCTCCTCGAGGTCCGCCAATAATGTCGGGAGGGAACACCCATGCGCTTTGTTGAAAACCGGGCGCTCGCCTGGGTCGTGCTGGTTGTCTGCGCGCTCGCGAGCATTCTTCTCTTGGGCGGCGGCGCGCTTCGAAACGAGCGGTACGACGTGCTCGTCGTGTTCTCCGAGGGCACCGACACGTCGCTCTCGACGCAGCACAGCATGGACGCGTACCTCGACCGCGCCGCCGAGCGCGCGAACATGCTCTGCGAGCAAGCCGTGAAGCTCAAGGCGGACGACCAGTTGATCGCGGCGGTTCGCGAGAGCGCGGACGCCGTCCTGAAGCTCTCCGAGCTCGAGGTGCGCCACCAGGCGTACGCGGAGCTCACGCCGAAAGTCGAGGCGCTCTACACCGCGCTCGAGCGCGACAACCTGGAGAGCGCGCTCGTCGACGCGAAGCTCGCCTACAGGGACTTTAAGAGCGCGGTCAGCCTCATCCAGAACGACCAGTATCCCGTGCTCGCGAAGCGTTTCAACGAGAAGCTCATGGGGTTCCCGGCGGCCCTGATCGCGAAGCTCAACGGCGTGGAGCCGCTCAATACGTTCGGGTGGTGATGACCTTGAAGAAATTGCTTGCGCTCGCGGTCCTGCTGATCGCCGTCTCCGGGGTCGCGCTCGCCGAGATCCCGAAGCCGGACGACGACTTCTACGTGCTCGACGAGGCGAACGTGATCAGCTACGAGACCGAGGGGCACATCGTGTTCTGCAACGACGTGCTCAAGGAGAAGACCGGCGCCGAGATCGTGTTCGTGACCGTCAAGACCGTCGGCAGCGAGTCGATGGAGAGCTTCTGCATGCAGATCATGAACAGCTGGGGCATCGGCGACGCGAAGAAGCAGAACGGCTTTCTCGTCGTGCTCGCGATCGACGACGACACGTACTGGTGGCTTCCGGGCACCGGGCTCGACCTCGAGCTGAGCGCCGGCACCGTCGGGCAGATGTCGGATTTGCTGCTCGAGCCGGAGTTCGTCGACCGGGATTACGACGAGGGCGCGCGGAAGTTCTTCGACGCGCTGTTTGAGAAGATCGCCGAGATCAGCGGCTCCGACGCGACGCTCGAGGAGGGCGACGAGCGGTTCAAGGCGTTCCTCCGCACCGCGGAGGGCGAACGATATCAAGAGGATCAGAGGGCCGAGGAAGAGCGGCAGGCCGTCGCGCTCTCGACCGGCTGCGCGGGAGGGTCTATGGGCTGCTACGGATTGGGGCTCGGATGCGGGGGCTTCGGGTTGTTTGCCCTCATCGTGCTGATCTTCATCATGATCGGCATCGGCAGTGGGTTCGGCTACCGGCGCTACCGCCACTTCCATCCCCCGATCTACCCGCGCCCGCCGCGCCCCCGCCCGTTCTGGGGCTGGGGCTGGGGCCCCGGCCCCGGCGGCCCGCGCAGGAGGCCCCCGTCCGGCGGCGGATTCGGAGGCTTCGGAGGGTTCGGCGGAGGGCGCTCCGGCGGCGGAGGCGGCTCGCGCGGCGGAGGCTTCGGCGGCTTCGGCGGAGGGCGTTCCGGCGGCGGCGGAGGCTTCGGGGGCTTCGGCGGGGGGCGCTCCGGCGGCGGAGGCGGCTCGCGCGGCGGCGGAGGCGGCCGCGGGCGCTGACGCCATCATTGGACAGGTTGCGTTTTGGCGCAGGATGGGAAAGGTTTGTGAAAAACTGTTTCTATCCTGCGCTTTGCGTGGTATAATACGGTCAGACAATACCCAAACCAGACAGCAGTCAAAGGAGAGAGATGGGCTATGCAGCTCCGTGATTTTCCCCGTCTGAAGGACAAGGTCGTGCTGATCACCGGCGCGGCGCAGGGACTGGGCGAGGCGCTCGCGCTCCGGCTCGGCGAAGAGGGCGCGAAGGTCGTCGTCGGCGACATGAATTTCGAGGGCGCTGAGGCCGTGGCCGCGCAGCTCGGCGAGGGCTTCGCCGCGAAGCTGAACGTGCGCGACTATGCTTCATGCGAGGCGGTCGTTTCCGCCGCGGTCGAGAAGTACGGCCGGCTCGACATGGTCGTCGCGAACGCGGGCGTTCTCCGCTCGAACCCGATCGAGGTCATGACCTACGAGGAATTCTCCTTCGTCGTGGACATCAATTTAAACGGCTATTTCAACACCGCGAAGGCCGCCGTCCAGCAGTTTCGCAAACAGGGAAACGGCGGCGTCATCGTGCAGATCAACTCGAAGTCCGGCAAGAAGGGCTCCGCGAAGAACTGCGCCTACGCCGCGAGCAAGTTCGGCGGCGTCGGGCTCACGCAGTCGCTCGCGCTCGAGCTCGCGGAGGAGAACATCCGCATCAACGCCGTCTGCCCGGGGAATCTCCTCGACTCGCCGCTGTGGGTCAACTCGCTCTACGAGCAGTACGCCCGCAACCAGGGCACCACGAAGGAGAAGATTCGCGAAAAGTACATCAACCAGGTGCCGATGCGCCGCGGCTGTCAGTATGAGGACGTCGCAAACGTGATGGTATTCCTGCTGAGCGACGAATCCAGCTACATGACCGGGCAGGCGATCAACGTCACCGGAGGACAGCAAATGCAGCCCTAGGGAAGCGATGATTGATGAACGTGTGCGATGGCGAGCTGAAATTTCGTCAGATTGCGCTTGCAGAAGCCGAAGGCATAGCAGCGTTGCGTTGAGGATTCTGCGGGCGCAAGATGGCGGAAATGCGGCCGCCGGCGCGCGCGGGATTTAATCAGCGGTTACCTAGGGCTTTGCGATAAGTAGAAGGAGGAACACAAGCATGATGACCAAAGCGGTACGCCTGCACGGCGCGAACGACCTCAGGCTCGATACCTTCCGGCTTCCGGAAATCAAGGACGACGAGATACTCGTCAAGATCATCTCGGACTCGATCTGCATGTCCAGCTACAAGGCCGCGATACAGGGCGAAAAGCACAAGCGCGTGCCCGCGAACATCTCCGAGGTTCCGATCATCATCGGCCACGAGTTCTGCGGCGTCATAGAACAGGTCGGCAGCCGCTGGGCGAGCGAATTCAAGCCCGGCGAAAAATTCGGCATACAGCCGGCGATCAACTACCACGGCACGCTGCACACGCCCGGCTACTCGTTCCCCTATATGGGCGGCGCGACGCAGTACGCGGTGCTGCTCCCCGAGGTCATGGAAAACGGAAGCCTTCTGCACTACGACGCGCCGGAGTTCTTCTACGGCTCGCTCGCGGAGCCGATGAGCTGCATCGTCGGCGCGTTCCACGCGCAGTACCATCTGAAGGCAGGCTCCTACTTCCACCACATGGGCATCGTCGAGGGCGGCAACCTCGCGATCCTCGCGGGCGCGGGCCCGATGGGGCTCGGCGCGATCGACTACGCCGTGCACTGCGACCGCAAGCCCGGGCTGCTCGTCGTGACCGACATCGATCAGACCCGCCTCGACCGCGCGGAGTCGATCTTCTCCGTCGAGGAGGCCGCGAAGCACGGCGTGAAGCTCGTGTACCTGAACACCTCCGGCGAGGACCCGGTGCAGAGGCTCATGGATTTGACCGACGGCAAGGGCTACGACGACGTGTTCGTGTTCGCGCCCGTCGCGCCGGTCATCGAGCAGGGCGATAGGATACTCGGCTTCGACGGCTGCCTGAACTTCTTCGCGGGCCCGACGAACCCGAACCTGTCCGCGATGTTCAACTTCTACGACGTGCACTACAACAGCCACCACATCGTCGGCACCAGCGGCGGCCGCACCGAGGATTTGGTGGAGTCCCTCGAGATGATCGCCGCGCAGAAGCTCAACCCGTCCTCGATGGTCACGCACGTCGGCGGCCTCGACGCCGTCATCGATACGACCTTGAACCTGCCGAAGATCCCCGGCGGCAAGAAGCTGATCTACAACCACATCGCGCTGCCGCTGACCGCGATCGCGGACTTCGGGGAGAAGGGCAAGGCCGACCCGCTGTTCAGGCAGCTCGCGGAAATCTGCGACCGGCACAACGGTCTCTGGTCGGGCGAGGCCGAGGAGTTCCTGCTCGGGAACGC
>ENA-UOUL01005283-UOUL01005283.1-bioreactor-metagenome-genome-assembly--contig:-NODE-5283-length-11290-cov-5.094266_pt1 | contig 11290 bp, 7 predicted proteins | sample MGYA00249838_ERZ747220 | MGnify/ENA primary metagenome ERZ747220 (study PRJEB28778, sample SAMN05720191) | bioreactor metagenome | isolation source: Anaerobic biogas reactor | place: USA:Washington...
GACTCGGAGCCGAGCGAGTCGAACTCGTCGCTGAAGTCGGTGCCGACGGTGGCACTGACAGCCTGGATGACGACGAACGCGACCGCCCAGGCGATCACGACGACGGCGCGGTGCCGGTAACACCAGCGGGCGATGCGTATGTACACGGTGGATGTCCTCCGGGGGATCGGGCTCGGCGGCCCGCGGCGGTTGAGTTGATGGGTTCGACGCCGGCGGCGCCCGGAACTCATCGGGCACACTACGGACCGGTCCCGCGGCGCGTCACGGGGGTTATCCCCCGCATCATCCCCGTCGATCAGGTCGGGACGTGACCTGTACCGTGCGTCGCGTGCCCGCCGCGCCCCTTCCCGACGTTCGCCTCGGCTGGCACCCCGCGCTCACCGACGCGTGGTCCGCACTCGGGCGCCCAGGCCAACCCGCCCGGGTCGCCCGCGTCGACCGCGGCTGGTCGACGCTGTACTCCTCTGCCGCCGATGCCGAGGCGCAGGCCGACGCGGCCCGCGTGCGCAACCTCGGCGCCGACGTGGCCGTGGGCGACTGGGTGGTGGCGTCGGACGACGGTGAAATCGTCGCCCACGTCCTCGACCGCCAGTCGGCCTCGCAGTGCACCCCGCTCTACGACGCGGGCACCCAGGAGTGGTACCAGCCGTGGGCCGACGTCGTCGCCCCCGACATCGAGTTGCCGCGCCTGGCCTGGGCCGGCGACCAGGCCGGCGTGATCTCGGACGCCGCGGCCGCGGCCGTCCCCGGGTTACGGGCCGGCACCCCCGTCGCGGTCGGGACGATCGACGCCTGGGCCGAGGGCCTCTCCGTCGGCGCCGTGCGCGCCGGCCTGGAGCTCGAGCTCGAGGTCGTCGACTACCAGGAGCACTCGCTCGGTGCCGGCGCCGACGCCACCGCGGTGGCCTACGTCGAGACCAAGGACGGCGAGGGCACCGTGCGCTGGGGCGTGGGCACCGACCCCAACATCATCACCGCGTCGCTCAAGGCCGTCCTCGGCGCCGCCTCCCGCGCCCACCGCTGAGCCCTTGCCGACAGCCACACCGCTGGTTTCCCCCACCCCGACCCTGGCGCCAACACCCATCCCGGCGCAGGTTCAGCTCAATCCGCCTGCTTATGACGAAAGACGCGACAAGCAGGACTGGAATAACTGCGGCCCGGCCACCCTGGCGCTTCAGCTACGCTACTATGGTTGGAATGGCAACCAGTTTGATATTTCAGACGTGATCAAACCGACGCGCGATGACCGCAATGTCAACGTGGAGGAGTTGGTCTATTTTGTCCGCACCAAGGCGGGCTGGTTGAATGCTGAATACCGCGTAGGCGGTGATTTGGAACGGATCAAGCAGCTGATCGCCGCGGGCATCCCCAACCCGGCGCTCTTTGGCGACGAGACGATCCAGCGGGGCCTGCGGATGTATGGCGTGCCGCCGCAGGAATCCTGGAATTATGTGAACTCGACTTGCGTCGAGATCACCCCCTCGGGCTCCAGCAACGTCTGGGTGGCCTCGCCCTATTTCAGCGTGCCCAAGCTGCTGCTGGACGAGATCGCCGCGCAGGTGGGCGCGTCGCGGAGTGGCGGGCGCGGTGTCGCCCTCACTTTTGAAGAGTTCCTGGCGCGGTATGGGGCGCGGCTGGGTCAGGCCATCGCCGAGGGCGCGGCGCAGCAGAACCGTAACCGCGAGCGGCGCCAGCGCCACGGCGGCAAGCCGCTGCAGAGCGTCTTGACCCGCGACTGCCTGGAGCGCGGCCGCGACATCGACGACGGCGGCGCGCGCTACAACTGGGTGGAGTGCTCCTTCGTGGGGCTGGCCAACCTGGCCGATGCGCTGGCGGTGATCCGCGAGGAGGCCTATGGCGACGGGCTATCGCTGGCCGAGCTCAAGGCGCTCTGCGACGCGGATTTCGCCGGCCACGAGGCCGAGCGGCAGCGGCTGCTGAACCGCCACCCCAAGTACGGCAACGTCTGCCCGGAGGTGGACGAGCTGGTGGGCTGGGTGGTGGCGCTGGCGCGGGGCGAGTGCGCCAAGCAGCGGATGCTCCCCGATGATAGCCCCTTCGTGCCGGGGGCCTTTTGCTGGATCCAGCACGAGCGGCTGGGGCGCGAATGCGGGGCGACGCCTGACGGGCGCAAGGCGGGTTTCCCCTTCGCCGATGGCGGCGGCCCGGCGCAGGGCCGCGAAAAGCACGGCCCCACCTCGGCGATCCTCTCCACCACCTGCTGGGACCACGCCCCGCTCATCGGCGGCCTGGCCTACAACTTGAAGTTTGGCAAGTCGCTCTTTGCCACGCCGGAGGCCCGGGAGCGGCTGCGCGACCTGCTGCTCACCTACCTGCGGCGGGGCGGGTTCGAGACCCAGGTGAACGTAGTGGACGCAGAGACGCTGCGCCGGGCCCAGCGCGAGCCGGAGGCTTATCGCGATCTGGTAGTACGGATCGGGGGCTATACGGACTATTTCGCCCGCCTCTCGCCGCAGATGCAATCCGAGATCATCGCGCGGACCGAGTTCGCGGGGTTCTAGCCGAGCGCCCTCAGAACAGCGCGAGCTGCTCCGGCCCCGGGGGCGGCTCGTAAGGGGCGAGGTGGTCGGCAAAGCCGTGCTTGGCCTGTAGCTCCCGGAAGAGCCCGTCCAGCCGCCGCGCCTGCGGCGAGGGGCAGCCATAGCTCTCCCCATAGGCCCGCTCGTACCGCGCCCGCAATCCGGGGAAGCGCTCGTCCAGCCGTGCATAGTACCAGGCCCGCTGGCGGTCGCGCATGGTCATGCCGAACCCCGGGAGGATGTGCCGCGCCCCCGCGTCCACGCCCCGCCGCACGATCTCGCGGATGTTCTCCTCGTTATCCAGGATGAAAGGCAGGATCGGCATCATCATGATGCCGGTCTCGATCCCCGCCGCCGCCAGCTTGGCGATCGCCGCAAAACGCGCCGAGGTCGGCGGCGCCCCCGGTTCCAGTTTCCGCGCCAGCTCGTCATCGGCGGCGGTGATTGTGTAGCTGACCACCGCCCGCACCTTGTTCACGTCTTGCAGCACGTCCAGGTCCCGCAGCGCCAGGTCGCTCTTGGTCAGCACGCTGACCGGAAAGCCCCATTGGGCGATTACCGCCAGCGCCCGCCGGGTGAGCTGATAGGTCGCCTCCACAGGCTGGTAGGGGTCGTTCATCGAGCCGGTGCCAATCAGCCCCTTCTTGCGCTTGGTCGGCAGCTCGCGCTCCAGCAGCTCGATGGCGTTGACCTTGACCAAGATATCGGCGAAATTCTCGATGCCGTAGCATTCGCTGCGCGAATCGCAATAGATGCACTGGTGGGCGCAGCCGCGATAGAGGTTCATGTTGTACCTGAGCCCGAACATCGGATCAGGCTTGGCCCAAGAGGAGAGCATCGTCTTGGCCTGAATCTCGGCGATCATCGCCCTACCCCAGCCCGGCGCGAACCCCGTCCAGCGTGACCTTGGCCGAGGGCACGAAACCGAAAAAGCGTGCCAGCTTGGGGCAGGTGGCATAGTCGGCGCAATGCGCGCAGTTGGCCACGCCGCGCGCCTGGCCGCAGGCGCGGATGTCGCACTCGCTCCAATGGGCGCAGTGCCGCCCCTCCACCACGCAGCCGTCACAGATCACGTCCTTGACGGTGATCCCTGCCGCGTGGTACTCTACTCGCCAGCGAGCCGCCACCGCCTCCAACGCCGCCGGATCACCCGTCTGGGTGGCCTGGTACGCCGGGCACTCGCTGCAGGTGAGCCCGCAATACGCGATCATCTTGGACATCGCAAACTCCCTCAGGCTTGTTCCTCCGCGAACCGCTCCACGTATTCCAGCGATTGGTGCCGGAAATAGGTATTATAGAGCTCCGCATAGTGGCCGCCCGCCGCCAGCAGCCCTAGGTGCGTCCCCTCCTCGATGATCCGCCCGTGGTCGATGACCACGATGCGGTCGGCGTTTTTCACCGTGGAGAGGCGGTGAGCGATGATGATGGCGGTGCGGTCGCTCATGACCGTCTCCAGCCCCTCCTGGATCTGCATCTCGGTGAAGGGGTCCACGCTGGCGGTGGCCTCGTCCAGCACAAAGATGCTGGGATCCTTGAGCAGCACGCGGGCCAGCGCCACCAACTGTCGCTGCCCCATGGAGAGGTTGGCCCCCCGCTCGCCCACGTCCGTATCCAGCCCCTTCGGCAGATCGCCCAGCCAGTCGCCGTGGCTGATCTGCGTCGCGGCTTGCAGCGTCTCCGCATCGGTCGCCTCCGGGTGGCCGTAGCGGATGTTGTCCCGCACCGTCCCGGAAAAGAGGAAGGGCTCCTGCGGCACCAGCCCAATCTGCCGGCGGTATTGGCCCAGGTCCAGGCTGCGGATGTCCCGCCCGTCCACCAACAGCTCGCCGCGCTGAAACTCGTAGAAACGGGTCACCAGCCGGGCGATGCTGCTCTTGCCCGCGCCCGTGTGCCCCACCAGCGCCAGCGTCTCCTTGGGCTTGATCTCCAGGGAAAAGCCGTCCAGCACCATCTCGGCGCCGGTATAGCTAAAGGCCAGGTCGCGGAACGAGATGCCCCCTTGCAGCCGGCCCACCGGCTCACTGCCGGTCTGCGCCACTTTGGGCTCCGCGTCGATGAGGGCAAAGGCTCGCTCAGCAGCGGAGAGGCCGTCCTGGAACTGGCTCCAGAACGAGGCGATGCTCATCATCGGCCACCAATAGTAGCCCACCGCCTGCATGAACAGGTACCAGTTCCCCGGCGACATGCCGCCATCGCGGGCGGCCAGGCCGCCGGCATAGACCAGCAGCGCCATGCCCAGCCCGGAGGCGGTCCCCATGATGGGAAAGATCGAGATGAGCGTCATGCCGCGCCGCAGCCCCACGCGATAGGACTGCTGGTTGTTGGCGGCAAAGGTGTCATAGATCGCCCGCTCCTGGCGAAAGCTCTTGGCCACCACGATGCCGCTGATGGATTCCTGGATCTGGGCGTTGATCTTGGCCGTCACCTGGCGGGCCAGCAACGCCACACGACGCGCGATGCGACGAAAGGCCAGAGCGATGCCCGCCGCCAGCGGCGTCATGCAGATCACCAGGAAGGTGAGCCAGGGGTTGACCGTCAGCAGCCAGACGGTCAGGATCACCACCAGCAGCACCTCGCTGAACAGGCTCATCACCAGCGTGACCACCTGGGCAAAGTCCTGCGTGTCCGAGGTCACCCGGCTGACGATCTTGCCGGAGGGGTGTTCATCATAGAAAGAGAGGTCGTGGCGGATGGTGGCGTCGAAGACGTCCTTGCGGAGGTCGAGCACCACGTTGCCCACCACCTTGGCGCCGAACCATTGCCGGATATAGTTGAACACCCAGGAGGCGATGCCCAGCAGCAACACCCCGGCCGCCAGCAGCAACATGGCCTCCACCGTCGGCCTCTCGCTGACCATGTCGATGCCGCGCGAGATGAGGATCGGCCCACCGGTGCCCGCTGCCGAGTTCAGCGTTAGCGTCAGGGCCACCAGGGCCATCTGGCGGGCGTAGGGGCGGAAATAGTGGGCGATGCGCCGCACCAGTTCCTTGTCGCTATAGCTTCGGTCATAGGCCTCGGTCTCGAGGCCGCCCATGATCCAGCCCATGCATCTCTCCTAGTCGTAGCGGGCGAACACCCGTTGATAGTCCTCGCAACGGGCCAATAGCTCTTCGTGCGTTCCTTGGTCCACCAGCTCGCCTCGCTTCAGGACCAGGATGCGGTCGGCCCAGCGGATCTGGCTCAGGCGGTGGGTGATGATGAACGTGGTGCGCTCCCGGCTGATCCGCCGCATGGCTCGCTGGATCTGGTCCTCCGTGGCGCTGTCGATGGCGCTGGTGCTATCGTCCAGCACCAGGATGCGCGGGTCCGTGAGAAATGCCCGGGCGATGGCGATGCGCTGCCGTTGCCCGCCCGAGAGGGTCACGCCGCGCTCGCCCACCACCGTATCGTAGCCCTGCGGAAAGGAGGCGATGAACTCGGCGGCCTGGGCCTCCTCCGCCGCGCGCTTGATCTGCTCCTGGGTCGCCTCCGCCACGCCAAAAGCGATGTTCTCGCGCAGCGTGCGGGAAAAGAGAAAGACGTCCTGCTCGATGAACGAGACCTGCGAGCGCAACGACTCCATGCTCCACTCGCGCACGTCGACCCCGTCCACCAACACGCGCCCCGAGCTGGCGTCGAAAATGCGGTTGATCAGGCGCGTCAGCGTGGTCTTGCCCGAGCCCGTCTGCCCGACGATGGCGATGGTCTCGCCGGGTTGGGCCACAAAGCTGATGTCCTTGAGCACCGGCTGCCCATCGTAGCCAAAGCTGACGTGCTCAAAGCGCACCTCGCCGCGGATCGGCTGGGTGACCCCGCGCGGGTTCTCGTCCAGCTCGGTCTCGGTGTTGATGAGCGCCAGGATGCGCCCAGCGCTGGCCACGCCCAGCGAGACCAAGTTGAAAGTAAAGACGGACATGGCGGTGGGGAACTGCAGCGCGCCCATCAGTCCCACAAAGGCGACCACCTGCCCCAACGTCAGCTCGCCCGCGCGCCAAAGCAACAGGGCGTGCAAAAAGCCCGCCGCGCGGCAGACGGTATAGACCAGCATGGGCCAATACCGCGCCTGGATGGCGCCTTGCTTCACAAAGTGGTCGCGAAAGAGGCCGGCGTTGCGGGCGAACTTGGCGCCCTCGCTGGCCTCCTGGGCGTTGCCCTTGACCACCTCCACGCCGGTGATGGCCTCGGCCAGCCCGGCGTTCATCACGCCAAAGGCCTCGCGCATCGCTATGCTCACCGGCTGCAAGCGCCGGGTGTGCTGATACACCGTGATCACCAGCAACACGATAAAGATGCCCGGCACGAGCAGCAACCTCACGTCGAGGCGGCTGATGAGCAGCACCGGCATCACTAGGCTTAGCCCCGAATCCATGATCATGCGCAAGCCGGGGCTCACCATGGCGTTCAGCATGCGCACGTCGTTGGTGGCGCGGGCCATGATGTCGCCGATGCGCTGGCGCCCATGGAAGGTCTGGCTCTTGCCCAGCAAGCTGGCGTAGAGCTCATCGCGCCCGTCGCGCTCCATCCGCTGGGCCAGGAACTCGTTGGCATAGTCGCCCAACAGCCCGGCCAGCCCGCCGCCCAGCGAGGCCCCGAGCACCGACAGCGCCAGGGCCAACAAAGCCGACGCCGCCCAGCCCGGCGTGGTGATCAGGTCAAATGCCTGCCCTATATACATCTGGATATAGCTGCGCAGATAAGAGCTGACGACAAAGGCGGCCAGCGTCACCAGCGGGAACAGCGGATAGCGCACCAGGTGCGCGATGATCCAGCGCAGCGCCCCGGAGCGGTTATAGCGGTATTCGTTCTCCAGCCTGAACTCGCGTTTGCTCAAAGCGCCTCCACTCTATCGGCCCTCCGGCTAACCCAGCAGCTCGGCGGCCTGCGCCATGCCGGCCATGGGGTACGCGCCGAAGGGGCAACGCTCCACGCAGGCCCCGCACTCCTGACAGTCAGCGCCATCGGCCTCCAGCGCCGCATAGGCCGTGCGCGCCGCCGCCAAGGAGCCGGAGCGGCCCTCGTCCAGCAAGCGCATCACCTGGCCGATGTCGATGCCCGCCGGGCACGGCCAGCAGTGGTTGCAGTAGACGCACTCGCCCTCGCGGTACTGCGCGAAATCGGCCAGCGCCGGCGCAAAGTCGCGCCCCGCCTCGCTCGCGCTCAGGTAGCTCAGGGCTGCCTCCAGCTCGGCGACGTCCTTGCAGCCGGGGACCACGGTCGACAGGCCCGGCTGGGCCAGCACGTAGGCGAGGCAATGGACCGGGGTAATGGGCTGCTTTTTGGCCAGAGTGAGGGTATCGCCGCCCACCTGGTTGTGCGAGATCGTGACGGTGCGCTCCTCGCGCAGCAGCTTGCCGCCGCCGAAAGGCTTCATGGCCACCACGCCCACCTGGCGCGCGGCGCACTCGGCCAGCAGCTCGCGCTTGCCCGGCACGGCATTGCCCGACAGGTTGATGGGGAACATGAGGACGTCCACCATGTCCAGCGCCAGGGCCTGGCGCGCCGTCTCCACGGTGTGCCCGCTAAAGCCGATGAAGCGGGCCTGGCCTTCCGCCTTGTAGCGCGCCGCCAGCTCCATCTGGCCGCCGGGCTTGGTCAGCTCGGCCCAGTCCGCCTCGCCGTCGCAGTTGTGCAAGAAAAGCACGTCCACGCGGTCGGTGCCCAGGCGGCGGAGCATGTCGGCCCAGATCTCCTGGGTCAGCTTCATGCTGCGCGTCTTGGCATATTGACCATCTTTGTGGTGGGACCCCAGATGGCCGGTGAGGAATACCTCGTCACGCCGGCGCCGCAGCACGGGGGTCAGGTGGTCGAGGAACTCGGGCATGGTGAAAATGACGTCGATATAGTTGATGCCGCGATCGATGGCCGCTTCCAGCAGCGCCGAGACCGTCTCGATTGGCTGGCCGCGGGTGTACTCGGTGCCCAGCCCAATGGCGCTGACCTCCAGGCCGGTCCTGCCCAGCTTGCGATACTCCATGTGGCGTTTCTCCTTCGATGTGCGGCGCGGCCTGCGAACTGCCACCGCAGGGCTCCGCGAACACGCGCTAATCACCGATCCCTTCCAGCACGGGCTGCGCCTGCGGCTGTGGCAACAGGATGCGCCTCAGGAACTGCCCGGTAAAGCTCTCCCCCACTTCCGAGACCTGCTCCGGCGTCCCTTCGGCGACGATATAGCCGCCGTCCTGGCCTCCCTCTGGCCCCAGATCGATCAGCCAGTCGGCGGTCTTGATCACGTCGAGGTTGTGCTCGATGACGATCACCGTGTTGCCGGCGTCGGTGAGCCGGTGCAACACGTCCAGCAGCCGCTGGATATCGGCAAAGTGCAGGCCGGTGGTTGGCTCATCCAGTATATACATCGTGTCGCCGGTGGCAACCCGCGCCAGCTCTTTGGCGAGCTTGACCCGCTGCGCCTCGCCGCCGGAGAGGGTCGTCGCCGATTGCCCCAGCTTGACATAGCCCAACCCCACATCCGCCAGCGTCTCCAGCATGCGGTTGACCTTGGGGACATTGGCGAAAAAGTCCAGCGCCTCGGCCACGTCCATGTCCAGCACCTGGGCGATATTCTTGCCCTTGTAGCGGATCTGCAGCGTCTCCCGGTTAAAGCGCGTCCCCTTGCAGACGTTACAGGTCACCCACACGTCCGGCAGGAAGTGCATCTCCACCCGCTTCTGGCCGTGGCCCTGGCAGGCCTCGCAGCGCCCGCCCTTGACGTTAAAGCTGAACCGCCCCGCCCCATACCCGCGCATCCGCGCCTCGGGCGTCAGGGCAAAGAGCTCGCGAATCTCGTCCATCACCTGCACATAGGTGGCCGGGTTGGATCGCGGCGTCCGCCCGATCGGCTCCTGGGTGATGTTGATCACCTTGCCCACCTGATCCAGCCCATCGATGCGCTCGTGGCGTCCCACGCTCCCCTCGGCGCCGTGCAGCGTCTTGGCCAGCGCGGGGTAGAGGGTCTGCGCCACCAGCGAGGACTTGCCGCTTCCGGAGACGCCCGTGACGCAACTGAATAGCCCCAGCGGGAACGACACCGTGAGGTTCTTCAAGTTGTTCTGCTGCGCGCCGACGACGGTGAGCCACTTGCCGTTGGCCGGGCGGCGCTGCCCGCTGGGCGAGCTCACCACCAGGTCGCCGCACAGGTAACGGCCGGTCAGCGAGGCGGGGTCCGCCGCGATCTGCTCGGGCGTGCCCTCGGCCACCAGCCGCCCGCCGTTCACCCCCGCGCCCGGGCCCAGGTCCAGGATCCAGTCAGCGGTGCGCATGGTCTCCTCGTCGTGCTCCACCACCAAAACCGTGTTGCCCATGTCCCGCAGCCGCTCGAGGGTGTCCAGCAGGCGGCGGTTGTCGCGCTGGTGGAGGCCGATGGAGGGCTCGTCCAGCACATAGAGGACGCCCGTCAGGCCGCACCCGATCTGGCTGGCCAGCCGGATCCGCTGTCCCTCCCCGCCGGATAGGGTCGGCGCGGGCCGTCCCAGGGTCAGGTAGTGGAGGCCCACGTTCACCAGGAACTCGAGGCGCTCCCGGATCTCCTTGAGCACTTCTTCGGCGATCTGCCACTGTTCGGCGTTCAGGCGCGGGACATCGGCGTCCGCGGCATCGGGGTGTAGTCCGTCCACCCACGCCAGGGCGTCGCCGATGGCGAGGGCGGTAACCTCGGTGATGCGCTGCCCACCGACTGTCACCGCGGCGGCCTCGGGGCGCAGCCGGAGCCCTCCGCAGGTGGTGCAGGGCCGCTGCCCCATGAACGACGTGTACCAGCGGCGCATCCCCTCAGAGTTCGTCTGACGGTAGCGGCGGCGCACCTCATTCACGGCGCCCTCGGTGGTGTGGGTGTGTCGACCCTCGCCGTGGCTGTTGTGCCACTCAAAGGTCACCTCGATCCCACCGTAGAGGAGCGTGTGCTGGCACTTGGCCGGGAGGTCTTTCCACGGCGTGTCCATCGTGGCGCCATACTGGCCGACGATGTACTCGAGCATCTTGTACGTGCCCGTGCTCTTTTTTCTGCGCATCTCGCCGCTGGAGCGCAGTCCGCCGTCGTGGAGCGACTTGTCCGGGTCCACGAACTTGTCCGGATCGAACTCCATCCGGGTGCCGAGCCCGTTGCAGTCCGGGCACATGCCCAGGGGCGAGTTGAACGAGAACATCGCCGGGCTCAGCTCCGGGAACGACAGGTTGCAGTCGGGGCACGAGTTCTGCTCCGAGAGGAGCCACTCGTCGCCCCCACCGCGGTCGATGATCACCAGCCCGTCGCCCATGCGGAGCGCCGTCTCGATCGAGTCGGTCAGGCGGGTGACGTACGCGTCGCGCTCCGCCTCGTCCTCCTCGGGCGCCGCGAGGCGGTCGACGACGAGCTCGATGTCGTGCTTGCGCTTTTTGTCCAGCGGGATCTTGCCCGCCAGTTCCTTGACCTCGCCGTCGACCCGCACGCGCGAGAACCCGTCGGCACGGGCCTGGGCGAACACGTCCTGGAACGCCCCCTTGCGGTTGCGCGCCACCGGGGCCAGCACCTGGTACCGGGTGCCGGGAGCGATCGAGAGGACGCGGTCCACGATCTCCTGGGCCGACTGGGCGTGTACCTCCCGCCCACACTGCGGGCAGTGGGGCGTGCCCACCCGGGCGTAGAGGACGCGGAGATAGTCATAGATCTCGGTGACGGTCGCCACGGTGGAACGGGGGTTCTTGCTGACCGCTTTCTGCTCGATGGCGATCGCCGGGGAGAGCCCGCCGATGAAATCGACCTTTGGTTTCTCCATCTGGCCGATGAACTGCCGGGCGTA
>ENA-UOUL01005284-UOUL01005284.1-bioreactor-metagenome-genome-assembly--contig:-NODE-5284-length-11289-cov-3.242954_pt1 | contig 11289 bp, 12 predicted proteins | sample MGYA00249838_ERZ747220 | MGnify/ENA primary metagenome ERZ747220 (study PRJEB28778, sample SAMN05720191) | bioreactor metagenome | isolation source: Anaerobic biogas reactor | place: USA:Washington...
CTCCTGCCACCAATTCAGCGGCACCCGCTCATCTTCCAGCGCTTTGAGGCGCTGGCGCCCGGCGAGAGCTTCGTGCTGGTCAACGACCACGACCCGAAGCCGCTCTTTTACCAGTTCCAGGCCGAGCACACCGGGCAATTCACTTGGGAGTATCTGGAGCAGGGGCCGGCTGTCTGGCAGGTGCGGCTGGGCCGGGCCAACGGCGAATGATCCGCATAAAGCGCGCTTACGAGGAAGCGGCGCCGGAAGACGGGCGTCGCTTCCTCGTGGATCGCCTCTGGCCTCGCGGCATCAAAAAAGAGGCCCTGCCGCTGGATGGCTGGCTCAAAGAGCTAGCTCCCAGTGACGATCTTCGCCACTGGTTCGGCCACGAGCCTGAACGCTGGGCCGAGTTCCAGCGGCGCTATGCGGCCGAGCTGGACGCGCAGCCCGAAAGCTGGCAGCCGCTATTGGAGGCTGCCCGCCAGGGCGACGTCACGCTGGTTTACGCTGCCCGCGACGAAGCGCATAACAACGCCGCAGCGCTGCGAAGCTATCTGGAGAAGAAACTGGAGAAAGAATAGGGTGCAGCCACAAAAACAGATCGCGCGCAGCCGCCTGCCGCTGATGGCCCTCGCGGGCCTCTCGCTGCTGGCGGCGTTGTGGGCTGGGTTGGTCCGCATCGGTTGGTATTGGCCCTCGGCCGGGCTGCTGCCGGCCGGCCAGCACGGCGCCTTCATGGTCTCCGGCTTCCTCGGCACGCTGATCAGCCTGGAACGGGCCGTGGCCCTGCGCCAGAACCAGCGCGATTCAGCCCCCGGTACGCCCCAGCCGCGCTACAACACCCGCCTCTACTACCTCGCTCCCGCGCTCGCCGGCCTCGGCAGCATGGCGCTGCTCTTCGGCCTCCCTGTTACGGTCGGCCGTGGGGCGATCGCGCTGGGCGCGCTGGGCCTTGTCCTCGTCTTCGCGGTCATCTACCGGCTGCAGCCCAACAGCGCCAACGCCACGATGGCTGCGGGCGCCGCCGCCTGGCTCGTGGGAAATCTCCTCTGGCTGGCGGGCCAGCCGATCGGCCGGGCCGTTCCCTGGTGGGCCGCCTTCCTCGTGCTGACCATCACCGGCGAGCGGCTGGAGCTGGCGCGGGTCATGCTCTGGGGACAGACGTCGCGCAGACTGTACCTCGCCGCGCTCGCGGTATCCGGCGCCGGCCTGCTCTTGGTGCTCCTGCCGGGCCAGGCCGCCTTCGATGCGGGCATCCGCGTCGCCGGGGCCGGCCTGGTGCTGCTCGCCGGCTGGCTACTGCGCTATGACGTCGCCCGCCGCACGATCCGGCGCAGCGGGCTCACCCGCTTTATCGCCGCCTGCCTCCTGCCGGGCTACGTCTGGCTGGGTGTGGGCGGCCTGCTCTGGCTCCGCTTTGGCGGCAGCACGCTCGCCGGCCCGCTCTACGACGCCATGCTGCACAGCATCTTTCTCGGCTTCGTCTTTTCGATGATCTTCGGCCACGCGCCGGTGATTATCCCGGCGGTGCTGCGTATTGCCGTGCCCTACCGCCCTCGCTTCTACGCCTACCTGATCCTGCTGCATGGCTCGCTCCTGCTGCGCGTGGTTGGCGACCTGACGCTGCAGCCCGATCTGCGCCGCTGGGGTGGCCTGTTCAACGTCGTAGCCGTGCTGCTCTTCCTGGCCCTGGCCCTGGCGCCCTGGCCTCGCCTGACGAGCGCCCCGGAACGGCCCGTTCTATCGCCGGCCGAGGCCGAAAACGGCTGATGCCCCGGCTGCCGGCCTTTACCGGCTTCTGAGCTGTCTCCTCGGCCCGTCCCAGCGATACTCGGCCGGCACCGGCATCGTGCCGTCCCAGACGACGTTGCGGAAATACTCGGGATCGGTATTGCCTTCCGTGTTAATCAGCAAAACGTGCGACTCTTCGTCCAGCCGCAGCGCCTGGCGGATCTCCTCCGCCTCGTTATAGTCCATGACGAAGGTGAGAGCGCCGAGCGTCGCTGCGCCCGACTCGCCGGAGATGACCACCGGGTCGCCCTGCAGCGGCACGCCATACATCCGCATCCCCTTGGCGGCGACGTAGTCGGGCACGGTGATGACGGCGTCGGCGCAATCGCGCAGGATCTCCCATGCCAGTGGGCTGGGCTCGCCGCAGGCCAGGCCGGCCATGATCGTGTCCAGCTCTCCCTCCACGTTGTGCGTCCGGCCATCGCCGATGCGCATCGACTCGTAGATACAGGCGGCCCCCCGCGGCTCGACAATGACAAAGATCGGCGGATCGGCCGGGAAGAGCTGCTTGTAGAAGGCGATCATCGCCGCGGCAAAGGCGCCCACGCCGGCCTGCAGGAAGACGTGGCTCGGGCGGGTGTAGCCGAGCGCGGCAAGCTGTTCCTGCGTCTCTGCCAGCAGCGTCGTATAGCCCTGCATCACCCACATGGGGATCTGCTCGTAGCCGGGCCACGAGGTATCGGAGACGACCTGCCAGCCGTTCGCCTGGGCGTCGCGGTTGCACTGGCGCACGGCATCGTCATAGTTGCCGTCTACCACATGCACCTCGGCCCCAAACTCGGCAATGGCGTCGATGCGCGCCTGCGACGTGTCCTTATGGACGTAGATGACACAGGGAAAGCCGAGCTTGCGCGCGGCCCAGGCCAGCCCCTTACCGTGGTTGCCGTCCGTCGCGCTCGAAAACGTGACGTCGCCCAGTTGCCCGCGGATCTCTGCCGACATCAGCCGGTCAAACGTAAGCTCCGGCAGCCCCACCCGGTCGCGGATATACTGGTAGATGGCGTAGGAGCCGCCGAGCGCCTTGAAGGCGTTGAGCCGCATCCGCGCCGATTCGTCCTTCACCCAGATGCTGTCCAGCCCCAGGCGCGCCGCCAGATTCGGCAGGCTCTTCAGCGGCGTCATCTCGTAGCCCGGTAGCTGCGCGTGAAAGCGGCGCGTGCGGCGCGATGTGCCCGGCGGCAGCAGCCGGTCAACCGCCGGGCAACTGCCGTCCTCTTTCTTCTGCGCGTTCTTAATCCAGATAAGCGGTTCTTCCAGACCCATATTCCCGTCTCAGACCCTTGATGTGCTGTCCGGCAAATAAACGCCGCCGCCACAGCCAGCTAAGGGGCTATTCTGCGGCGACGGCGAAACCGGCAATCGTTGCCGCGTAGCATAGCAGGTTAGCGGCGGCGGGCAAAGCCCTCACACCAGCCGTGCGTCACGTCGAGAGAAAGCCGCCGTCCACAGGCACGACGGCGCCGTTCATATAACTGCTGAGATCGCTGGCCAGGACAAGGACAATGCGCGCCACCTCGTCCGGGTTGCCCCAGCGCCCCAGGGAGAGACGCGCCTGGAAGTGGTAGCCAACGCGCAATAGAGATGGGTCGCGCCACACCTGGCGTCTGGCCCGGTGCGTGCCCTCCGTATGGATGGCGCCGGGCAGCACGACGTTGGCGCGGATGCCGTGCCGGCCATAGTCCCGCGAGAGAGCGCGGGTCAGGGCGATAACGCCGGCCTTGCTCATCGTATAGTGCGCCATATCCTCCTTGAAGGAGAGCATGGCTTCGACGGAGCTGATGTTGACGATTGCGCCGCCCCCGCCGCGTTCCAGCCGGCAGCGTACAAAGTGCTGGCACAGCCAGTAGGCCGCGTAGAGGTTGACGGCCATGACCTTTTCGACCAGCGCCGCGTCCGTCTCCAGGTATTTGCAGAACGGAAAGATGCCGGCGTTGTTGACCAGAATGTCGGGCGCCGCACCGCCGATCTCCTGCCAGAGCCGGGCAATGGCCATCCTGTCCGCAAGGTCAGCGGGGTAGAGGCTGACCTTGCCGCCGGCCTCTTCGAGCTGCCGGCCCAGTTGGGCCAGCCTGCCCTCGTCGATGTCGACCAGAAGCAGGGCTGCCCCTGCTTCGGCAAAGCGCCGGGCCGTGGCGGCGCCCATACCGGCAGCCGCGCCGGTGATGAGCGCCGTCTTGCCCGCGAGAGAAATCAGATTGCTGAGCGGCGCCAGCGCCTTTTGCTGTGCCATGTCACACCGCCTCCGGTTGCTCCTCCGGCTCATGCGCGGCTGTGCGCTGGCGCGCCCGGTAGCGCAGCCATGTCTCCGAGGGTCGGTTCGCTCCGACGCCGCGCCGGATCTCCGGGTCGGCCGTCAGCAGCTCCAGCTCGAACTGCTGGAAGAGCAGGGCGGTGATGATCATCATCTCGTTATTGGCGAAGTTCATCCCCAGGCATTTGTGCGTGCCGCCGCCAAAGCCGATCAGGCTGAAGCGGTGCTGTTTATGCTCTTCCCGGCCCGGCGCATAGCGCAGCGGATCGAACCTCTCCGGGTTCTGCCACAGCTCCGGCAGCATGTGGGCCACCTCGGCGGCGACCATCACGCGCCAGCCGGCCGGGATCTGGTAGCCCCCGGCCTCAATCGGCTCGTCCACGTGGCGCAGCAGCAGGTCGGCCGAGGGGCGCAGCCGCTCCGTTTCGCGCACCGCCCAGCTAACGTGCTGCAGCCGGCGCATGGCCTGTTCGTCTATCTCCCGGCCCGGCGGCAGGACGGCGTCAACTTCCTCCTGCACGAGCCGTTGGTACTCTGGGTTCTGCAGGATCTGGATGATCGTCCACGCTGCCTGGCCCGCCGTCGTCTCGTGCCCGGCAAACATCAGCCCCAGCATCAGGGCCAGCAGCACGTCGTCTTCGACCTCCGCGCCGTCGGGGTAGGGCTGGTTCACGAAATCCTGCAGGAAGTCGTCGTACTGCTCGGGATGGCGGCGGCGCTCGGCGATGATCGGCTGCAGGATTTCCTTCATACGCGCCTTGGCCTGGTCGCGCCGCCGGAATCTGGGCAGAGGCCAGTGCGGCGGCAGCACGGGGTCGAGCGACCGGCTCAGATCTTCGTATAGCTCCCAGAACTCCGGCCCGACCTGCTGCTGAAATCGTTCGCCCATCAGCGCGTGGCCCGCCACCTGCTGCACGAGATTGTTAATCGCCGCCGTCAGCTCCAGCTCGCCGCTCTCGCCGAGCGAGTCCAGCCAGCGCTGCACTTCCCGCTGCATGACTTGGACGTAATGCATCATCTTCTGCCGGCGAAAGGCCTGCAGCACCAGCGGGCGCTGGCGCAGATAAACGTCGTGCGGGGCGATGAAGAGCACCTGCCCAAAGGTCGCTTCCAGGAATTTGTACGGCTTGGCGATGTTCAGCCGCTCGTCCGTCTGCATGAAGAAGATTTCCTGGTTGTCCGGGCCAATGAGCACGGCGACTGGCTGCGGGCCAAGCTTTATCGTAAACACGTGACCGTGCTCCTGAAAGCCCCGGCGGAACAGCGCCTGCCGGTCACCCCGGAACTCCAGAAGGTGGCCTATAAGCGGCTTTGCGCCAGACAGTAGTGGCGGTGTCGTCTGTACATCGACCGTCGTCATCGTATCCTCCATTGTCAATGCCGGGTGTGTCGAGCCACTGGCTCCCGGCGTCCCCTGCTAATCGACTACTGATAACGTAATCCGGATAATCCGGTCCAGCTGCTCGCGGCTGGCCACTACTTTGACGAGCGCCGCCAGGCTATAGAGGTTGAGGAGCAAGAACCAGGCCAGCTCCACCGGCGCGTGCGCGTCGCTCAGCTCGCCCCGCTCCTGGGCGGCGGCGAGGAAGCTGGCCAGCAGCCGCGTGATGTCGGCGAAATGCTCCTCCAGCTGGCGGGCCACGGCGGCATCCCGGGCCGCCATCTCCACGGCCGCATTCAGGGTGAAGGAGCCCCGGCGGCTGTCGTCGGCCAGCAGGCCGTCCACCAGGTCGGCGAACAGGCGGGCCAGCGTCTCCCGGGCCGGCAGCGGCTCGGCCAGGCGCGCCTCCGTCTCCTCGTACTCCACACGGCGGTAGGCAGCCAGCGCCGCCAGGTAGAGATCTCTCTTGCCGCCGTACGTGTTGTAAAGGCTGCTGCTGTGGATGTGCAGATGGTCATTCAGATCGCGGACCGATGTCGCTTCATAGCCCTGCTGCCAGAACAGCTCCATCGCGCGCGCCAGCAGCGCCTCCTCGTCAAACGTCTTCTGTCTTGCCATGACGCGGCAGTATAACACATTTTGGAGCGACTGTTCCAGAATTAAGCGGAGGATGAGTGCGAGCGCCATACGGAGAGGCCGGGAAAACAAAAAAGCGGCCGTTTCCGGCCGCTGGATGGGTTACAGAGGGTAGGTCGGGCTGGCTGCCCAACAGAGGTCGTACGACTAGGGGCTCGGCCTACCCTCCACCCGATCCTGCAACTCAGCTAGCAAGGCCGGCAGGTCTACGTGTGCATAATAGGCGCCGATATCGGCAAAGGTGCAGAAGCCGACCATGTCACACCCAAAGCAGGCCAGCCGGTGGTCCAGAAACAGCGACGCTATTTCCGGCCACTGCTCGATGGCCTCGGCAATGGTCATTTCTGCTAACGGGCGTTCGTTCGTCGTCATGATCGGCTTCTGCATCGGTGTCAGCCGTCTGGATTCGCTACTCCTGCACTGTCCGGATATAGGCGATGATGTCGAGGATGTCTTCGTCAGTCAGCGCCGGATTGCCACCCTTGGGCGGCATGTCCACCCCGGTGGTGTTGTCCGGGTGTCCCACGGGCCGGCCCGTCTTGATGAAGTCCAGCAGCTCCTGGTCGCTCTGATCGGCAATGAACTCGCTGGTCGTGAACGGCTTGCCCAACCCTTCGATGCCCTGCCCGCCTTCACCGTGGCAGGCAATGCAAACCTGGTTGTACAGCTCCTCGCCGTGCGCCGCGTCGCCGGCGGCGACTTCCTCGCCCCCGTCGGTTTCCCCACCATTGGTATTGCCGGCGTCGGTGTCGTTGCCTGCGTTTCCACCATTGTCGCCCCCGCAGCCCACAAGGGCCAGGGCGAGGACGAGCCAGAGGCTCATGAATAGCAGCAATCTACGATTCTTCACTTTTCTTCTCCTTGTGTTGCGATCCATTACTGCGTCCGACATGGCAGCCAATTCCGTTCGGCGCTCCTGCCTCCATTGTCGTTATAGTACCGGTTTTGAATGCGCGCGCCACCACAGGCGCCAGAAATGTCCCTAATTTGTATCCCGATCGTCTTCCTCAGTGGTTGTGCTGCTTCATCCCCATGCTCATCGGGTTCAGCTCTCCGCTGTCGATCTGTGCCTTTAGCTCGGCGAAGCTCAGCACAGTCCCGCCCTCTTCGGCCTGGTAGGCGTCCGCGTCGCCGCCCTCGGCGAAGGAGGCGATTCCCCAACCCATCGGCGTAACCAGGTCGGGATTGACCACAAAAGTGGCCTCTTCCGCGGCAATCCACTCTTCGCTGTTGAAGTCGTGGACCCAGTAGCTGGCGATGGTCTCGCCCTCCTCCTGGGCGTGCAGGAACAGGCAGCCGATGTCGTCGAAGCGACGCACCTCGGCGCTTTCCGTGGCGTAGGCTGTGGCGAAGCGCGGCTCGCTGATCAGCATGTTGCAGCGATCGCAGACGTCTTCGCCATAGCGGATTTCCGGCGGGCCGCTGGCGTCTTCGCCCGGCTGGCAGGCAGCCAAAACCAGAACGAATATCAGCAGCAGCCAGAGAGTACGGCGGGCGTTCACAGTATTCCTTTCCTCCTGAATGAGAACGTTGCCGCCAGAAACGGAAGCAGCACCCAGGCGAGCAGCAGCCCTACCAGCAGAGGCAGTAGCTGGCTGCCATACGTCCGCAGGGCGTAGATGCCGGCCGGGCCCAGTACTTCCAGGTTCTGGCGCAGGCTGTAGACGGCGGCGATCTTGAACAACTGGAGCGGATTGGCGAGCGCCAGCGCAAAGAGCTGGTTCACGTCCAGCTGGAGCACCAGCGCCGTGCCCATCACCCCTAAATCGCCGATGAAGACCAGGATAAGCCAGAGGAATAGCGCCACCCCAACCGCGGTCGAGCCGCGCGGCGTCAGCGCGGAAATGAGAAAGCCGATGCTCAGGCTGGCGATAGCCAGCAGGCAGCCCAGGCCGAGCAGCGCCAGATAAATGTCTATCTGCGCGCCGCCGCCATTGACCGCTATCAGTGCCGCCGTCAGGCCAAAACCCAGGCCCAGCGCGGCGACGAGGGCCAGCGCCAGCCCCACAAATTTGCCCAGCAGCAGCTCCGCCTGGTTGATCGGCTGCGCCAGCAGATAAAGTAGCGTGCCCTGTTCCCGCTCTCCGGCGAGCGCCAGCGCGCCGAGCGTCAGCCCCATCAGCGGGACGATGAGCAGGATCAGGTTGATCAGGCTGGCGCTGGTCCGGCCGAAGCCGGCGAGGCCGTAGTTCCCGGCGCTCTTCAGGGCCATCCAGGCCAGCGCCAGGGAAAGGCCGGTAAAGGCCAGCGCGTAGAGCATGAACCAGCGGTTGCGGCCCGCATCACGCAGCTCTTTCTGGGCCAGGATAAAGACGTTACCGAAATCAATCATCTTCGTTATCACCCTTGCGCCTACTCGACAGTAAAGTCTTCGACGTCGATACCGGCCTCGTGCAGGACGCGCAGCGGTTCGGACTTGGCGTCGGACGGCACCTGCACCCGCAGGCCATGACCGCCGTTGCGGCTGACCGCCAGCCCGCTCGACTCCAGCAGCGCGAAGGCCGGGTCTACAGCCGGCGCTGCCAGCGCCAGATAGAGACTGGTCGTGCGCCCCAGCTCCCGTTCCAGCTCCCGCGGCGGCGCCGCCAGCACCAGCCGGCCCGCTTCCAGCAGCAGCACCCGGTCCGCCAGGGCCCGCACCTCTTCCAGCCGGTGCGACGAGAAGACCAGCGTCTTGCCGTCGCGGCGCAGCTCGTACAGGAAGCGCAGGAAATCCTCGCGGGCCCGGATGTCCAGATTGGAGGTCGGCTCGTCCAGAATGAGGATCGGCGGGTCGGCCAGCAGGGCCAGCGCCAGGGCCAGCCGCTGCTTGAGGCCGCCGGAGAGGTCGCGTACCGGCTTGCGCACGTGGTCGAGCAGCTCCAGCCGTTCCAGCAGGGGCGTGAAGTCGGTGCCGCCGGCCACTTTCTTCAGTCGGGCATAAAAGACCAGCGTCTCGCCGACGCTCATATCGTCGTGGAAGCTGAGTTCCTGCGGCACAAAGCCGACCTGGTAGCGGGCTGCCTTGCCCTGCTTCTTGACATCCAGCCCCGCAATGGTGGCCTCGCCGGAAAAAGGCGCGAGATGCAGCAGGCAGCGCAGGGCCGTCGTCTTGCCCGCGCCGTTGGCCCCCCAGAGGGCCACTGCCTCGCCGGGCTGCACGTCGAAACTGACGTCGTCCACAGCCGTCAGGCTGCCGAAACGTTTGGTCAGGTGGGTTACGCGAATGATGGGTTCCGCCATTATCTGCCTCAATGAGATATCCGCGCCCGGAGCGGTTGTGGTTGGGGTAAGCTGTAGCGACGCCGCCGCAGCCAGGGCAGCGCGCCCAGCCCGGCCGAAAAGCCGACCAGCGCCAGCGCCAGCCATAACCAGCCGGCGTCGCCTCTGGCATCCGGCAGCGTAGGAGCGCCGGCCGGCATCACAGGCGCCATCAGCGGGGCGCTGTCTTCCAGCTTGGGCTGGGGCCGCACAGCCGGAAACGCCCGCGCGGCGAAGTCCAGCGCGTCGGTCGCCGGGCTGTAGAGGAACAGGCGCAGGGCCGGCTCCCGCTGCATCAGGTCTTCAAACAGGCGCTGCGAGCGGTAGGTAACGTCGCCCCGGCCATCGCGGTCCGCGTCGAAACCGGCGTAATCGCTCCAGAAGTTGCCCGCGCCCGCCACCGTCCAGGCGTTCTCGCCCGGCCGGCCGCCGCCGGCAATCGCCACGTGTTCGCCGTTGTCGATGAAGCTGTTGTTCACGAACTCGTTGTGGCGCACCGCCGGCAGCAGCTCCACGCCGATGTCGTTATAGGCGAAGACGTTGCCCTCGAACCGGCCGATGCTGTCCACTTCGCGGGGCGAGCCGTCCAGGTAGGCCCCCACCCGGTTGTCGAGGAAAAGATTCTCCACGACGATGGCGTCGTCCATATCCTTGAGCCCGACGCCAAAGCCGCTCGGCCCGCGATTGCCGGCGACCGTATTGTGCTGCATCGTCATCCGCCGGCTGTACATCAGGAACGCGCCGACAGAGTTGTTGCGCAGCCGGTTCTCTTCGATCATCGCGTCGTCGCAATACATGAAGTGCAGCCCATAGCGGCCGTCGCTGACGTCATTGCCGCGCACGGTCAGCCGCTCTGAGTACCAGAGGACGACGTCGCGCCCGCGCTCCACGCGATTCTCGGTGATGCTCACGTCGTTGCTATACCAGACGCGGATGGCGTCGCCCCGCCGCGGCACGTCCAGATCCTTGCCCTGGATCACGTTGCCGTGAACGGTGCTGCCGTGTGCCTTGCGCAGATAGATGCCGAATAGCGTATCTTCGAAGCGGTTGTTGCGGATGTTGACGCCGGTCGCTTCGACCACAATGCCGGAGTTCTCCTGGTCAAGCGAGTCCCCACTGTTGCGGATCAGGAAGCCTTCCACCGAGCTCCCCGGCGCGCTGATCTCCAGCACCGTGCCCTCATTCTGTCCGTCGAGCACCGGGAAGTTGCGGCCGACAAGGGTCAGCGGCCGGTCGATCTGCAGCGAGCCGTAGAGAGTGCCGCCGTTCACTTCAATCGTATCGCCGGCCCCGGCCGCGGCGATGGCGGCGGGAAGCTTTTCGGCGCGGATCGCCGCCGCCGGAGCCTGCTGCGCGTGGCTGGCGCCGGCTATGCCCGGCAGCCCGAAGACGAGCGCGACGAGCAGCCAGGCCAGCCCGCGCCGGTTGAGCTTGTTCATGCCGCTCCGGCTTCCATCTTCTCAACCAGCGGCTTAAAGGCCCGCCGGTGAAAGTACAGCGCGACGATGATGATGAAGCTGGCGAGGAAAGCCATGTAGAGGCCGATCTGGAACTCGGCGATGGTGCGGAACTGGCCCACCAGCCCTTCGCCCAGAATCGGCGGGACGAACGGCTCGATAGAGCTGCTCAGCGGCGCCGTCGGGTCCAGATTCAGGCCGAAGTTGCGCATCCAGAAGTACATGTCGGCCAGAAAGACGAAGGGCATGAGCAAGGCGGGGAGCACCAGCAGGGTGACCCACTTCGTGTTGATGAAGATCGCCGCCAGGAGCAGGAGAGAGAGCATGGTGATGGCGGCAATGCTCATCGAGCGCTCGAGCTGCGCGGCTTCTCCCAGGGGACGCATACCAATATAGTGGTTGAGACCATCGATCTCGGCCACATCTCCTGTCATCTGGTTGACATAAACCTGTACTGATAGCCCACCCGGATACTGCGGCGCCATCAGCGTCATCTTCCAGTAGGGAAGGAAGATGGAGATGAGCAGAAGTACAGCGGCGGTCGCCAGCAG
>ENA-UOUL01005285-UOUL01005285.1-bioreactor-metagenome-genome-assembly--contig:-NODE-5285-length-11286-cov-3.605406_pt1 | contig 11286 bp, 10 predicted proteins | sample MGYA00249838_ERZ747220 | MGnify/ENA primary metagenome ERZ747220 (study PRJEB28778, sample SAMN05720191) | bioreactor metagenome | isolation source: Anaerobic biogas reactor | place: USA:Washington...
ATTACGCAACGGATAAGAAAGAAATGGAATTTCAAGAGAGAAGGGGTTCCCAAATGGGAATTTGGGAACCAGACGAAAAGAGCTTTGTCGTTGCGATGTTGGATATTCCTGCGTGTTGTGAGCAGGGGGATGGTGTTATTTCTCGTTGATGTTGGAGGATGATTGTGCGGATTGAGGATACGTTGAACCATATCCATAACAAGGATTGTATTCCGGGCATGCGCTTCCTGCCCGGGGAAAGCATAGACCTGATCATCACGGATCCGCCCTTTGCCATCGATTTTACGTCAACGCGCCACAATTATCACCGCAAGGCTGCGCGCGTGCTGGAGGGCTACAGTGAAATCACCGTGTCCAAGTATCCGGTGTTTACAAAACGCTGGATGACCCAGGCCCACCGCGTGCTCAAGGAATCGGGGGCGATGTTTGTCTTCTCCGGGTGGAACAACCTCAAGGATCTGCTGGTCGCCGCGGATTCCCTGGGATTCATCACGGTGAACCACCTGATCTGGAAATACCAGTTCGGGGTGTTCTGCAAGCGCCGCTTTGTAAGCTCCCACTATCATTGCCTGTACTTGTGCAAGAACGAGCAGAAGCGGAAATTTTTCTACAACAGCCGCTTCGGCCCCGACGCGCGTACGGACGCGGGCAGAAGCCTGCGCTATCGCGACATGGAGGATGTCTGGGAGATTCCCCGTGAATACTGGCACGGCGATATGAAAACCCCCACCAAGCTGCCGGCGGAACTGGTCAGGAAAATTCTGGCCTATGCCAGCGAGCCCGGGGACATCGTGCTGGACCCTTTCCTGGGCTCCGGGCAGGTGGCTGTTGTCTGCCGCGAAATGGGCCGCCAGTATATCGGGTATGAAATCGTGCCGGAGTACCACGCCTTTGCGCTGAAACGGCTTGAAGAGGACAGCTACAGGATTCCGGATAAATCCAGGTAATCCCCTGGAATTCAAAGGGCATTCATCAAGAAGACTTTCTAGAAGCTACCGCAACCGCTTCATCCATCTCTTCGATTGTGGAATGGACTTTTCGTCTTCAGCATAGCGGCCACTTCCGAAGCGTTTAGTGTATTGGGAAAGATACGGATGGAGCCGTCCGGCAGGCTTTCTACATCCACGGTGTCACCCGTCTGGATGTTTAATGCGTGAAGCATCTCTTTTGGAACGGATATTTGACCGTCGGCGATAACGGTGGGGATGCCTCGCGGTAAGCGTTGGAGGCTCGGCATGACCCGCTGAAACATACTACAGATTTTCGTTGGCCTCACAGAATTCTGATACACTTGCATCCGCCGCGCGGATAAGTCCCCGTAAGGTGCCTCTGGCGACTTCCTTATGCGCTGGAATCGACAACGTCGCGACATGCCCTTCCTTTATCATGACAATATGACTGCCCTGTTGACGGGCGACGTGCCATCCCATGCGTTCAAAGGTCCTGACCACATCTTTATATGTCAGCACTGGTAATGGGGGCATCAGACAGCGACTTCTATTTGTCGTGTTTCCACAGTCAGTGGCAGCCCTTGTTCGGCACGCACCTCAAGACAAGCCCCGATTGCCTCCCGGATATTTTCAATAGCCTCTTCGCGCGTTTTCCCCTGGCTGATGCACCCGGGTATGGACGGGCACTCGACAACCCATACGCCATCCTCGTCCCGGTCAAGCGTGATACTAAATTTCATCGCTAACGCTCCTGTGCCTATTCATCATAGTTTCCAGGATGATTATAACACAGGCGCTGAAACACCCAAAAGAAGGTGAATATCCTGAACAAATTTGTCACGGTGGAGACGTTCCAGATGGAATATCAGGAAGCCGCGCAGTTTTTTTGGGCATATACAACAATAAACGGCATAACAGAGCGTTCAGACCCCCCCATTAACATCACTCGCTTTAAGTGGTATTTCGCACCCATTGTGCGCGCAGATAGTTCGCATAAAAGAGGGCATTCTCCACGGGCACATTGGACGGGATATGGTTGCCCACGGCAATGAAGAAACCGGAACAAGCGCGGGCCGCCTCAAGGGTGGCGTCGATTTCCGCGCGGATGGCGCCGCGGGTGCCGAAAGTCAGGGTCCGGCAATCCACGGCGCTTCCTACCAGCACATGGCTGCGGCCGAAACGGGTGGCCATGGTGTCAAGGGGGACCGCGGACTCGAATACAAAGCCGTCCGCCCCGGTGGCCGCGACATCGTCAATGAAACAGGTCCAGTTTCCATCGGAACAGAAAAGCACCGTTTTGCCAGCTTCGTGCATCATCCGCACGATCTTTGCGTATCGGGGAAAAGCAACACGCCGATGAAACGCGGGGTCCATGAAAGGCCCTTGGGCCCACACCATGTCGTCGTGCAAGAGAAAGGCTTCGATGTCCGTGTTTGCCCAGGCGGCGCAGTGGCGGAGGCTGACTTCGAATATGGATTCCAGTACAGCCTCAAAGGCATCCTGGTCTGCAGCCAGCCGCAGCAGCATGTCCCAGCCGAATATTTCCAGGGCGCCGGAGAACAGGGTTTTGTAATACCCCCCGGTAACCACCTGGTTGGGATGGGCCTGGCGGGCTTGCCGGTGCATCTTTTCGTAATAGGCCGTCAGGGTGTTCAGATCCGTCAACCCGTATTCCTGCACCGCGTTAAACGCCCGCGCCTCCGCCACGGTGGGAAACGGGCACGCGCCGGGCGTCCGCAGGTCCTTGCCGCCCGCGAGAAATTCCGCGTGCCCCATGTCGGTCACCCGGCCCAGTTCGGACCACGGACGCGGCCCGTCATCGGTATCGCAGATCAGGTCGCACTCCCACGCGTCTTCCAGCGATAACCCCGTATCCCGCAGTACGCGCGCGCGCAGGGCTTCATGGGTGCAATAGAGGACATGCCCGGGACGTTCCACCGGCCGCAGATGCAGCAGGTCCTTTCCGATGGCGTAACTCACAGGGAAGCCTTTTTATACCCGTTACTTCGCATGTTGCTGTAACGGCATTCGTTGCGTTACACTTTGATTGTACCAAGCCTCGGCGATGCGCGCCGCGGACAGGGACATTATGGTACCCGAAGCGGGTGTCCCGCGCAAGAGGACGGCTTCACCAACGGGGCGGTTTTCCGGGACGCCCTGCACCATGCAAAGAGCCTGCGGGCAGGGTACAGGACATTGAACATCCCATAAGAGCTGCGAAATGCAGGTAAAGGAAAAGCGGAGCTGATGACGCGGGTAAAATCACGGTTCATTTGCGAAGAGTGCGGCGCGGTGCACCCGAAATGGTCCGGGAAATGCGCTGAATGTGAATCGTGGAACAGCCTGGTCGAAGAGGAACTCCCCGAGGAAGGCCCCCACCTGCGCGCGTCCATGGCGGTGCTGACCGAGCCAGTGCCCGTCACACGCTCCGATCATGAAGCGCCGGCCCGGATTTCCGGCGGCCTGGAAGAGTTCGACAGGGTTATGGGCGGCGGCATTGTCCCGGGTTCGCTCACCCTGGTTGGCGGCGATCCCGGCATCGGCAAGTCCACCCTGATGCTGCAGGTCTCCCATCATGTGGCGGCCAAGGACGGCCCCGTGCTTTACATATCCGGCGAGGAATCCTTTGACCAGGCCCATCTGCGCGCCGCACGCCTGAAAACCCTGCATGACCGGCTGTTCCTGCTGACTGAGACCCATGTCTCCGCCATTGCGCCCCATATCAGCAGCGGCAAGTACCGCTTTGCCGTGGTGGACTCCATTCAATCGGTGTATACGTCGCGCCTTGCGGCGGCGCCCGGTTCCGTGGGCCAGGTGCGGGAGTGCGCCAACGAGTTCATGCGTCTTGCCAAGACCACGAAAATCCCGATTGCCCTCGTGGGACATGTGACCAAAGAGGGGGTCATTGCGGGGCCGCGCCTTCTGGAGCACCTGGTGGATACCGTACTTTATTTTGAAGGCGAGGGACGGCAGTCGCTGCGGGTGTTGCGGGCGGTAAAGAACCGTTTCGGCTCCACCAACGAGATCGGCGTGTTTGAAATGCACGACGCGGGGCTTTCCGAGGTGCGCAACCCCAGCGCCCTTTTCCTGAATGAACGCCCTATCGGCGTCAGCGGTTCCGTGGTTTTCCCCGCCATAGAAGGCGCGCGGCCGCTCCTGGTGGAGGTGCAGGCCCTTGTAAGCGACACCCACGCGGGTTCTCCCCGCCGCACCGTCACAGGCATCAATCCGAACCGTGTCGCGCTGCTGCTGGCTGTCCTCGAAAGGCATGCCGGGTTACGTTTTTGTGACAGGGATGTATTTGTAAATGTTGCCGGCGGCATCCGTCTCGATGAACCGGCCGCGGACCTTGCCGCAGCCGTCGCGCTTGCTTCGAGCCTGCTGGGCAGGCCCGTCGCGCAGGACGTGGCGGTGTTCGGTGAGGTGGGCTTGTCCGGCGAGATCCGTGCGGTAGGCGCGTCGCGCCAACGGCTTCGGGAAGCGGCCAAATTTGGATTTGCCCGCTGTATCCTGCCGGGAAACTGTACCCGGGACGCTGTCGGCACGGACGCCACACCGGAGCCCGCCGCGAAACTGGGAGACGCCCTCCGCATAGCATTGGAGAGATGACGTGACACAACGAAAAACCATGAATGAAGCCGAGGTTTTCCAGGCCGCGCTGAAAATGATCGCCCCGGGAACCCAGATCCGCGAGGCCATTTCGGCCATCCTGCAATCCCACATGGGCGCGTTGATCTGTATCGGCAATCCTACGCGATTGAGCCGGCTCTCCGAAGGCGGGGTGAAACTCGACGCCGAAATGACGCCCCAGCTGTTGTATGAGTTGTCCAAGATGGACGGCGCCATCATCCTGAATGAAAAAGGGACGCGCATCGTGTATGCGAACCGTTTTCTGAAACCGTCCGACCGTTTCCCCAGCATAGAAACAGGAACGCGGCACCGGGCGGCACAGCGTTTCGCCAGCCAGGCGAAGTGCATTGTGCTCGCCCTTTCCCAGCGCCGCGCCAGCGTCACCCTGTATTGCCATTCCCGCAAGTATAACCTGGATTCGGTGCCGACCCTGATAAACAAGGGGGTGCAGACCCTGCAGACCCTGGAAAAGTACGTGGATACGCTTCGTAAAACCATGCGGGAACTGACCGCGCGCGAACTGAACGAGGCCGTCACTATTTTTGACGTATGCCGCGTATTACAGCGCGCTGAAATGGTAAACCGCATCCAGAAGGAAGTGCTGCCGATTATTCTGGAACTGGGTACGGAGGGACGGCTGTTGCAGCTGCAGCTCCAGGAAACGGTGCAACCCCTTAAGGAGGCCGCGCTGGTCATACGCGATTATTACCGGGAACGCTCCGGGGTTACCGAAGAAACGGTGTCAGAACGCATCAGCGCCCTCACCCAGGAAGAACTGATGAACCTGGGATGCCTCAGCCAGGCGCTTGGGTACGGGCCCAATCCCAGGGGTGTGGATTCCTACATGACGCCGAGGGGGTATCACATCCTGCACGCCATCAACCGTCTGCCTTCCCAGATTATCGACAATATGGTGCACCAGTTTGAGACCCTGCCGGAAATCCTGGCGGCCGACAAGGATAAACTGGTCGAGGTGGAGGGTGTGGGCGAGGTCATGGCGGAACGCATTCGCAGCGGCATTACACTGCTTACGAACCAGATCGGTAAAAGTGGAGAATTCACATGACGGTCATTCTTGACTGTGAAATCACGGCCCATCAGGAGATTGCGCCCGGGCACAAGCGGATCGTACTGCGCGCGGCCCCCATCGCCGCCGCCGCGGCGCCGGGACAATTCTGCATGCTGGAAGCCCATGAGGGCCTGTATCCTTTTCTGCGCCGGCCCATGTCCATTGAACACATTTACAAGGACGGCATTTCCATCCTGTACAAGGTGCTGGGGCTGGGCACGCGCCTGCTCGCACACATGCCCACGGGCGCCGTTATCAATGTGCAGGGGCCGCTGGGAAACAGCTTCCCGCTGCCTGAAGGCTACGACCGCTATTTGATGGTGGGTGGCGGCATCGGCATCGCGCCGTTCCCCGCGCTGGCCGAGGCGATCATGCAGCGCCTTGGGCGGACGCCGGAACTGGTCGCGGCGGCCCGGAGCGACGGCCAATTGCTGCTGGTTAAGGAATTTGCGCGCATGGGCTGCCCGGTCCATATCGTCACGGATGACGGGTCCGCGGGCATGAAAGGCTACGCCTCGGATGCGCTCCGCGCGCTGGAACCGGATGAAAGAACCCTGGTTTACTGTTGCGGGCCGACCGTGATGATGGCCGCCGTTCACGAGGTGTGCGCGGAACGGAACGTCACCTGTTACGCCTCGCTGGAGGCGGAAATGGCCTGTGGCGACGGCGTATGCATGGGCTGCGTGGTGGAAACCACCGCCGAGGACGAGGCGCGGCGCATGGCGCGCGTATGCCGGGAAGGGCCCATATTCGACACGCGCGACATCAACTGGAAAGCGGGAGTGCGGCCATGAATGCGGTGAATCTGCAAGTCAACCTCGGCGGCCTGGTCATGAAAAATCCGGTTACCGTCGCCTCGGGCACCTTCGGTTACGGCGCGGAATACGACCAGTACTTTGACGTGTCCCGGCTCGGCGCCGTGACCGTGAAAAGCCTGACCCTGAAACCCCGGGCGGGCAACAAGCCCCCGCGTATTTTTGAAACGCCCGCGGGCATGCTGAACGCCATCGGTCTGCAGAATGTCGGGCTGGACGCCTACTTGGCCGATAAACTGCCCTTTCTACGCGAAAAGAACTGCACCATTATCGCCAATATCTACGGGTATGGTCCCGATGAATACGCCGAACTGGCCCGCCGCCTGGAAGCCGAAGGCGGCGCCGACGCCATTGAGGCGAACCTGTCCTGTCCCAATGTGCATGACGCCCGGCATGCGCGGGGCGGGACGCTGGTTTCCCAGTCCCCGGAAAAGGTGCTTGAATACACCCGCGCCATCAAGTCCGCGACTAAACTGCCCGTATTTATTAAACTCTCCCCGAACGTCGCGGATATTGCCGCGCCCGCCCTCGCGGCGCAGGAGGGCGGCGCCGACGCCGTTTCCCTGATCAACACCCTGCTCGGCATGGACATCGATCCCGAAACGCGCCGGCCCCGCCTGGGCAATATTGTCGGCGGGCTGAGCGGGCCCGCCATTCGCCCGGTGGCCGTCAAAATGGTCTGGGACGCCTGCCGCGCCCTGGACATTCCCGTGCTGGGCATGGGTGGCATTGCCTCGACCGGGGATGCCCTTCAATTTCTGCTGGCGGGCGCGCGGGCGGTGGCCGTGGGATGCATGTCCTTCCGACAGCCCGATGCGGCCTTAAAAATTATAGAGGGATTGGAAGAATATTGTATACGGCAGGGCATCACGGACATCAATGATCTGGTAGGCGCCGTGCGCATCTGAATGCGGCTGTCCGAAGCATCCCGTTAAAGCAACATTTCCTGTGTGTCGTCGAACGGGTTATCCTGAAAGGCGCAATGGTGAAGCCCTTTGGGCCCGTTTTTCAACACTCTGATTCAGGTTCAGCTTCAGGTTTTAAGGCGTCAATAAAACTATTTTTTCCTGCCCCGAAGCGCGGCGGCCAGGGACAACAGCGCCGCCAGGGCAGCCAAACCGGGGACCGTAAGGGCCGGCAGTTCTTCCACCACGGTAAGTTTTGCCGCGGTGGTTGTGGTCGGGGCCAGGGTTTCACCTGTAATGAGGCAGGTGTACAGGCCTGCGTCATCATAGGTGGCGTGTTGGATTAACAGCGAGGAGGCGGTGGCGCCGGGAATCAGGGTGTTGTTTTTGTACCATTGGTACTGGACCGTGCCCAACGGATTTCGAACGGTCACAAAAACTCTGTAGGATGTTTCAAGTTCAACCTTGTCCTCAGCGGGGAACGGACCGTCATAATTGATCTGTCCCGCATCGGATTCCACGATGCAGTAACGTTCCCGCGCCACGTTAAGGTCGTTCCACCCCCCTGAACTCAGACCTACTGTGGCCACATCCTCGCCATCGTCCCCGGAGTTATTGGGTTCACCCGAATTCCAGTCGGCATACAATCCTCCCGCCGGCGAGCCGTCCGCGGCGCCGTTCCAGAAATTCTGGCCTGTCTGGTCCCATACCCAGACGCCTTCCGTGGCGATATCATTGGCCCCTATAAAGCCCACATCGGAAACGGGTCGAAACATTCTCACAAGCCAGTCGCTTTCCGCCTCGTTATCGAGAACCGCCAGGTACCCACCCATGCTTTCCGCCTGCGCCTTGCCCTCAGCCCAGGTGCAGGGTCCGATCATTTTATAATAATGCCCGTTTTCCGGATTCTGGTGCCAAAAGCGCATACGGTCGCCGATTTCAGCGCCCGGCAGCAGATTGGCGGCGGGAATGGCTTCGCGGGTAATGCCCGGGCCTTCCCACTCGAGTTTCAAAACGGCTCCACCCGAGTTCTCATAATAGTCGATCTGAATAGGAATGGGAGTGCCGGCAATGAGGGTTGCCGTTGCGCTATACTCGGTAGGGGCCTGACCCTGCCATTGATTAACCACCATCGCATCATCCAGCCAGAGGCGCACTCCGTCGTCCGAGGTCACATAAAACGTGTATTCCCCACCTTCGGCGGGCATGACAAATCCCGTCCAACTAACGGAGAACCCATCCACACCCAACCTGGGATCAGGCGCATTGGTTTCCCAATCAAAAAATACCTGGGGATCTATCCGTGTAAAAGCAAGGTTGGACATATTGACCGTACGGTAGTATTCGCCCAGCAAGCCTTCCGTTTGCCCGCTTGCGGATGTCGCCACCAGCCCACCTAAACAACTGACCGCAATAACGATTACGCCTGTGAGTGTTTTCATCGCCCGAGTTCTCTCCTGAATTCCAGTTCTTCCGGAAGTTGTACCGCCGGGTATACCACTATTCTCCACTACCTGAAACCTACGAGAAGCGTAGGCCCCCGCATTGGTTTCTGTACGCATCTCCAGAAAACTATTTTGAAATAATTGTAACCAAAGACGACATTAAAGTCAATACACCAATGCTAACAAAATTAACGCTTGTGCAACGCTACGATAAAGAGGTTCCCATGTGGCAAGAAGATCGGTCTGACAGGCTGCGGTCAAGCTTAAAGAAAACTGGCGATAAGCTTATGGTATTTATGCAGATCTAAAAAACTGCAGGGCACGTGGAATCCCGCCTTACGGTAATGAAACATTGCTTCCAAACAAAACACTTCCAAACAACATACGCGGTGTGGACCGGGATTAATTTATCTGCCTTGTGCGCTTGTACGGTCGGCGTGTTTGCTTAAGGCGTTGCACAGGGGATTTAATCTCCCGCAAGTGCCGTCCAGTCCTCGTATAGCCGGTTCAGGCGTTCCCGGGCCGAGTCATAGGCATTCTTTAAATCCTGGGCTGTTTGGAAGTCGGCGGGATCCAGCGTGGCAAAACGGCTGTTGAGCGTTTCAATTTCCGCTTCACAGGATGCGATTTGGTTTTCCAGTTCCTCGATACGCCGCTGTTCCCGCCTTGTTTCGCGCTCCTGTGCCTTCTTCTGTTCCCGGGATTCCACGGTTTTCTGGCGCTTTTCCGAGGTTTCCTTATCGGCGGACTGGGCCTTGCCGGACAGTTCTTCCGCCTGTTTGCGCCGCCAGTCGGAGAAGTTACCGTAAAACAACCGGGCATTGCCGTCCTGCACGATAATCAGGCGCTCAGCGACTTTGTCGATGAAGGTGCGGTCATGACTGACGACGATCAGGGTGCCCTCGTAATCGGCCAGGCTGGCCTCAAGGGCTTCGCGCGATGCCATGTCGAGATGGTTGGTGGGCTCATCCAGCACCAGCAGGTTGGCATTGGAGGCGATGAGTTTGGCAAGAGCGAGTCGGCTGCGCTCCCCTCCGCTCAGGACGGTGGTGGGCTTGAACACGTCATCCCCGGAGAACAAGAAGCGGGCGAGATAGCTGCGGACGAGCTGCGTGGACCACTCCGGCCGGAAGGCCTGCATCTCGCCGAGCAGATCCGTGTTGGGGTTCAGCTGTTCCTGGTGCTGGTCATAGAAGGCCATGGACACGTTGGCGCCCATCCAGACCGTGCCCCCCTGGCCGGCGTGTTTCCCGGCCAGCTGGCGCAGCAGGGTGGTTTTTCCCGAACCGTTGGGCCCGATGATGCCCAGGCGTTCCCCGCGGTGCAGGGAAAAGGAAAGTCCCCGGTACAGGGGGTTCCCGTCATAGCCCATGGCCAGGTTCTGGGCGTTGAGCACGATATCGCCGCTGCGCCCGACATCGCCCAACTGAAAGGAAGCCGTGTCCATTTCCGGGGGCGGTGCCTCCACAATCTCCATCCGTTCCAGGCGTTTCAGCCGGTTTTCCAGGCGGGTCAGCGCGGCAGTCGAGCGATCCTCGCGCCCGGTGGCCTGACCGAGCGCTTCGATCGTTGCGCGCCAATCGTCCAGGCTCGCCGTCTCGCTCAGCAGAAACACCGGGATGCCGCGCGCTTCCGCTTCGTCCAGCCACGCCGGGCTGATCGCCGCATACAGGTCTGATAGCACCAGCAGCCCGACATCCGACCAGTCGAACGCGCGCGGGTCGGCCAGCGGGTCACCGCGCCGCAGCGCCGCCGGTTCGACCACCGCGTCGACTTCCGGCGCGTCGCCGATCAGAGCGACCACGCGCGGCGGCATGTCGACCGTCACGCGGCGCCCGGACGGGTCGGTCACCGTGCGCGGGAAGGCATCCGGTCCCTGCGCCGACGAGCGCCCCGAATGGGTTCCCGCCAGCGCCAGGCCGAGCAGTACCAGCGATCCGATGCGAATGAACTGCATGGTCTTCAGCAATGTGTAGCAAGCAATAGGCGATTTCTAATGGCCAATGCAGATATTACACCTATGGCCAACCAAATCCAAACAATCGGGCGCAAGCGGCGAGCCGCGCAAAGAACCAGCTCGCCGCTGGTGGCGTTTTAACATAAGCGCCCGACCTGGTACGCCAGATCGGGCGCTGTGACTTATCATCTTGTCTGGCGCAATATCACTCGACCACGGACAGGATGTCGAGGTTCAGGCTAGAGTCACCATCCGCGTCCTGGAACAGGAAGGCCGCCATCCACCCCTCGACCCCACGGAACGGCGAGTCGATTTCCTCGAACGGCAGCAGAACCTTCACCCAGTCGCCATCCTCGTTGGTGCCGGCGACGACCACTTCCGTGCCCGCGCTGACCTGCGCGATGGCGAGTTCCCATTTTCTCTGGCTCGTGATGGCTGGGTCTTTGTCGGCTTCTCTGAGCCGCAGCCTGAAGCCGCCGTGGCCGAAGAGGCTGAGGTCGCTCCCGAAGAGGCGC
>ENA-UOUL01005286-UOUL01005286.1-bioreactor-metagenome-genome-assembly--contig:-NODE-5286-length-11286-cov-3.229280_pt1 | contig 11286 bp, 9 predicted proteins | sample MGYA00249838_ERZ747220 | MGnify/ENA primary metagenome ERZ747220 (study PRJEB28778, sample SAMN05720191) | bioreactor metagenome | isolation source: Anaerobic biogas reactor | place: USA:Washington...
CCCGCTCGCCGCGCGGGTCGCGGTATGCCCTCGGATTTCCGATGAGCCGCCCCTGTCTGTCCAGCAGCCCGAAGTCTACGCCCCAGGTATCAATGCCGATGCCCTGCGGCACGCCGGGGTATTTTTTCGCGTACTGCCTGAGCCCTTCGATGATATTGGTATACATGTTGAGGACATCCCAGTAATACGCGTCTCCCACCCGCACGTAAGTATGCTCGAACCGGCTGAGCTCCTCGATGGTCACTTTGCAGCCGTCAAACCGGCCCAGTATCGTTCTTCCGTTGCTTGCGCCCAGATCGACTGCTATCCAATCCATGCCTTCTTGCCCCTGGCGTATTAAAAATCCAGTTCGTACAGCTCGCCGATTTCCGGAGACAGCACTTCGCAGCCGTTCCCCGTTACCGCAATGCCTTTCTCCCACCGCACGCCGAACGTATCCGTGGAGATAAATGTATCGATCTGGAACGTCATGTTCGGCTCCAGGTGGTAGTCCGAGCTCGTCTCGACCCACGGCGCCTCGACCTCGATCATGCCGGTGCCGTGCAGCGGGCCGTAGACGAAGTTGTCCTTGTAGCCGTTCTCGACGTAGAACCGGTAGAACTGCTTCGCGATGTCCGCCGCGTATACGCCCGCCCTGACCTGCTTCTCCGTCCAGTTGTGCGCCTCGAGGCCGAACAGCACGACGTCGCGGCGCCTCCCCTCGAGCTTGCCGAGCACGATCGGGTAGCCGATCGACGCCGAGTAGCCGTCGATCTTCGCAGACAGGTTCAGCTGCACGATGTCGCCCTTCTCGAACTTCCGGTAGCCCGAGCGCGAGATCGCGTGGCGCGTCGACGCCTCGGAGAACACGTACATCGGCAGGCCCTCGTACTCCGCGCCGTTTTCGTAGATCACGCGCTGCGCGATGCCGACCGCCTGCAATTCCGTCATGCCCGGGCGAATCTCCCTGATCACCTGCTGCGTCGCGAGCTCCGAAATCCGGTAGCCCTCGCGCAGGCACGCGATCTCGTTTGCGGACTTGACCCTGCGCAGCTCGACCATGATCTGGTCGGCGCGCACGATCTCGGCCTCCGGGAACGCGTCCCGGATACCCTCCATGATGACGACCGAGGTATCCAAATAGCTCGCGACGCCGATGCGCAGCTTCTTGCCCGCGACGCCGATCGCCTTGAATACGTCGTGGAAGCTGTCCGCCGAAAACTCCGGGTACGCCGGGTCCGCGCCCTCGCGGTATTCCTTGAGCACGAACAGCTTGTCGAGCTTCGAGCGGTCGCCCGCGAAGTGCTTCGACTCCGGCCCGCACATCAAGGCCGCGTCGCCGCCCGCCGAGATCGCGACGCCCGCGCGCTCAAACAGCGGCCAGTAGCCGGAGAAATAGCGCGGGTTCGCGTAGTCCGCCTCGTTGCCGTTGACGATCAGCGCGTCGAGGTTCTCGCGCCGAAGGATCGCCGCGCACTTCTTAACGCGCTCCATGTATTCGCTCTTGGGGATGAAGATGCTTCCGTGTTCCATCGTTTCAATCTCCTTTACTGTCGTTTGTCGGCGTGCCAAACCGTATATGGCCCGCCGACCCGCAATCCGCAGGCGGATTGCTAAACTTTGCCCTGTCGTTTGTCGGCGTGCCAAACCGTATATGGCCCGCCGACCCGCAATCCGCAGGCGGATTGCTAAACGTAAAATATCTCTTCCATGTCCTCGTAGTATACTTTCTCGTCGTGGCGGACGAAGCACGGCTTCGTGTGCTTCCACCATTCGACCGTCACGGGGTCGGCCGCCATTTTGCGCATGTCCGCCTCGTAGTCGTCCCCCGTGTACTCGAAGTAGGCGACGACCATGTCCCCCAGGATGGAAATCGAGTAGTTCTGAAGGTTGCAGTCCTTGATGGTCTTTAAGACCTCCGGCCATACCGCGGCGTGCAGGCGGCGGTACTCGTCGATCTTCTCCGGCTTCAAAAACGCGCGCTGGCAGAAGCGTTTAGCAGTCATCGATCGGGTACCCCATCGTCGTATAGTAGGCGAGGTTTACCTGCCTCTCGTCCAGCCGGCCGTACTGCACGATGACCGGCACGTCGCTCTCGACCTTCGCCGCGTACTGCGTGGCGATCGGCAGCGTGTTTTCGCCGAAGTGGTCGGGGTTGTGCGTCTGAAAGCACTTGACGCGCTCTCGTCCTACGGTCATCCGGATGCTTCGAATCGGCTCCCGGTCCTCGAAGTAGAGCGTGAACTCGACGTGCGCGTCGGCCTCGTTGGGGTTCAGCACCACGTAGGACTCGTGGCCCTTCATCGCGCTGTCGCCGAGCGGCGGCCGGTCGCCGTCCGGGAAAAACCAGACCTTTTTTCCGTACATCTTTCTCCTCCTGCCGGGTTTTTTATCAAAAGGCGTCGTTGAGCCGGACATTCATCTCCAAAAATCCGGAAATCGGGGGCGGAAATCCGCCCCCTGCCTGTCGATCAGTCGTAGAGCAGCGGCGCGATGTGCGCCTCGTCCATGTTCGTGGCGTCGTACCAGTAGCAGCCCGTGTCGACGACGATGGTCCCGTTCTCGTTCACTTCTCCCTCAACCGGCTCGCCGAGCACGAGCTTGCACGCGGTCGCGACCGCCTTGTAGCCCATGCCGACCGGGTCCTGCGTGATCGCGCCCGCGATTTCGCCGTTGCGGACGCCGGCCTTCATCGCCGCGGAGGAGTCGAAGCCGATCAGCATGACCTTGCCGATCATGTTGATCTCCTTGAGGCCGTTGTACGCGCCGACGCACGCGCCCTCGTTCGAGGCGTAGATGAGGTCGATGTCGGGGTTCGCGATGAGCATCGACTTCGCGATGTCGGCGGACTTCAAGTGATCGCCGTCGCCGTACTGCGTGTCGACGATCTCGATCTTCGAGTTCGCCTGGATGTAGTCGACGAAGCCCTTGACGCGCGCGACCGCGTCCACGACCGTCTGCGAGTGGCCGACGATGGCGATCTTGCCCTCGCCGTTCAGAAGGCGGATGGCGTTCTGGGCGGCGAGCTCGCCGGCGGCGTAGTTGGACGTCGAGCAGTGCGCGTCGGCGATCGCGCCGCAGCCGGCGTCAAAGCCGACGACCGGCATGCCCTTCTCCTTGACGGCCGTCAGGTCCGTGAGGACCGACTGCTCGTCGATGGCGGCCATGCAGACCGCGATCAGGTTCTCGTTCGTCAGGTTCGCGCGGAGGATGTCGACCTGCTTGTCGACCATGGTCTCCTCCTGCGGGCCGTCGAACACGATGGTCACGCCGTATTCCTCGGCGGCCTGCTCCGCGCCCATCTTGACCGCCTGCCAGAACTGGTGCGCGACGCCCAGCGGGATCACCGGGATAAAGCCTCCCTCGAGGGGCTTCGCCGTAGCCATCGCGGGAACCGCGGCCGACAGAAGCAGCATGACCGCCAGAGCCAGTACCAGAACCTTCTTCATGATTCAAACCTCCTTTTTTGTATACCTAAACCCCGCCGGGGTTTCAGTCGGATCAGTTCGCCCTGCCCCGCTTCCTGAGCAGGTCGAAGTACACGGCGCCCGCGAGCACCATGCCGGTGACGACGGTCTGCCACTCGGTCGTGACCGCCATCGAGCGGAGGCCGTTCGTCAGCACCGAGATGATGAACGCGCCGATGACCGTCCCCGGGATCGAGCCCTCGCCGCCGGACATCGAGGTGCCGCCGATGACCGCCGCGGCGATCGCCTCGGACTCGTACCCGGCGCCCAACTGCGGCTGCGCGGAGCCGAGCCGCGAGGACATGATCAGCCCCGCGAACGCGCTGAACAGGCCGCTCACCATGTAGACGAGCATCTTCCAGCGGGTCGTGTTGATGCCGGAGAGCCGGGCGGATTCCTCGTTCGAGCCGATCGCCTGCGTGTAGCGGCCGAGCAAGGTCCTCGAATACAGCACGTAGGCGATCGCGATGCCCAGGATGAACAGCACGAACGCGTTGTAGAAGCCGTCGATGCCCAAAAAGCCCCCGAGTGCGATCTTCTGGTAGTTCGGCGCGGCCGTGAAGTACACGGGCTTGATGCCGGACACGACGAGCGAGAGCCCCTTCGTCATCATCTGCATCGCCAGCGTCGCGATGAACGGCGGCAGCTTCATCTTCGCGACCGCGAAGCCGCTCGTCCCGCCGCACGCCGCGCCCACGAGGAACCCGAACGCGATCGCGAGGCCGATCGGGAACCCCCAGCTCGTGAACGCGATGCCGCTCATCACGCAGCTGAAGGTCATGGTCGTGCCGATCGAGAGGTCGATGCCCGCCGTCGTGATGACGAACGTCACGCCCAGTGCCAAGAGGCCGTTTACGCAGGTGGACAGCGCGATCGTCATCACGTTTATATAGCTCGCGAACCCCGGCTTCATCAGCGCGAAGAACGCGAACATCACGATCAGAACGCTCACGATGATAAGCAGCTGGGTTGCCGACCGGTTGTTTGTCTTGGTCATACTTGTCGCCTCCAAGCGTTATGCCTCTCGCATCGTCGCGTACCGCATGATCGTCTCCTGATCGATCCGGTCGCCGGTTACCTCGCCGGTGATCCTGCCCTCGCACATGACGACCACGCGGTTGCTGACGCGGATGATCTCCGGGAGCTCCGAGGAGATCATCACGATCGCCTTCCCCGCGGCCGCGAGCCGGTCGAGCAGCTTGTAGATCTCATTCTTCGCGCCGACGTCGATGCCGCGCGTCGGCTCGTCGAAGATCAGAATGTCGCAGTTCCTCGTCAGCCACTTCGCGAGCACGAGCTTCTGCTGGTTGCCGCCGGACAGGAAGCGCGCGCGCTGGCGGAGCGTCGGCGTCTTGATCGAGAGCTCGCCGACCATCTTGCGCGCGTTCGCGCCCTCGCGCCTGTCGCTCAGGAAGAACCCGCCGGTGAGAAACCGGCGCATCGTCGCGATCGAGGCGTTCGTCTGGACGCTGAGCCCCAGCATCAGCCCGTACCGCTTCCGGTCCTCGGACAGATACGCGATGCCGTGCTTAACAGCGTCCGAGGGCGCATTGATCGAGACCTTCTTGCCGTTTACGAATATCTCGCCGCCGGCCTTCCGGTCGGCCCCGAAGATCGCGCGCGCGGTCTCGGTGCGGCCCGCGCCGACGAGCCCGGCGATGCCCAGTATCTCGCCCTGCCGGACCGAGAACGACACGTCCTTGACCATGCGCCCGCGGCGGATGTTCCGGACCTCGAGCGCGACCTTCGCGTCCGCGGGGACCTCGCGCTCGGTGCGCGTGATGAATATCTCGCGCCCGACCATCATCGAGATGATCTCGCCGGTGTCGACCTCGTGCGTGTTCACGGTCGCGACGTAGCCGCCGTCGCGCATGACCGTGATGCGGTCGGAAATCTGCTTGAGTTCCTCGAGCCGGTGCGAGATGTGTATGATTCCCTTGCCCTCGGCGCGCAGCATCCGGATCACGCGGAACAGGTCGTTGATCTCGTTGTCGGTCAGCGCCGCCGTCGGCTCGTCCATGATCAAGACGTCCGAGTCGTACGAGAGCGCCTTCGCGATCTCGACCATCTGCTGCTTCGCGACCGTCAGGCTCCCGACGCGCACGGTCGGGTCGATGTCGACGTTCAGGCGCCCAAACAGCTCCCTCGCGCGGCGGTTCAGCTCCTGATCGTGCAAAAACAGCCCCGCGCGGCGCGCCTCCCGGCCGATGAAGATGTTCTGCGCGGCCGTCAGGTGGTTCATCAGGGTCAGCTCCTGGTGGATCATCACGATCCCGAGCTGCTGGCTCTGGCGCACGCTCCCGATCTCGACCGGCTCGCCGCGCAGGAAGACGCTTCCCGCGTCCTTTTGGTAGACGCCCGTCAGCACCTTCATCAGCGTCGATTTCCCGGCGCCGTTTTCGCCGACCAGCGCGTGCACCTCGCCGGCGTTCAGTTGGAAGCGTACGTCGCTGAGCGCCTTGACCCCCGGAAACTCCTTGGAGATGTTTTCCATGCGGATCAGTTCCTGTGTCACCCTCGCTTCACTTCCTTCGATGTTCGGATGGGAATCATGCCCAATCGTTTGCGCAAACCCGCGCGGCGGTGCGCCCTCCGGCCGTGCGGAAAACCGCGCGCGTATGCTTCCATTGTACAGTACGCGCCGACACCGGTCAATATGTACATTATAGCAATGTCCAAACGATTGCGCAAGGGCATTTTGCCGGATTTGTATGTTAATTTTAATTATGAAACGGGCAGGACGGGATGGGGGCGCGGGCATACAGCGCAGCCTTGCAAGGACGGCGGCGGCGGGGGTATCTCCCTCTCCCAAGCCGCCCCGCCGGAGCGCAAAGCGCGGCCCCGCGGGGCCGCGATGTCGGCGGATCAGTTCGCGCGCACGGAGTAGTTCGGCGCTTCCTTCGTGATGTTGATGTCGTGCGGGTGGCTCTCGACGAGGCCGGCGCCGGTGATGCGGATGAACTCGGCGTCGGTGCGAAGCGACTGTATGTTCGGGGTGCCGCAGTAGCCCATCGACGAGCGGAGGCCGCCGACCAGCTGGAAGATCGTCTCCGACAGCGGCCCCTTGTACGGCACGCGGCCCTCGACGCCCTCGGGCACGAGCTTCTTCTCGTCCTCCTGGAAGTACCGGTCGCGGCTGCCCTCGGCCATCGCGGCCATCGAGCCCATGCCGCGGTAGACCTTGAACGAGCGGCCCTGGAAGATCTCCATCGCGCCGGGGCTCTCCTCGACGCCGGCGAACAGGCTCCCCAGCATGACCGCGCTCGCGCCGGCGGCGATCGCCTTCGGGATGTCGCCGGAGTACTTGACGCCGCCGTCGGCGATGATCGCCTTGCCGTGCCGGTCGGCCTCCTCGGCGCAGTCCATGATCGCGGTGATCTGCGGGACGCCGATGCCCGCGACGACGCGCGTCGTGCAGATCGAGCCCGGGCCGATGCCGACCTTGACGACGTCCGCGCCGGCCAGGATCAAATCGTGCGTCGCGTCGGCGGTCGCGACGTTGCCGGCGATGACCGGGAGGTCGGGGTACGCCGATTTGACAACCTCGACCGCGTGCAGCACGCCCGCCGAGTGGCCGTGCGCGGTGTCGAGCGCAATCATGTCCACCTTCGCGCGCACCAGCGCCTCGGCGCGGTGCATGAGGTCGCGCGTCACGCCGACGGCCGCGGCGCAGAGCAGCCTGCCGTTTGCGTCCTTCGCGGAGTACGGGTACTTCATCGTCTTTTGGATGTCCTTGATCGTGATCAGCCCGCGCAGCATGAAGTTCTCGTCGACGAGCGGCAGCTTCTCGATGCGGTGCTTCGCGAGGATGTTGCGCGCCATGTCGAGCGTCGTGCCGACCGGCGCGGTCACGAGGTTTTCGGAGGTCATGACTTCGGAGATCTTCTTGGTGAAGTCGGTCTCGAACCGGAGGTCGCGGTTCGTGAGTATGCCGACGAGCTTGCCGTTTTCGGTGATCGGGACGCCGGAGATGCGGTAGCGGGACATCAATTCCTGCGCGTCCGCGACGAGGTGGTCGGGCGAGAGGAAGAAGGGATCGGTGATGACGCCGTTCTCGGAACGCTTGACCTTGTCCACCTGCGCCGCCTGCTCCTCGATCGACATGTTCTTATGAATGACGCCCAGTCCGCCCTCGCGCGCGATCGCGATGGCCAGACGGGCGTCGGTTACGGTATCCATCGCCGCGCTCATGAGCGGGATGTTCAGCCGGATTCCCCTGCAAAGTTCCACCGAGGTGTCGACTTCCTTGGGGAGCACGCTGCTCTTGCGCGGAATCAGGAGCACGTCGTCAAAGGTAAGCCCTTCCCGAATCGCCGCCATTGGAATCCCCTCCGTTTCCCGTGTATTTCCGAGAATTATAGCAACATGGACAGCCTCTGTCAAGGTTGACCGCCGTTAAATGCGCGGGGCGATTTGAAGAACTTATACGCAAACCGCGCCGCCGGTTGACGGCGGCGCGGCCAGATATTGCGGCTAATCCTTTTTTGTGTTCGAGTCGATCAAGACGACCGCGACCAGTATCACGCCCTTGACGACCCACTGCCAGTAGGTGTCGATGCTCATCAGCACCATGATGTTGCTGATGACCTGCAAAAACAGCGCGCCGATGACGACGCCGAATATCTTGCCGCGGCCGCCGGTGAGCGACGTCCCGCCGAGCACGACGATCGTCATCACGTCGAACAGAAGCCCCTCGCCGATGTTGACGTTGCCCGAGAGCGTCTTGGCCGTGAGCCCCAGCGCGCCGACGCACGAGAGCACCGCCGACACGACGAACGCGAGCACGCCGATGAAGCGCGTGTTGATGCCGGAGAGCTTGCTGGCCTCGAGGTTCCCGCCGACGGCGTAGAAGCCGCGGCCGACGGCCGTGTACTTCGTGATCACGTAGAGCATCGCCGCGATCAGAAGCATCATGATCACCGGGAACGGCACGATGCCTATGTAGCCGGCGCCCAGGTAGTTGAAGCTCGTGGGAACTCCCGAGATCGGCAGCCCCTTCGAGTAGATGTAGTAGATGCCCTTCAGGACGTTCATGACGACGAGCGTCGCGATGAACGAGGGCATCTTGCCGTACACCGTCAGCGCGCCGTTGATCAATCCGACGACGACCGCCATCAAAAGCACCAAGACGAGCGCGATGCCCAGCGGGATGCCGTTGTTGACGACGAAGCCCGCGAAGAAGATCGACGTCATGCCGATCGTGGACGAGATCGACATGTCCATCTGCCCGGTCAGGATCACGAAGAACTCGCCCATCGCGATGATCGAGATGAACGACGCCTGCCGAAGCACGTTCATGATGTTGCCGACCGTGCGGAACTTCTCGCTCGTCACGGCGCTGGCGGCGACCAGCACGACAAACAGCAGAAGGATCATCCAGTCGAAGAAGAATGCCCGGAACCCGCCGCCGTAGCGTTTGCTCTTTGCCTTGAATTCACTCATGTGCGCTTACCCCTAACAAGCTGTTGATGATGACTTCCTGCGTCTTGCGCTCGCCCTCGACCTCGTCCATGACCTTGCCCTCGAACAGTATGTAGATGCGGTTGCAGAGGCCGATCAATTCCTCCATCTCCGGGGACACCAGGATCACCGCCTTGCCCGCGCGCGCGAGCTCGTTGACGAGCGTGTAGATCTCGAACTTCGCGCCGATGTCGATGCCGCGCGTCGGCTCGTCGAGCAGGAAGATGTCGCACTCGCGCAGCATCCACTTCGCGACGACGATCTTCTGCTGGTTGCCGCCGGAGAGTTTCTTGACGTTCTGCCACAGCGAGTAGTACTTGAGGTTCAGCCGCTCGTTGACCTCGTAGGCCGCGCGCGCCTCGGCCCGGAGGTTCTGGAACACCCGCCCGACGCGGAACCTGCGCATGCTGGGAAGCGTCGTGTTGTCCTTGATGTCGAAGAGCATGTTGAGCCCGAGCATCCGCCGCTCGTCCGGCACGATGCCCATGCCGAGCCTGATCGCGCGGCGCGGGTTGCGGATATTGACCTCCTTGCCGCGCACGAGCACCTTGCCGGAGACGACGCGGTGGTGCCCGAAGATCGCGTTCACGAGCTCGGTCTTGCCCGCGCCGAGCAGCCCCGCGAGCCCGACGACCTCGCCCGCGCGGACCGAGAGCGACACGTCGCGGAACGCCTTGGGCGCGGTGAGGTTCTTGACCTCGAGGATCGTCTCGCCGAGGTTTTCGTTGATCGGCGGGTACGCGCCCGAGAGCTCGCGGCCGATGATCATGCGAATCAGCTGCTGCTTTGTGATGTCGGCCACGCGGCCGGAGCTTACGAACCGCCCGTCGCAGAGCACCGTGTAGCTGTCGCAGCACGAAAACACCTCGTCGAGCCGGTGCGAGATGTAGATCACGCCGATGCCGCGGGATTTCAGGATTCCGATGATGCGGAAGATGTTCAGGATGTCCTTCTCCTGCAAAACCGCCGTCAGCTCGTCGAGGATCAGCACCTTCGGCTCGTCGAGCAGCGCCTTCGTGAGCTGCACGATCTGCCGCTCGGCCGTGCGCAGGCTCTTGACCGGCACGTTGAGCTCGATGTCGCACTGCAAGAACTCGAGCAGCTTTCTGGCGCGCGCCTCGAGCTTCTTCCAGTTGATGAACCCGCCGCGCGTGTCGTAGTGGCCGACGAAGATGTTCTCGAGCCCCGTCATGTCGTTCATCAGCTGGAATTCCTGGTGCACGATCGCGATCTTCATGTGCTGCGACTCGCGGATCGAGTAGCCGGAGAGCTTCACGGGCTTTCCGTCGGCGTAGAGCTCGCCCGCGGTCATCCGGTTTTCGCCGGTGATGCACTTCGAGAGCGTCGACTTGCCCGCGCCGTTCTCGCCGACGAGCGCGTGGCACTCGCCCGGCATCAAGGTGAAGCTCACGTTGTCGAGCGCCCGGACCCCCGGGAATTCCATCGTGCAGCCGCGCACCTCCAGAAGCGGAGTGGCGGTTCCTACTGTCGTCGTCATTCGGTCATCTCCTTGCGTTAGAAACCGTCACAGCCACAGCCAGCCCAGCGCCTCGATGCCGGAGCAGATGATGTCCTCGTCCGGGCTCTCCGGGTGGCGGATGTTGTGGATCAGCCGCTTGATCTCGTGGTAGGGGAACATGCAGCTTCGGACGCCGGTCTCGCCGACGGGGTTCACGTCGAAGAACATCTCCTTGGCGATGGCGAAGTCCTTTTCGTTCAGGCGCAGGATTTCGTCGAGCAGCGCGTCCTTCCTCGCGGGGTCCTGCTCCCTTTCGTAGTCGAGCGCGGCGAGCATCATGTCGTAGATCACCGCATTGCGCCGCTCGGCGTTGTGCCACTTGTCGAAGTGCGGGCGCCAGACGGCAAGCCGCGCGTCGCGCTCAGACGCCTCCTGCAATTGCTCGATCTTTTGAAGCAGCTTCGGGTGGTTCTCCTTCGCCGCGAGGATCGCCGGGATGTCTCCGTCCGTGACCCTGTTCTTCTGGAACGGGAACGGCGTCGTGTAGATGGGCATCTGGCTCTCGTGGATCGTCAGCATCTCGCGCATCACCGAGAGCACCGTCGGCCCCCACTCGCCGAAGTTCCGTTCGCAGACGCGGGGAAAGAACTCCTCCGGGTCCATCCGCGAGCCCCAGCCGTAGTTGCCGTGCGCGAACAGGTGCATGAACAGCCCGAACCACTCGAACATGAAGCCGTTGATGCCGTGCACGCCCATCTCGACGCTGCCGAGGTGCTGGCGGATGTCGGTCTCGATGACCTGCTCGTTCGCCTCGTCCTCGTAGCGCAGCATGTTCGACTTAAACGTTCGGTAGAGCCGGCCCATCGTCGAGGTGATCGAGTTCGACTCGGTGTCGCGCGCCCAGACGCGGTGTCTCCCGAA
>ENA-UOUL01005287-UOUL01005287.1-bioreactor-metagenome-genome-assembly--contig:-NODE-5287-length-11285-cov-10.098858_pt1 | contig 11285 bp, 9 predicted proteins | sample MGYA00249838_ERZ747220 | MGnify/ENA primary metagenome ERZ747220 (study PRJEB28778, sample SAMN05720191) | bioreactor metagenome | isolation source: Anaerobic biogas reactor | place: USA:Washington...
TCGCTTCAGCCATAGTTTGCGGTGCAGATGAACTTGTCATATCAATACCTCTAACAAGGCATTCTTTCATTAAAATTGCATCAACAGAATTGATGATTTTTTCTACAAGTGCTGCATCAGGTTTGCTTTGTTGGTTTCCTATAGTAGAAAAGTTGTTATCGTTATCACCAATAGGACGCCAGTGTGAGAGGTCATCCCATAAACCGAATTTTGCTAGTACACTTATCAGGGAAGCTTCGGTTTCTGCATTCGTTAACTGCATCGTGAGCATTTTAATATCCATACATACCTCACATCAATTGTATTCAAATTACAAAATTTCTAGTGTAATTGTAGTTAACCAGATAATAGCATACTATTTGTTTTATTTGCACCCATCTTCTGCTTTCTATATATGAGAATATCTAAACTTGAAGTTAATTTCTCAGCATTAGACTACATTAATCTAAAGCGCCACCTGCTCTATTAGACCCTCCGCGCTGACCGCGGAGAAGGAGGGCCATTTTAGCTCCACCACTTGTCGGTACATATGGCCCTCCACCTCCATTGTCAAGTCATAACTGAGAAAGAAAGGCCGCTCCAAAACGCTACCATCCGTGCTGGTAGCTGGCACCGAATCCGTAAACTACTGCTTGTGGATGAATTCCATCATCATGTGGCAGATGGGCTTGGGCATCAGGCTGTCGTTCATCATTTCGAAAGGGCGGTCATATAGCGGTAGTTCACATAATCAAACCAGTAGATGCCTCGATGGTCGGGCGGGAGAACACCAAGGTGTAAAAGTTCCGCGTGAAGTCGGCCTGCCAGTAAAGGCTCTCTTCGGTCTTCAGGAACTAGTATTGGCGCCAGACAGGTAGCACAATTCGCCAATGGGTTTGCACGAACACATGAATACCTCCGGAAAGTGGATAGGCTAGCCAAAGGACGCAGCCTCGTCCATCACGCGTGAGGTCTCTATATGAATCCAGATGTCCTGGTGCCGGTGGTTTTGCAGCCCAATGGCGCCCAGCCCACTCCCGGCCTCGCCAGGTCACGCAGGAAGCCCAGGTACTCCTGGTCATGCACATTCCTCTCAGTGTAAATCAACCTTGTCATGGACTCAATCGCGTACCATAATTCGCCGAATCTTACCACATTGACCTACTCGTACGTCCGCATCCAGTGGGGGACTGGGTTGTCAAAACGGTTGGACAACGTGGATTCGTTGCTGAGGTCATAGAAATCAAAGCGGCCGGTGCAGCGGCGCAGAAGATTGGTGATGCGCTCCTCGTGCAGCGCCTTGCTGTCCATGCCGGGCTAGATCCACCCCGTGCAGCGCTTGTTCCAGATTATTGCGTTTCAGCAGAGTGAACAGTTCCGTGAAGCGCTCGTCTCACCTGGCGTCACTATAACGGCCATAGTAATAGCAGACCGTGCCAAAGAGGTGCTTACCTATCCTTTGTGTCCAGACACACACTGGTCCCTAACTGTGGCTGGCCTTCCATGGCTAACCAGCACCTATAAGACCTGCTTGCGTACCTGCTCGATGCACTGGCGGACTAAACGCGCCGGCCGGCCGCTCATGCCTGTTGGCCCTCGATTTGGTGGATCAGCTTCACCCGGTCCGCGTGGCGGCCGCCCTCAAAGCCGGCCTCCAGCCACTGGGTGACAATCATCCGCGCCAGGCCAGGGCCCACCACCCGCGCGCCCAGGGCCAGCATGTTGGCGTCGTTGTGCTCACGGGACAGCACCGCTGAATAGCACTCCGAGCACACCGCGCAGCGGATGCCCGCTACCTTGTTGGCGGCGATGGAAATGCCAATGCCGGTGCCGCAGAAGATGATGCCCCTGTCACACGCGCCGCTGGCCACCGCCTCCGCCGCCTTCTGGCCATAAACCGGGTAGTCGCAGCGCGCCAGCGAGTCGGTGCCGTAGTCAGTGTACGCCAGGCCCAGCTCGTCCAGCAGCTTGATGATTTCAAGCTTCAGCGGCAGGCCGGCGTGGTCAGAACCCAATGCGATCATGTCAGTTTCCTCCTTGTTGGTCGTGAATGAAGCGCGCCACCTGGGCGCTGGTGGGCATGGCCCCCTGCGCGCCCGCGCCCAGGGTGGACAGCGCGCCCACCGCGTTGGCGTAACGCAGGGCTTCCTCCTGGCCCGCGCCCCGGGCCAGGGCGGCCGCCAGGCCGGCGTTGAAGCTGTCCCCGGCGGCGGTGGTGTCCACCGGCTTGACCATAAAGCCCGGGAAGTGGCGCGCGCCCTGCTGGTTGACCAGCCAGGCGCCCTGCGCCCCGGCCTTGAGCACCACGTTGCGCACCCCGGTGTGCAGCAGCCGCCTGCCCGCTTCCACCATGCGCCGGGGCGTGTCGGTCACCAGGCCGGTCAGCAGGGCCAGCTCCACCTCGTTGGGGGTGACGTAGTCACACAGCCCCAGCAGGCCTTCCGGCAGGGGCACAGCGGGGGCCGGGTCCAGGATGATGGTCTTGCCCGCCTCGCGCAGGCGGCGGATGGCATGGGCCACCGTGTCCATGGGGATCTCCAGCTGCAGCAGGAAAATGTCGCAGGCCATCAGGGCCTGCCAGTGGGCGTCCACCTGGGCGCGGTCCACCAGCCGGTTGGCCCCGGGGATGTACACGATGCGGTTGTCCCCGCTGCTGGTGTCCACCTCAATCACCGCGGTGCCGGTGTTGATGCCCGGCGCTGTCACCACGCAGCCGGCGTCAATGCCGTTTTGCTCAAAGGCCTGCCAGTACAGCGCGCTGTTGGCGTCATCCCCCAGCTTGCCCAGCATCATCACCCCGGAGGACAGCCGCGCCGCGGCCACCGCCTGGTTGCCGCCCTTGCCGCCCGGATACACCTTGAAATCCAGCCCCTCCAGCGTTTCCCCCGGCAGCAGGAAGCGCGGCACCCGGGAGACCAGGTCCACGTTCATGCTGCCGATGATGGCGATGCGCTTGCTCATGTCAGCTCCTCCTCCTACACAGCCTGGCGGTGCGGCTCCCCCTCAATCCCTGGACAGTCCTTAAGCGCCGCCGCGATGCCCTGCAGGTGGCCATGGCAATCACCACAACCCCAGCGCCTGCCCGCCAAAGGGGGATGAGGCGCACGGCCGCGTCCTCCGGGTGATGGTGCCACAGCCCGCTGAACAGTATACCTTAAAACCCGACGGCCCGCACGGGTTGCTGGGAGCCGGATGAGTTGGTGGTTAACGGGTTTCCCACCACCAGCCGCGGGACACCCCGCCCGCCTTGACACCCGGGCGCCGCCGGCCCTATACTGCTGCGTAAGGATAAACGTTTATACCTTCAATACACCGCCAGGGAGATGCCGATGGAACGCAGCGTATATTTTGATGGCTGGCACAAGGGCAATTTCTGCCAGCACCCCAGCCTGCCCATGCGCAGCCTGCACATGCTGGATGATCTGGAGCGCCTGGGCGCCACCATGCTGGTGTGGGCGGGCCTGGGCGGCGGCAGCATCAGCCTGCCCTTCCTGCACCATGAGGCCTTTGGCCCGGTGGACCCGCGCCAGGGCATGTACGGCTACATGAACGACAGCGACTTCATCAGGGAGTGCAACAAGCGGGGCATCAAGCTGTTCTCCATCGTCTTTGAGGTGCAGGGCTGGGAGTTCCCGGCCGTGATTGACAGGCTGACCGGCAAGATCAAGTACATCAACAAGCTGGCCGAGGGCCATGAAGAGCAGGGATGGTACGGCCTGCGCGAGTTCTCCCAGGACAAGTACCCGGATGCCTTCCCCACCAGCCTGAAGGACTACTACCCCGGGGGCATCATCAACTCCGAGGGGGAGGTGGTGGGCGACCTGTTTGAGGAGGCGGCCGCGCGCAAGCTGGACGGCTCGCCGGTGCACGCCCAGTGGGTGGAGGTCAAAAACCACCGGCAGATCTGCTACCAAACCTGCCGCAACAACCCGGTCTGGCGGGACTACCTGAAGAAAATCATCAGCCTCATGGTGGATGCGGGCGTGCCCGGCATCCAGCTGGACGAGGCCGAGCTGCCCCTCACCGCCATTGGCTCCGGCGGCTGCTTTTGCAAGGACTGCATGAAGCAGTTCACCGCCTGGCTGGTGGAGCGCCGCGCGCGGGGCCTGCTGGGCGCGGCCTGGGACGGCATAGACGTGGCCAGCTTCAATTATCAGGACCACCTGCTGGCCAACCAGCACACCTTCCCCCAGGGCGCGCCCTTTATCCGGGACTACTGGGAGTTCCAGGTGCGGGCGGTGAAGAAGTACTTTGGCGAGCTGGCAGACCATGCCAGGGCCTATGGCCGGGAGAAGCACCAGCGGGAGGTGCTGGTCTCCGGCAACTTCTTCAACCTCATGCCCTGCTACTTCCCCATCGTGCCCAAGGTGGATGTGATCATCACCGAGATGGAGCACACCCAGTTCCGCCAGCCATATTTCTACCGCTACTGCGAGGGCTTCGCCCAGGGGCGGGACGTGGTGGTGGCCGAGAACCCCTACGGGGGCATCGTGCCCGACCTGGTGCGCATGCTGGATGAGGGGCGGGGCCATGACCTCTACCGCATCTTCCTGCTGGAGGCCGCCATGTATGGCTGCAACATGTCCGTGCCCTATGGCGGCTGGATGGGCAACACCATCCGCGACGCCTTCTGGCCGCCCCTGCACCTCAGCGCCCAGGTGCAGGGCTTCCTCAAGCGCAACGAGCGCCTCTACCCCAAGGGCAGCCGGGGAGACGCCTGCGTGCTGTACAGCTATTTATCCTACTACTGGCGCGAGACAGCCACGGGCGCCGGCGGCGCGAATGCCATGCAGCAGTTCACCAACCTGGCGGACATCACCTCCTCGGGCTGGGACGGGGACAAGCGCCGCACGCCCTTCTGGGAGGTCCTCAAGGCCCTGACGGACAGCCAGGTCATCTTTGACGTGTGCATGATGCCTGACGGCGAGCTGCGCGAGGACGATTTCACCCTGGCGCAGATTCAGGACTACCCCCTGGTCATCCTGCCGGACTGTGACCAGCTGACCAGCCGCCAGCAGGACATCCTGCTGCGCTTTGCCCAGGGCGGCGGCAAGGTGCTGGCCCACGGCCGCCTGGCGGAGGGCAGCGACCTGGTTTCGCGGCTGGAGGCCACGGGCCGGCTCACCCGCACCCAGGACGCTGACCACTTTGAGGTGGCCATGGCCCGCTTTGCCGCCGGCATGCGCCAGCTGATGAAGCCGCTGCGCTCGGTGAAGGTATCCGACCCGCGCCTGGGCGTGCACCGCTTCACCAGCAAGGAGGCCACCAGCATCCACCTGATGAACTACGATTATGACGCCGCGGCCGACCAGGTGCGCCCCAGCCTGAACGTGCAGCTCACCTGCAGGGCCAGGGGCAGGGTGCAGGTGCACAGCCTGGAGGGGCAGGACCTGGGCTTCAGGACAGAGCAGACGGACGAGGGCCTGCGCGTCACCCTGGAGCGGGTGCCGGTCTACGCGGTGGTGGAGATCCGCCACCCGGAATAGGCATGCCGCCCGCCCGCTTTGCGCCGCCGCCTGCCTGTGGTGTATAATGAAGGGGAGTCATAACGTTTAGCCCGCGGGCCGGGAAAGCCGGCAGGGATTGTTGCCGCGCGCAGCGGTAAAAAACAAGGAGTGTGACATGGCCGCCACCATCAAGGATGTCAGCAAGGCATCCAACGTGTCCATCGCCACGGTGAGCAAGGTGCTCAACGGCGATTATTCCAAGGTGTCCGAGCAAACCAAGCAGCGGGTGCTGGAGGCAGCCAGGCGGCTGCACTACCGGCCCAACCTGCTCGCGCGCAGCCTGGTGCGGCGCCAGTCCAGCATGCTGGGGCTGGTCATCCCCGACATCGCCAACCCCTATTATGCCGACATGTGCCGGGGCATGGCGGACGAAGCCCAGCGCGCCGGGCGCTCCACCCTGATTTCCAACACCGACCGCCAGCCCCAGAGCGAGCTGGCCGCCATCAAGACCATGATAGACTATGCCGTGGCCGGGGTGGTGCTGGTGGGCATCTTCAAGAACGTGCCGGAGCATGTTGACCTGCTCAGGCGCTACAACGTGCCCTGCGCGGTGGTGGAATACCACGAGCCGGGCATGGAGAACTGCGTGTACGTGGACGACTACTCCGGCTCCCACGAGGCGGTCAGCTACCTCATTGGCAGGGGCCACCGCACCATCGGCTACATCAGCGGCTTTCCCGAGCAGGGCCACCCCCGGGACGCCCGCCTGGCCGGCTACCGCCAGGCGCTGGCGGACGCCGGGCTCACCTACGACCCCTTCCTGGTGGAGAACGGCCGCTTCAACCTGGAAACCGGCTACCAGAAGGCGGCCATCCTGATGCAGCGCAACAAGGACATCACCGCCATCGCCTGCGGCAACGACATGATCGCCCTGGGCGCCTTCCGCGCGCTGCGGGAGTACGGCCACCGGGTGCCGGCGGATGTGTCCCTGGTGGGCTTTGACGATGTCTACCTCAGCACCACCATGGAGCCGCGGCTGACCACCGTGCGCCAGCCCGCGTATGAGCTGGGCATCGCCGCGGTCAAAATGCTGGCCGCGCAGATCGATGAGGACGGGGCGCGGGAGAAGAACATCTGCTTCAAGCCCACCCTCATCAAGCGCGACACGGTGGCGGCGGGGCCGGCAGCCACCTGAACAGCCAATCCTCCCCACAGAAACGGGGCTGCCGCGGTCGCGGCAGCCCCGTTTGCCTCACCAGGCGCCTGGCGGGGGCAGCATCCCCCGCCCTGTCAGAACAGAATGGCGCCCTTGATGTAGCCGTCCTCCTTGGTGCCGGAGATGTCCAGCACGCGGTTGACGCCTTCCAGGTCATCAAAGCAGGCGGTGTGGGTGAGATAGTCCCCGGGGGTGTAGATGCCGCGCTCGGCCAGCGCCGCGGTGCGGGGAATCAGGTCGGTGTAGTGGCGGTTGCTCATGGGGGAGAGGTTGAGCACAGTCACCCCGGACAGGTGCCACAGGCTGCCGTCAAAGGTGACCTGGTCACGGTGCCAGGAGCCCAGCACCAGGACGCCGCCGGTCTTGCGGATGAGGCGGTTGGCCAGGGCAAAACCGGAATCGGTGGCGGCAAACTCAATCACCACGTCCACGCCGCCCTGCGCCTCCAGCTGCCTGATGTAGGCCTCGCCTTCCTGGCTGTAGGGATCATAGGTGTGTTCGGGGGACAGCCTGCGCGCCAGCTCCAGGCGCTCGGGCTGAATCTCGAAGGTGGAAATCCTGCCCGCCCAGCTGCCGCGCACCAGGCCCTGCAGGGTGATCAGGCCCATGTAGCCCGCCCCCACCAGCGCCACATGGTCACCGGGGCGGATGCCCGCCTTCTCCAGCAGGTTGACCACGCACACCGTGGGCTCCAGCACCATGGCGCCGTAGTCCTCCGTGTCGTCCGGGATTTTGGCCGCGCAGGAGGCGTCCTGCACGAAGTATTGCACCATCATCTCGTTGCCGCCGCTGGAGCAAAACACCTTGTCGCCCACCTTGAACCCGCGCACCAGGCTGCCCACCTCGCGCACGATGCCCACGCCCTCATGCCCGATCACATAGGGGAAGTCGCCCGGCGCGCTCTGGCCGTGGTAAAGCTTGGCGTCCCAGGCGCACACGCCGCAGGCCTTGGTCTCAATGAGCAGGTCATGGGGGCCCACCGGGGCCAGGGGCACCGGGCGCAGCTCGGCCACGCCGTCGGCGGTGATCCAGATGCCTTGGTTGTTCAGCTTGTCCATCCGTGTATCCTCCAAAACCATATTGTATGCAAATGCGCTCGCGCAGGATTGCCCGCCTGGTACTTCCTTGCCGGCCCGGCCGGCGCGGTCAGTCAGGCCCTGATGAGGCCGCCAGGCTTGGTGAAGGTTTCCTGCTGCACCAGGTCCTGGCGCGCTCCCCGCCCCAAAGCCCCGCGCCTGTCCACCCGGGCGGGGGTGCCCACCGGCTCAAGGCCCGGCAGGCGGCCGGGACCGGCCACCTCACAGCGTTTCATGCCCGGGGACTGCCTTCCTCCCCGCGGCGGTTTCCCCGCCGCGCCACGCGGTAGGTTAAACGTTTCGCCTTGTTGATTTTTATGATAAAGGCGAAACAAGAGCTTGTCAAGCGGAACGCGCGGCTTCACCCGCTGCCGGGCAAAAGGCGCACAGGCGCCCACCCGCCTGCCAACCCGCGCCACGCCGCGGGCGCGGGCAGCAAGCAGCCTGCCAGGTCCTGGCAGGCTGTTTGCTGGCGTGAATCAACGCTGTCCGGCCCCTGTGCGCGGGGCCGGCGGGGGCTACAGGCTCAGGCGGATGTCCTGCTGGCGCGTGTCCAGGGTGAAGGTCAGCTCCCCCTGGTCATGCACCAGGTCATAGTCCCCCAGGAAACCGGTGAAGGACAGGGCGCCGGCCTCGTCTGTCACCAGGCGCAGCCCGGTGTGCCATTCCTGCCGGATCAGCCCCGCCAGCGCCTCATAGGCGGGCTTTTTGCTGTTGTCCTGCCGCAGCAGGCCGCTGGGCGCGCCCAGCCACTTGCCGTCCACCGCGTCCCAGTTGGTGATGGCCTGAACCTGGGGATGGGCAAACAGCAGGCGGTACATCTCCGTCAGCTGCCGGGCCTGGCGCTCCTCCCCTTCAGGGGTGGTGGGCCAGCTTTCCGGCTGCCAGTCATTCAGGTCCACGATGTGCGGGGGCATCAGGTCGCCGGACACCAGGGTGTTCTCGGTGAAGTGGATGGGCAGGCCAAAGCGGGCAAAGCGCGCCAGCACCTCCGCCACCCTGTCCGCACCCCAATAGCCCTGGTGCTGGTGGGACTGGATGCCGATGGCGTCAATGGGCACCCCGGCGTCCAGGCAGTCGGCAATCAGCTGCTCGTAGCGGGGGCTGGTGTTGAAGTCGTTGAGCAGCAGCTGGGCCTTGGGGTTGGCCTGCCGGGCGCGCTCAAACACCATCTTCACCAGGCCCACCCGGCCATGGGCGCGGGCCAGGCGGGTGACGGCGTTGTCATAGCGGTCAAAATCCGGCATGATGACCACCTCGTTGATGACATCCCAGCTGTCTATCAGGCCGGCAAAGCCGCCCACCTCCCGGTCAATGCGGGCCAGCTGCCTGTCCAGGATGGCGGGGGTGTCATACTGCAGCAGCCAGGGGGCGCACACAGTATGCCAGCACAGCGGGTGCCCCTTGAGGATGAGGCCGCGCTCCTTGAGCCAGGCCGCCCCCGCGCGGGTGCGGGCGCTGTCGGGCTGGCCCTCCTCCGCCTCATAGCGGCCCCAGTAAAAGGGGAGGGTGGCATAGTTGAAGAGGCTGGTCAGCGCCTCCATGCGCGTTTGCAGCTGCTGGCACTCCGCCTCCCCGGTGGCCGGGTCCACCAGCGCCAGCACGTCAAACATCCCCGCGCCAAAGAGAAAGCGGTGGCGCCGGAGGCGGATGCGGACAGGCCGGTTCTTCATGGGGCTTCCGTCCGGATAGGTCAGGGCCAGGCGCGCGGTGCCCCGGCGGTGGTCAAGCTTTGTGGTCATGATGTTATCCTTTCACGCTGCCGATGCTCAGGCCCACCACAAAATACTTCTGCAGGAAGGGGTAGACCAGCATGATGGGCAGGGCTGAGATCACGGTGATGGCGGCCCGGATGGTCACCGGCGTGGTGGGCGCGCGGGCGGCCAGGGCCGTGGTGGTCTGCATGGCCATGTTGCTGCTGGCCTGGGTGGTGGCCAGCTTCATTTTCAGCAGGTACTGCAGGGTGTGCAAAGAGGGGCGCCCCGCGTTGTACAGGTGGGTGTCAAACCAGCTGTTCCAGGCGCCCACCGCCACAAAGAGCGACACCGTGGCCATGACCGGCAGGCACAGGGGCGCGATGATCTGCCAGAACACGCGCAATTCCCCCGCGCCGTCAATGCGCGCGGACTCCACCAGGGCGTCGGGCAGGTTGAGGATGTAGGTGCGGATGACGATCATGTTGAAGCAGCTGATCATGGTGGGCACGATGTACACCCAGAAGCTGCGGCTGAGCCCCAGGGTGCGTGAAATCAGCAGGTAGTTGGGGATGAGGCCGGCGTTTATGTACATTGTGAGCACGAACGCCGTCGTGATGAACTTTCTGAGCACGTACTGGCGCCGGCTGAGCGCGTAGGCGAGCATCGAGGTCACGACGACGTTGAGCGCCGTTTGCACGACCGTGCGGGCAATGGTGATGAAGAACGCGTTGTAGATCGTTTCATCCACGAAGATCGTCTCATACGCTTTCATGCTGAAAACCCGCGGCCAAAGGCCAATGCCGCCGCGCACAGCGTCGGTTCCATCATTGAAGGAAATCGCGATGGTATTGATCACGGGGTAAAGCGTTACAAACATTAAAAGGATCATCGCCGCGCCGTTGATATAGGGGAAGACGGAGTGTCTTCGCCATTGGGAACGGCTTCTGGTTATCATATTATTGTCCACCATCCCTCATCCCCCCCTATAAAAGTGTATCCTCTCCCATGCGTTTGGCGGCCATATTGGCGCCCAGCATCAGAGCGATCGAAACGACGGTTTTAAAGATTCCCGCAGCGATGGCACGGCTGTACTGACCCTTTGTGATACCATATTTCAGCGAAAAGATGTCGATGGTTTGCGACCAGTCCATGACCACGTTCTGGCCCATCAGGTACTGGATCTCAAATCCGGCCTCCAGGAGATGACCGATGTTCATGATGAGCAAAACCATAAACGTGCTTTTGATGCCGGGCAGAGCGATGTGAAGCATTTTTTTGAAGCGTCCCGCACCGTCGATCTCTGCAGACTCGTAAAGCGCCGGGTCGATGGCGCTCATGGCGGCAAGGTAGATGATCGTATTCCAGCCGCATTCCTTCCACACGTTGATCACGCCCACCAGCCACCAGAAGTATTTCCCCTCTCCCAAAAAGAAAACGGGATTCTTCACAAGGCCCAGGGACAGCAGAAGTTTGTTGACCGCCCCATCGCTGGCAAAAATGGTCTGGGCAATGCCCACCACGATGACCCAACTGAGAAAATGGGGCAAGTAGGTTACCGTCTGTACGCTCCGCTTGAAGCGTGTGCTGCGTATTTCGTTGAGAAACAGCGCCAGCAGGATGGGAAACACAAACCCGAACACCAAATTGATGGCAGCCATTGCGAAGGTATTGCGGATCGCCCGAATAAACTCGGGCCTTTCAAAAAGCCAGATGAAATTGTTCATCCCCACCCACTCGTTCTCCATGAGGGGAACAGCGGGCTTATAGTTCATGAATGCGGTAATCCAGCCCCACAGGGGGAAGTAATTGAACAGGAAAATATACAGGAGCATCGGCACGCTCATCCAAACCAGCTGCCTCTGCTGCAGGA
>ENA-UOUL01005291-UOUL01005291.1-bioreactor-metagenome-genome-assembly--contig:-NODE-5291-length-11275-cov-3.663690_pt1 | contig 11275 bp, 10 predicted proteins | sample MGYA00249838_ERZ747220 | MGnify/ENA primary metagenome ERZ747220 (study PRJEB28778, sample SAMN05720191) | bioreactor metagenome | isolation source: Anaerobic biogas reactor | place: USA:Washington...
GCGCGTGGGACGCGCGACGAGACGCCGGGTGCGAACGCGGGGCCGACGCCCAGGGGATCGGGGCGGGAGCCCCTGGCAGGATTTGGCCGCTCCGGCCGGCCTGATGGAGGGATGGAGAGGATGGAACACTGGATGCTGACCCACGAACTGAACGCCTACCGTCACCGTGAGCTGCTGCGCGAGGCGCAGCGCGACCGGCTGGCACGTCGGGCTCAGGAGCGCCTGCAGTTTGCTGGCGGCCGCCTGGCGATGGCCCTGTCGCTCGCCACGATGCTGGTGATGGTCCTCGTGCGGGGTTAGGCGAAGCGTCGAGGCGGGCCGTGCGGCGGATAGACGTTGCACGGCCCGCCTCTTTGTGTTGTGGCATCCCTCACCACGCAATACGCATCGTTTGCCTGCGGGCGCGGGCTCGAGTACCTTCTGATGGGGTGGATGCAGGCGCTGCGCGGCGCTACCGAGAGGACCAACTATGGACAACGATAACGTCATCGTGACACAAGGACTCGGCCGACGCTTTGGCGCCACCGTGGCGGTGGCGGAGATCGACATCCAGGTGGCGGCCGGCGAGGTGTTTGGGCTGCTGGGCCACAACGGCGCCGGCAAGACCACCACCGTGCGGCTGCTCAATGGGGTGCTGACCCCCAGCATGGGGAGCGCGCGGGTGCTCGGGATGGATCCGGCGACCGATGGGCCGCGCCTTCGCCGGCGCACCGGCGTGCTTACCGAGACGCCGGGGTTGACGGACAAGCTCTCGGCACGAGACAACCTCACCCTATTTGCCGAGATGTACGAGGTGCCACGCGAGATGGTGTCGGGGCGCGTGCAGGACCTGCTGGCGCTCTTTGGCCTGGACGACCGCGCCGACGAGCCCGTCGGTGGGTACAGCCGGGGGATGCGACAGCGTCTGGCCATCGCCCGAGCGCTGCTCCATGACCCCGAGATCGTCTTCCTGGACGAGCCCACCGCCGGCCTCGACCCGGTGGCCACCCGCCAGGTGCACGAACTCATCACCCGACTGACGCAGCAGGAACAGCGCACCATCGTGCTCTGCACGCACAACCTCGTCGAGGCGCAGCGTCTCTGCTCGCGGGTGGCCGTGCTTGCCCACGGCGCCATCGTGGCCATGGGCACGCCGCGCGACCTGGCGCAGCGCCTGGCGCGCCAGGCGCGCCTGACGCTGGAGGTGGAGCCCGGGGACGAGCCGATCGTCCGGGCCGCCGTCGAGCGCCTCGATCGGGCGCTTGTCGAGGCGACCAGCCCCGGCGAACTGCACGTCACGGGGCTCGACCGCGAGCGGGTGCCCGATCTCGTTGCCGACCTGGTGCGGTCGGGGGCGCGGATCTATCGCCTCTCCCCGCACGAGCCGACCCTCGAGGACGCCTACTTTGCCCTGCAGAGCGACGAGGAGGTGACGCCATGAACACCCGGGCGATGCGCGCCATCGTGCGGCGCGACCTCAAGATCGTAGGCCAGACCAAGGGCGTGCTGCTGCCCATGATCGTCGTACCGGTTCTCATGATGATCGTCCTGCCGGCGGTGCTGGTGGCCGTCCCTGTACTGGTGCCCGATGTCGCCAGCGAACTCGACGACCTGAGCGCGATGCTGGCGGCGATGCCCGACGGCCTGCGCCAGAGCCTGATCGGCTATACGCCCGCGCAGCAGTGGGTGGTGCTGACGGTGCTCTATATGCTGGCGCCGCTCTACCTCATCGCCCCGCTGATGGTGGCCAGCGTCATCGCGGCGGATAGCTTTGCCGGCGAGAAGGAACGCAAGACGTTGGAGGCGCTCCTCTACACGCCGACGACGGACCTCGAGCTGTATGCAGCCAAGCTGCTCTCGGCATGGCTGCCGGCGGTGGCCATCGCCTGGATCGGCTTCGTGCTCTATGGTCTGGTCGCCAACATCGGCGCCTGGCCGGTGATGGGGCGGATCTACTTTCCCAACCTCTCGTGGGTGCTATTGGCGTTCTGGGTTTCACCCGCCATCGCCGCCCTTGGCCTCGGCGTGTCTGTGCTGGTGTCCGTCCGGGTGAGTAGCTTCCAGGAGGCCTACCAGCTGGGCGCCGTGGTGGTGGTACTGGTCGTGGGTCTGATGATCGGCCAGATCTCGGGCGTGATCTACTTTAGCGTCGGGTTGGTTGCCGTGCTGGGAGCGATTCTGTGGCTGGCGGCCGCGGCGACCCTGTGGGTGGGCAGCCAAAGCTTTCAGCGGGGCCAGGTGTTGGCGCGGCTCTAGGGGCGTCACCTGGCCACCTGGCCAGGTGGGCGACTGGCCCGCGGGCCGGGGTAATGCCATGGGGCACGTGGTATGATATCTAGGGGCCGATGCAGGGGGCGCTTGCCACCGCCGGTCCCTTCTGTAGTTGGGGTGCGACGGCCAAGGATCTATGTGACCTCCGTCGTCGGCACTCGGCCAGATGGCCAGGGAAAAGGCGCGCCGAATGCCGGAGAGGGAAACCGATCTGTTGGCCGGCGCGGAAGGGGCAGTCCAGCGATATGATGGGATCGTGAACAACAGAACAGACGCGTCGAGCGGGGCGGGCATCCATCGTCGGCGCGGGACGGGGGACTGCATGATGGCAACGAGCACGACGGACGGAGACGGCGGAACGCGTGACGACCGCCGTATGGATGTGCACGACGACCGGCAGCGACGCAACACGGCCTGGGTGGTGGGTCTGGCCCTCGTCGCCGCAGGAGTGTGGGCCCTGCTGCGTAGCGTGGTGCGCGTGCCGTTCTTTGGGCGGTTTCCTCTCTCCTTGTTCGTCCTGGACGCGCATGCCTGGGACCTGCTCTTCCTCCCCGCGTTGGGCTGCGTGTTTCTCGCCTGGGGCGTTGTGGTTCGCAAGACGGGCCTGCTCATCCCAGGCGGCGTGTTGTCGGGCATCGGTCTCGGTGTCATGGCCAGCCAGGGGCCGTTCGGGCTGGCGAGCGGTGAGGCGCAGGCGGGCGTGATCCTGGCGTCCATGGGCCTCGGGTGGGCGGCGGTGGGCGTGCTGGCTACCACAGTTGTGGACCGGCGGGCGTGGTGGCCGTTCATCCCGGCGGCGGTGCTGGGCGCGCTGGGAGTTGCCTTGATGACCGTTGGTGGCGCGGGCCTGGCTACCCTCAGCAAGGTGGCGGTGCCGGCCGGCCTCATCGGCGTCGGTATCATCATGGTCTTGCGGCGTCGAGGTTGATGGGCCGGTCGCCGGCCTGCTGTCAGCAAGGCGACGCGTGTCGACCGGGCGGCGGGGATCCTTGCCGCCCGGTTCTGCTATCCCGTGGCCGGCAAGGCGTGTTCGAGGCCTCGGCTCTCGCGGGGCTACCTGGCCACATGACCAGGTGCAGGACTGGGCCACGGCGGCGGGAACAGACCCATCGGCCGGATGGCGCCCTCGTTCCGGCCGTGTGGTACAATATGGGTACGGGCAAGGAGGCGCATTGGCGCCGCCGGATGCGCCCGTCGGCGATTACCGCGCCGCTCCGGCGGTTCACACACGAGGAGTTCGCATGGATGCACCACTGGTAGTCAGCAATCTCACCAAGCGCTATGACGCCGTGACGGCCGTCGACGGCCTCTCGTTCGAGGTACACGAGGGGGAGGTGTTCGGGCTGCTGGGGCCCAACGGCGCGGGCAAGACCACCACGATCCGCATCGCCATGGGGATCTTTGACGGCGACGAGGGCTCGGTCAGCGTGCTGGGCGGGAGACCCGACGCCGCACGGCGGCGCGTGGGCTATCTGCCCGAGGAGCGCGGGCTGTACCGCGACCTCAAGGTGCTGGAGGCGCTCACCTATCTAGCCGAACTCAAGGGCGTGCCGCGCAACACGGCGAGCGAGCGCGCCTTGAGCTGGCTGGAGCGCGTCGACCTAGGCGAATGGGCCCAGCGGCCGGTGCACGACCTGAGCCGGGGGATGCAGCAAAAGGTCCAGTTCGTGGCCTGCCTGGTGCATGACCCGGACCTCTTGATCCTGGATGAGCCGTTCCAGGGACTGGACCCCGTGAACGTGGAGGTGCTGAACGACCTCATTCGCGAGCTTCAGGCCCAGGGCAAGACCATCGTGTTGAGCGCCCACGAGATGAGTCTGGTTGAGGCGCTGTGCGACCGCATCGTGCTCATCAGCCGGGGGCGTAGTGTGCTGTACGGCTCGCTGGACGAGATCAAGCGCCGCTATGCCAAGGATGCGGTGCGGGTGCGCACCGACGCCTCACTGGCCGGGCTCCCCGGCGTGGCGGGCGTCGAGGAGCGTGAGGGGGTCCAGATCGTTACGCTGGATGGCGCCACACCCCAGGACCTACTGGCCACACTGGTGGCGCGGCGGGTGCCGGTGCAGGCGTTCGAGGTGGCCACCATGCCGCTGCAGGAGGTTTTCGTGCGGGTCGTGAGAGGAGAGAACGGTGAGTAGCACGCAACATAACGAGCCGGCCAAGAGTCCGCATCCCATCTTGAGCATCGCGCGGCACGAGTATCTCACCAACGTGCGTCGCACCGGTTTCATCGTCGTGACGGCCATCGTACCGCTCATCATGGTGGCGATTCTGCTGGTGGGGGCGCTCTTTGGCGGGGAGGCGGGCGCGTTCTTTGAGGCCCAGTTCAACCGGGATCGCGGCACCGTGGGAGTGGTCGATCGTCACGGCGCGTTCACGCCCCTCCTGCCCGAGTACGAGGGGCGCTACGCGCTGTACCCGGATGAGATGGCCGGCCGCGCCGCCGTGCGGTCGGGCGAGATCAGCCTGCTGATGGTCATCCCCGAGGACTATATCGCGCGGGGCGAGGTGACGCTCATCAGCGCCGAGGGCGGGGCCTCCGCCGTGATGTCGGGCGAGTCTGATGGCGGCAGCGCCTTTTTCATCGACCACCTGCTTCACGGCGTGGTGGACGACGCCCTTCGGGAGCGGCTGGCGGAGCCGATCAACCCGGTGATCGTGCCGCTGGATGGCGATGTCAACCCGCGTGGCGGCGTGGCCGGGATCGTCGCCAACATCCTTGTGCCGTATTTCCTCGGGATCCTACTGATCGTCACGCTGCTGACCTCCTCGGGATACCTGCTGCGCAGCGTCTCGGAGGAAAAGACGAGCCGCGTCATCGAGATCCTGCTCTCGTCGGTGACGGCGCGCGACCTGCTGGCGGGCAAGGTGCTGGGCCTCGGCGCGGTGGGCCTCACCCAGGTGTTCATCTGGCTGGCATCCGTGTTGGCCCTGTCGGGCAGCTTTGCCGCCGTGCTGGGCGTCGCCGGGCTGCTCCTGACGGAGCCGGCGGTGCTGGTGCTGGCCGTCGTCTACTACCTCTTGGGGTTCATGGTCTTTGCCGTGCTGATGGGCAGTGCGGGAGCGGTCGGCACCTCCATGCAGGAGGCGCAGCAGGTGGCGGGGCTGTTTTCCTTCATGGCGGCGCTGCCGATGATGCTGGGAGGGTTCATGATGTCGAACCCGAACATGCTCTTGGCGCGCGTGCTGTCGTGGTTCCCCATCACGGCGCCGATCACCATGCTCATGCGCCTCGGCATGACGAGGGTGCCCGCCATCGATATCGTGGGCAGCATCGTGCTGCTGTTGCTGACCATCCCCCTGGTGCTCTGGGCGGGGGCCAAGGTCTTTCGCATGGGGCTACTCATGTACGGCAAGCGCCTCTCACTGGGCGAGGCGTTGCAGGCGCTCAAGCGGGCCTGACGGCCCGAGTCCGAGGGCCCGCGCATTGTCGGCGGGTGACCTGTCGCCAGTCAAACGGACGGCGTGGGAGGATTCCTCCCACGCCGTTCGCTTTGGGTGGGACCGCGTTACCCCTGTGCCTTGAGGGACCCGACGGTGCGCTCACGTCCATCGGCGCTGGACCCCTCCTCTGCCTCTGACTCGCCCCGACCGAGCATCTCGTTGACCTCTTTGCGGCCGCTGTCGCGCCAGTGGCGCTCCTCGCCGCCGGTGAGGATCTCGAGCAGGCGTTCGAACTCGCCGATGTGCTCGCGCTCCTCATTGGCCACGTCGATCAGGATCTGGCGTGCCATGGCGTTGTCGGTCGCCTCGGCGTGCGCCATATAGATATGCACCGCCTCATGCTCCGCGGCGATATCCAACCGTATGGCGCGCACGAGTTCTTCGTGGGTCAACTTGCGCTCCGGAACCTTCCCAATGAATGGATTGGTGAACTCTGGCATTCCTCGACCTCCTGTCCTCAGCTTGGGGCGGTGGCGGCCGCCCGGTACCACCTGGATCCAAGAGCCCGCGAGGGGCCGCTCCAAGCGTCCACGACGGGGCTGCGGGTTGGGTACGGCCGATCAGGACGTGAGGGGGATGGTGAGGGCTTGGCGGTGGGGCCATACCGTGTGTTACGAGAGGCGCCATATGTGGCGGCGAGTGGGACGACGCAACCATTCTAGCAGCGCCAGAGATGTGGTGTCAACCGCGGCAGGGATATTGTCGACGCCTCCAGGAAGCGGACTCTGGAGGGGCCCCTCGGGCGGTGCTCGCCATACCGGGCGCGGCGGCGCTCAGGGCGGCGCCGCCTCCGGCTCGTCGAGCCGACCCAGCAGCCACGGGACGCCGAGGGACACCGCCAACCCTACCAGGGCGGCCTGGCCCAGAGCGACGGGGGCGGGAGCGGCGATCTCGCCCGTATAGGCGACGGTGACGGCGAGCACCGCTATCACGTACCCGGCGCCGACGATCCCCAGCCCCACCAGGAGGCGTACCAGCCAGGGCGTGGCGCGAGGGGGCGGAAGCCTGCCGCTCGAGGCGCCCTCGATGGCCCGGCCGAGGGAGAGGCCCAAGATTGCCCCGGAGACGGCGTGGGCGTAGGTCCCGCGCGTCAGCGCGGCCATGGCCAGGGGGCCAAGCCCGCACAGCGCGACCTGAAGGCCGACATTCCGGCGCCGCCACCAGCGGCCGAACGGCGGCTCCATCGAGCAGTAGGCGCCGATGACGGCCAGGCCCAAGAGGATGCCGCCGATGGTGTCCTGGGGATAGTGCACGCCGAGGTAGACGCGAGAGAATGACACCGCAGGGATGAGGAACGCCCCCACCGCCAGCGCCGCGCGCCGTCCATAGATGATGGCCAGGCCCAGCCACAGGGTGGCGGCCCCCTGCGCGTGGCCGCTGGGAAAGGCATAGCTGCTGGCTGTGTCCTTGGCCTGGACGGCGGTCGACACCACGAACGGCCGCGGGATGGCGAACGCGTCCTTGATGAGCAGGTTGAGGTACAGGGAGAAAAGCAGCAGGAGGGCGATGCGCATCCCGCGGGCCTTGTCGCCCTGCCACAGCGCCAGCGGCACGAGGGCGAGATAGACGGACGAGTCGCCCAGCCAGGTGATGGCGCGAAAGAGCGGGTCCAGCGTGACGCCGGACGCCGCCTGGATGGCGACGATGACATCGACCCCCCAGGGGATGAGGTCGATCAACAACTCACGCATCGTTGGGCCTCGCGTGCGCCGCCATTTCAGGCTCTATCGCGTTGTGACGCGGCGGGGGCCGCGGCTTCTGGCGCCGGGGCGGGTTCCGTCGCGCCGGGGCTGGCGGGCGCGCGGGTGCCGACGCGCATGTTGAGCACAGTAACCAGCGCAAAAGCGATGCCGGCGGCATAGAACACGGTGGTGGTGGGGGTTCCGGCCACGATGAGGGCGCCCAATACCGGCCCGATGGCGAACCCCGCCGACGAGGCGCTACTGGTAAGTCCCAGGGCGGCCCCGACCTTGTCCTTAGGTGACAGGCTCACGACGAGGGCGTTGAGGCTGGGCGAGATGCCGCCCTGGAAGAAACCCTGCAAGCCGCGTACGGCGCCCAGGGCGGTGGCCGAGCGCACCAACGCCTGGGGGAAGTAGAGTAAGCTCATGCCCATGGAGCAGGCGAGCAGCGCTCGCCGGTGGCCGATGCGATCGCTGAGGCGGCCGACCACCAGGGCGGAGACGGCGGCGCTAAAGGCGCCCACGCCGGTGATAGTGCCGGCGATGGAGGCGAGGCGATCGCTGTCGCCCACCAGTTGCTGAATAAAGATGGGCAGCGCCGGGCCCAGCAGCCCGTAGGTGAGGCCTACCGCGAACACCATGGCGGTGAGCGCCAGCAGGCCCGGCGAGCCGAGGATCGAGCGGAACCCCGCCAGGGGATTCTCGGCACGCGCCCGAACGGCGATGGCGGCGCTCTCCTCCGGCTCTCTCACGGCTGCCACCACCACCACCGTGGCCAGCAGCACGATGACGCCTCCGGTGAAAAAGGTGGCCCGGTAGCCATAGCTGTCAGCGATGAACCCGCCAACCATCGGGCCGAGGGTGTTACCGACAAAGACGGATGTCTGCACCAGGCCGAGCGCATAAGCGAGGCGGTGCTTGGGTGAGCCCGTGGCTACCAGCGCCGTGGCGGCGGCAGGTGTGCCCGTAAAGAACCCCTGAATGGCGCGAAGCACCATGAGCTGGACGGGCGTGCGGATGAGGCCAAGGCCAACCAGCACGAGACTGGTAGCGATCATGGCGCGGACGAGCATCGGCTTGCGGCCGTAGCGATCGCCCAGGGCGCCCCAGATGGGGGTGGCGATGGTAAAACCGATGGCGCCGATGGATTGGAAGGCGCCCGTCCAAGCGGCGACCTCTGCGAGGTCCGTGATGCCCAGTTGCTGGATGTAGTAGGGGATGAGGATAAAACTCGCCTGAAAGCTCAACAGCGCCATGACCTCGGCAACCACGATGGCCCACAGGTTGCGCTGCCACGGCAGCATGTGCAGTCTCTTCAAGGGTGCTTACGCCTCTCTTCGTCGCATTCCCGAGATTATAGGTTCGCGGGGGAGAGGGGTCAAACCTCGTGCGGGGACACCTCTCGAAGGCCTCTGCAGCAAACCCGCCACGTGCGCGAGCCGCTGCGGGGGGCCTTGGGGCCGCGTCCCGGGCAGCAAGGGCTGCACCGGGCAGGGGGGAGCGGCGGGCAATGCAAGGAATCCTGCACACTCAGGCGGAAAGAACATGTGTTCTATGTATCCAGTCACGAAGAAACTCGTCATAAGACAACGGGTTGTGGAATAGGTCTGTATAAACACTAGGGGTAGTAGGTCTCGAATTCATAAAGGAAATTTACGCAAGAACTCTTGCCAAAGCTAGAGATATGCGGTATAATGCTCCCAGACGTGTCGAGCCAGTCGCCGCCAATCGCGCGACCACACCCGGCGAACCACCCCAAGGCGGCGGCGCCAGTCCCACTCGTCCACCATCGTCTGCAACGCGCAGGCACTTCAGGCGTCCAACGTTAGCCCGCTCGACAGCCGAATATGCGTTACAACGAGCCCTAAGCTGTTCTGGAGCGCGGGGCCTTGTTTTTCGACCGCATCTTTTCTGGAGGCGACATGTCAGAGTGCAGTGTCAGACTAGTGCAGAAGCGTGACGGCCGGATCGTGCCCTTTGACCAGGACAAGATCACCAACGCGATTTTCAAGGCTGCACAGTCGGTCGGCGGCGACGACAAGGAGCGGGCCCTCTTTGTCTCCAACGCGGTGGCTGCGATGTTGGAGGAGCGCTATGGTGCCGGCCAGGTGCCAACGGTGGAGGATATTCAGGACCTGGTGGAGCGGGCGCTCATCAAGCACGGCCACGCCAAGACGGCCAAGGCCTATATCCTCTACCGCGACCTTCACAACAAGCTACGCGACATTCGCGCCCTGATCGACGCCAACGAGCTGGTGGACGGCTACCTGGAGCACCTGGACTGGCGCGTTAACGAGAACTCGAACATGAGCTTCTCTCTGCAGGGGCTCAACAACCACATCTTTACCGCCGTCAACAGCGCGTATTGGCTGAACCGCCTCTACCCCAAGCGCGTGCGTGAGGCGCATCTCAACGGCGACATCCACATCCACGACCTCTACATCCTGGCCGTGTACTGCTGCGGGTGGGACCTGCGCGACCTGCTGATCCGCGGCTTTGGCGGGGTGTCGGGCAAAGTCGAGTGCAAGCCGCCCAAGCATTTCCGCTCCGCGCTGGGCCAGATCGTGAACTATTTCTACACCATCCAGGGCGAGTCCGCCGGCGCGGTGGCCTTTTCCAGCTTTGACACCTACCTGGCGCCCTTTATTCGCTACGACGGCCTCAAGCCCAAGGATGTGCGTCAGGCGCTGCAAGAGTTCATCTATAACATGAACGTCCCCACGCGCGTCGGCTTTCAGACGCCGTTCACCAACCTGACGATGGACCTCGTGGTGCCCAAGACGCTGGCCGACGAGCACGTCATCATCGGCGGTGTGCCCACTCTCGACACGTACAGGGATTTCCAGCCCGAGATGGACCTGCTCAACCGCACCTTCGCTGAGCTGATGCTCGAGGGGGACGCACACGGGCGAGTGTTCACCTTCCCCATCCCGACGTACAACATCACCGCCGATTTCGATTGGGACAACCCCAACCTCGACGCCGTTTGGCTGATGACGGCCAAGTACGGCATCCCGTATTTCGCCAACTTTGTGAACTCGGACCTCGATCCGGAGGACGTGCGCTCCATGTGCTGCCGGCTGCGCCTGGACAACAAGGTCCTCCGCCAGCGCGGCGGCGGCCTCTTTGGCGCCAACCCGCTGACGGGCTCTATCGGCGTGGTGACCTTGAACATGTCCCGGATCGGCCACGTCGCGAACACCGAGGACGAGTTCCTGGCGCGCACGGCCGAGCTGATGGACATTGCCAAGGACTCGCTGCTCATCAAGCGCCGGGTGATCGAGCGGTTCACCGAGGGCGGCCTGTACCCGTACTCGCGCCACTATCTCGACGCCATCAAGGCCCAGATGGGCTCCTACTGGGCGAACCATTTCAACACCATCGGCCTGAATGGCATGAACGAGGCCCTGCGCAACTTTAACGGCACGGACCTCACCACCGACGAGGGCCGTGCCTTTGCCGAGCGGGTGCTCGAACAGCCGCTGCACGTGCCGGTAATTGCTCCGCCACTTCTTTTTCGCACGCGCTTTGGGGCGCGATTTGCGAGCCGTCACACGCGGCTTGGGCGGTGAGGGCCGGCTCTCGATCAGCGGCGGCGGTGTCACCACGGCAACGGCGTCCTCCCGTAAAGTACGCTCGTCCCCCGCTACAGCGACACGGTCCGCCTCCTGAGTGAGCGTCGCCGTCCGCTCGAAGCGCGGGCGAACCGCGATGGGCTCCGGTTGAGGCACGCCGAGGCTCATTCGGCCATGGAACGGGCGGCCATGGAACGGGTTGGCTCCATCCGGGGCGACGGGGCGGGCTTCGGCAACCACGGCCTGCCATGCCTCGTCCGGCGAAGCCGCTTCCTGCGCAACGCGGCCGGCCTCGGCCGTCGATCTGACTGCGGGATTTGGACC